>Ga0105047_10006629_pt1 | contig 19628 bp, 17 predicted proteins | sample MAT04_FD_78384 | JGI IMG/M metagenome (GOLD analysis project Ga0105047, IMG submission 78384) | Freshwater microbial communities from Lake Fryxell liftoff mats and glacier meltwater in Antarctica - MAT-04 (megahit assembly) | ecosystem: Environmental > Aquatic > Freshwater > Ice > Liftoff...
CCGGTTCTGCGAGCCGACCTCGCCGGAGAAGCCGATCTCGAGCTGCGTCGAGGCCTCGGCCAGCCAGCGGTCGAGCGGCAGCCGGCCGGCGATGCGGGCCGCCGCGGTCTTGCCGGCGTTGCTGTCGGTCTCGTCGTAGAAATGGAACTGTTCGGTGCCGGCGCCGCCGTTGGTCACGGACGCCGCCAGCACCAGCGCCTCGTCGAACAGCTTCGCGCGCGCCTTCAAGCCCAGCACGGTGCCCGTCGTGTAGCGGGCGATGAGCGAGGGGGTGATGCCGAAGCGCTCGGTCGACTTCCGCTCGCGATACTCGATTCCGATGACCGGGGTTATCTTGCCGAGAAAAACTACGAAGTTTCCGGTGTCATCGACCGTCCACTCGAGCTGCGCGAGATCGAGATCGAGGAAGTCGCCCAGGTCGAAATCAGCGCCGGTGCGCGGCACGACGTCGAGGCTGGTGGTGATGAAGAGCCGGTCTCTCAGCCGCACCGCGAGCGAGAAATTGACCGCGTTCAAGATGAAGCCGGGCGCGCCGCGGGAGTGGATCCCGTCGAAGCGCTGGACGCCCGGGAGCAGGCCGAGATCGGCCGCCTCGCCGCGGCTGTTCACCGCGGTGGAGAGGAGGTCGCCCAGGAACACCCACTGCTGGCCGAGCTCGGGCGCGAGGCGGTGCCCGAAGTCCTCGACCACGCCCGAGCCGTTGCCGCGCGCCCAGAAGAAGCCGACGTCCACGTAGCCCGTGAAGCGGAAGGGCGAGTCGTCGATCGAGCTGCCTTCGACCGCCGTCAGACGCAGCTCGAGATCGGCGATCTGAGCCTTCAGATAGTCGATTTGATCCGCCGTCGAGGTCGACGTGGAGCTGGTGCCGGCCTGCGCGGAGAGCGCCAAGAGCAGGGTGACGATCACGCGCGAGCTCCACGAGCCGCACGAAGAATTCCCACCGCTGCGGCCGCCAGGGCCGGGATCCACAGCATCAAGCCGATCACGCCAAGGCTCTGCTTGCCCTCGATCGGGTGCATCCACAAGATGCGCACCGGCAGCACCGCATCGCCGAGGCCCTCGGCACGCGCGAGGATAGGCGCGCCGGCGTGCGCGATCGTGAGGTCGATGCCCGTGGGCATCGCGCGCAGCTGACCGAGCGCGGGCGCGAGATCGCCCGCCGCCGTGGCCACCACCGCATCGGCGACGGTGATCGTGCCGCGCGTGGCGGTCAGATCACGGATCACCAGCAGGTGCGACTCATCGACCGCCAGCCCCAGCGCGATCACCGCGTCGGGCGGGTCGTCGCCAAAGCGCACTGCGCAGGCCGACATTGCCAGCAGGCGCTTGTTCGATCCCCACAGCCCGGTGACCGCGCCTTTGGTTCGGAGCGCGCTCTTGAAGAGCTTCGATTCGCCGAACTCGTTGTCGGCCAGCGCGTCGTCACCGATCACCGCCGTCGCTCGGCCCCGGGGCGTGAAGGCCGCGAGGAGGTCGATCCCGAGGCGCGTCTTGATACCGCCCACGTAGTCGAGCACGGTTTGCCGATCCACGCCTTGATCGCGCAGCATGGCGCGCATCGTCGGATCCGACGAGACCAGCGCGCACTCGGCGCCGAGCCGCCCGTGCAGGAACGCGACGCGGCTCCCGAGGAGCTTCGACGCCATCTCGACCGACTCGACCTCGCTCTTCTCGAGCGCCGTCATCGTCAGAGTCCCGCGTGCCGACGTACCAGGCGACGGCCAGCACCACCGCGATCGCCGGGCCGATCAGCGAGCGAAGGCGAAATGGCTCAGTCATTCGCGGCTCGTTCCGGCAGCTCCGCGAGCGTGATGTCGACGTTCTCGGTGCGCTCCGGCTGGAGATCGAGCGTCTTCTGCCACGACGTGTAGCCGCCCTTTTGCAGCGTCACCATGATCTTCTTGGCGGGCATCTGCATCACCAGCGGCGTGCGCAGCCCGGTCGGCTCACCGTCGACGAACAGCTGCGCGCCGGGCGGGCGCGAGACGACCTCGACCATCGCATCGGAGACCGAGGGCGGCGCGCGCCGCGTCACCAGCGCCTCCGCGATCCACCATCCCGCGCCCATCACCACCGCCGAAAACAGCGCGAAACCCAGCGCGTTGAGCGCCGGGTGCGGCCTCTTCGGGCGCGCCGCCATCGCGAGATCGGTGCCGCGGATCGTGATCAGCGCGCCGAGCACGTCGCTCGCCGTCGGGCGCTCGGCCGGTTGCTTGGCCAGCATCCGCGTCAGCAACGCGTCCAGCGCAGGGGAGAGCGCCGGGTTCATCACGCGCGCGCTCGGCACGGGCTGCGTCCCGACGGCCATGATCAAGCGCGTGTAGTCGTCGTCGTCGAACGGCGGTCGCCCGGTCGCGAGGTGGAAGAGCGTTGCGCCGAGGCTGTAAACGTCGCTCCGGACGTCGACTTCGGTGGGGACCTTGGCGAGCTGCTCCGGCGAGCTGTACGTCGGCGTGCCGACGAACTCGGTCGACGCGTCGATCGCTGGCCCCGAGGAGGTGCGCGTGGAGACGGGGCGCCTGATCAGCTTGGCGAGCCCGAAGTCGAGGATCTTCACGCGACCATCCGGCTTGAGCATCAAGTTGCCCGGCTTCAGATCGCGATGGACGACGCCCTGGCGGTGCACGGTGTGCGCGTACGCCAGGCCCTCGGCGACCTGGATCGCGATCCCGATCAGCAGGTCTTCGGCGAGCGGGCCGTCATCGCTCACGACCTGATCGAGCGAGCGGCCTTCGATCAGCTCGAGCACCAGAACGTCGGCCGTATCGCCGTAAATGAGGTCGTGCGCGGTGGCGATGCTGGGGTGGTTGAGAGCGGCGATGATCCGCGCTTCCTGGCGGAAGAGCTTGCGCGAGAGGGCGTCGTCGAAGTTCTCCTGGAGCAGGAGCTTGATCGCGACGTCGCGATCCAACTTCGTGTCGACCGCGCGATACACGACCCCCATCCCGCCGCGACCGAGCTCCGTGCAGTTCTTGAACCGGGACGGGATGCCCGTGCCCGTGCCCGTCGCGTTCTCGTCCCCCACTACGGTCATCTGATGTTCTCGTTATGCCTAGACGTCAAGTGGGCAAAAACGGCTGAAACCGTGTCAGTCCGCATGTTTCACTGTTTCGGTGAGAGGCGCCAGGTGACACGGCCGGGCGTGTCACCGCGTGTCAGCCGGGGCCCTGTTTCACCCCCGCTCGGACGCGGAAGGCGCGGCCGCCGGTTGGCCCGAGCAGTGCAATGGAGCGCTGCATGAACAAGCTTCGTCCCTCTTCGTCGTCTGCGCCTTTGCCGGCTGCGCCCACGTCGCGCCGATCGAGACCTCGAAGTCGAGCACCGTCGATCCGCTCGTCGTTCGTTACCAGGCCTCGCGCGGCGTGCAGCGCCCGACCGCCGACGTCGCAGAGACCGAGCTCTTCATGGTGCTCGCCCGCGCCGGCGGCGAGCGCTACCGCGGCCTCGCCCAGCGCTCGGTCGCCACGAGCTTCGCGCTGATCGATCGCGTCTGGGGCGGCGTCTTCGCGCCCGACGGGCAGACCACGGCGAGCTACGGCAAGACCACCGCCGACCAGGCCGCGCGCCTCCGCCTCTACGCTCTGGCGTGGAAGGAGTGGAAGGGCAGCGCTTTCGAGGCCGCCGCTCTCGACGTGGACCGCTACGTGGAGCGCTTCCTCACCAGCCCCGAAGGCGCGTTCTACTCTGGCCAGGGCGGCGTCGACGAGACCACCGGTCCTTACTTCTTCTCGCTCGACGACGCGGGCCGCACGAGCGCGGGCGCCCCGGCGATCGACACGCGGATCTCCGCGCAGGACAACGGCGCGATGATCGTCGCCCTCACCGAGCTCTACAACGCGAGCGGTGACGCCACCAAGCTCGACCGCGCTCTCAAGGCCGGCCGCCACGTCACGTCGATGCTCAAGAAGGACGACGGCAGCTACGGCACCGCCGACGACACGCTCGCCATGGCCGGCGCCGCCATCGCGCTGTACCGCGCCACCCACGGCTCGGAGTGGCTCCGCGAGGCCCGCACGCTGGTGAAGTACGCGATGAACAACTACGGCGAGAACCTCGACCTCGAGCCCCTCGCCACCCTCGCCAGCCACGCCCGCGCGCTCGCCACCATCGACGAGGACGACGACCTCGGCCGCTTCGCCGAGAGCCTCGTGAAGCACGTCGACGCGAACCAGGTGAGCGACTCGGCCCTCGTCCACCTCATCCTCTCGCAGGACGTCCGCTCGCTCCCCCGCCCCGCGCTCGACGTGGTGGCCGCGCAGTAGTAGTCACGCTTCGCGATGAGCGAAGACTTCCACGCCTTTCGGCCGGTGCCGAAGACCGGCGTCATCTACGTCACGAGCGAGGCGACCAAGCTTGGGTTCAGCCCCTCCGACCCCGACTGGTGCAACCTCGGCCAGGGCCAGCCCGAAACGGGCGAGCTGCCCGGCGCTCCCCCGCGCATCTCCGCGCTGACCATCGCCGCCGACGACCAGGAGTACGCGCCGGTCGCCGGGCTCTGGGAGCTGCGCGAGGCGGTCGCCGGGCACTACAACCGCACTTACCGGCGCGGGATGCGATCGCAGTACAGCGCCGAAAACGTCTGCATCTCCGGCGGCGGCCGGGCTGCGCTCACCCGCGCCGCGGCCAGCCTCGGCACCATCAACCTCGGCCACTTCTTGCCCGACTACACCGCGTACGAGGAGCTGCTCGACATCTTCAAGGCGTTCACCAGCATCCCGATCCTGCTCGACGGCGATCAGGCCTACCGCTTCAGCGCCGCCGATCTGCGCCGCGAGATCCTCGGCCGCGGGCTCTCGGCGCTCCTGATGTCGAACCCGTGCAACCCGACCGGGAAGCTGGTCGACGACCTCGGCGCCTGGGTCGGCGTCGCGCGCGAGCTCGACTGTGCGCTCATGCTCGACGAGTTCTACTCGCACTACGTCTACGGGCCCGAGCCGATGGTGAGCGCGGCCCGCCACGTCGAGGACGTCGATCGCGATCCGATCGTCCTCTTCGACGGCTTCACCAAGAACTGGCGCTACCCGGGCTGGCGCATCACCTGGGCGGTCGGACCGAAGGCGATCATCGAGCGCTTCGCCAGCGCCGGATCGTTCCTCGACGGCGGCGGATCGAAGCCGCTCCAGCGCGCGGCGGTCCCGCTCTTCGACGCCGAGTACATCGCGAAGGAGACGGTCGCCATCCAGACCACCTTCCGGGCGAAGCGCGATCGCATGATGGCGCGGCTGACGAAGCTCGGCGTGCGCTTCGATCGCGTGCCCGACGGCACGTTTTACTGCTGGGGCAACGTGTCCGAGCTCCCCGCGCCGCTGTCCGACGGGATGGGCCTGTTTCGCGCCGCCCTGACGAAGAAGGTGATCACGGTCCCGGGCGAGTTCTTCGACGTGAACCCGGGCAAGCGCCGCCCCGGCCGTGTGTCACGCTTTCGCGACTACGTGCGCTTCTCGTTCGGGCCTTCGCTGCCAGTGATCGAGCGCGCGATGGATCGGCTCGATCAGTTAGGTGGCTGAGCGGAATAAGTTTGTCAGCTTGGGTGCCGAGGCGCCCGTCCAGCAAGGCGCGCCGTCCGAAGGCATACTCGTTGTCTGGCGAGGCGGCGCAACTGGGTGCCCTTCGAAAGCGCGATCACCGCGCCTGGCGGGGCGCTGGCGATCGCCGCCGGTATCGACGCGTAGGCGGGCGCGCCGAAAGGATCGAGGCCACCGAAAGGCCGGACCCAGCGCACTTCGGCCCCCACTGGGGGCGTGGGCCAGTCGCCGGCCGGGCACGGCGAACCGACGGTCCGGCAGGCGGGCTCGCCGTGGTGCTGCGCGTCGCCGGACGCGCACCGGCTCTGCGCGGCCACCGCGGGCGGAGAGCACGTCATCGGCAGGGTGGGCTGCAGGATCCAGGAGCCGGTGCACGGCGTGAGCACCGGCGGGGCGGGCGCCACCGGCGGCTCGGGCGCGGTGGGCCGCAGCGGCTCCGCGGGGAGGGTGGGCGCGTCGGGCGAGCAGTCCGAGGTGCACGATCGCACGGCCTCGCGGATCTCGAGGCAACGCCCGGTGCGCTGGCAGGTCGCCGCGTCGAGCTCCGGGATCTGGATCCGCGTCAGCCGCGCATCCGACGGGCTGAGCGTCTCGGTCTCGCCGATCACGCCGCCGGTGATCGCGCGAGCGAACGCGCCGAGCTCGGGCGGTGGGAGCGGGCGCATGCGCGGCACCACCGGGATGGGGCCTCTCTCGAGGTCGAGGGTCGCGAGCGGCTGATCGAAGAACGCCGCCAGCACCTCGACGTCGAGGCCACGGGCGCGTTCGGCGCGGATCTCGTCGCCGCCTTCGTACGCGGTCCGCTCGGCGCCGTCGCTCGACTCGATCGACACCACCGCGGATCGCCACCCGACCGGCGCCGGGATGATCAGCGGCGGGTCCGGCGAGCAGGCGATCGTCGCGACGACGAGCAGCACCCCAGCGCGCAAGGTCGCATGCTCGCACATCCACCTGTCGTACGATGCGATTCTGCCTCCGATCTAGCGTCCCTCATGCGCCGCGCTCTCGTTCTCCTCTTTGCTTGCGCGTGCAGCGATCCAGCGCCCGCCGGTCCCTCGTTCGTGCCCGGCACCGTGTTCGCGACGTCCGCTGCGCTCAACCGTGGGTTGCTCGATCGACGCGGCCTCATCCACGCCCACTCGATCTACTCCCACGACGCGTGCGACGGCATGCCAGAGGTGAACGGCGTTCGCGACGAGGTCTGCTTCGAGGACTTTCGCCGCGGCCTCTGCCAGGTGGGCCACGACTTCGTGATGCTCACCGATCACCGGGAGTCGTTCAGCGACACAGCGTTCCCCGAGACGCTTCTGTATCGGCCGATGCGCGGCGATCGGCTGGTCGAGCGCAATGGCGAGCCGACCGCGTCGTGGGCCGGCTGCCCGGATGGGCGCGTCGCGCTGATCATGGCGGGCACCGAGGCGGCCACCATGCCGGTCGGCCTCGAGCACCACGTCTCGGACCGCGAGACGCGATCGGAGATCTACGGCGCCGTCACCTCCACCGCGATCGAGCGGTTGAAGGGCGCGGGCGCGGTGTCGCTGCTCCAGCACACCGAGGACTGGACGATCCAGCAGCTCACCGAGCTGCCGATCGACGGCTTCGAGATGTTCAACCTGCACGCCAACTCGTTCCTGCACCTCGGCGAGATCCTCGAGATCGTGCTTCTTTTGCAGGGCGAGACGGCCCCGGTGGGCCTGCCGGCGCCGGATCTCACGGTGATCAGCTTCATCTCCGAAGATCCGCGCTACCTCGAGGCGTGGGGCTCGGTGCTGAGCTCCGGCGTGAAGCGCGTGACCACGATGGGCACCGACTGCCACCGCAACAGCTTCCCCGCGAAGCTCGCCGACGGGGAGCGCATCGACAGCTATCGCCGCATGATGGGCTGGTTCAGCAACCACGTGCTGGTGCGCCCCGAGACCGACGGGACGTGGGACGATCGCCATCTCAAGGAAGGCCTGCGCGCGGGGCGCCTCTACGGCGCGTTCGAGGTGTACGGCTATCCGGTCGGCTTCGACTATCACGCCACCGTCGGCGCGCGCGTCGAGGAGATGGGCGCCCAGATCGCTCTATCCGATGCGCCGAAGCTGTTCGTGAAGCGACCGACGATGGAGGGCCTGTCGAGCACGGGCGCTCAGCCGGAGATCACGCTGCGCGTGCTGCGGGCGATCGACGCGGGCTGGGAGGAGATCGGCGTCGCGACGAGCGGCGATCTGGAGGTCACGCCGACGAAGCCGGGCGCGTATCGAGCGGAGGTGAGGATCCGGCCGCGCCACCTCCTCCCCTATCTCGGGAAAGCGGCGGCGCAGCTGGCGGAGTCGGACAAGGTCTGGATCTACGCGAACGCGATCTATCTCCGTTAGTCGTTGAAGCCGACGACGGCCGAGATCTGGTTGTGGAACCCGGCGATGCCGCCGTTGTTCACATGGAACAGCTTGTTCGAGTCGGCATCGAGCCACCACTTCGAGGACATGCCGTCCGCGATGTGCGGCCCGTCGTCGTGCCCGGCGATCTCGACCAGCTTCTTGCCGGCCTTGTTGCTCGGGACGCCGTCGTTGTCGAACGTGATGGCTTTCTTGTCGGCCGCGGTCGCGTCCTTGATCTTGGCGCTGTCGTTGAAGCCGTGGAACGGGTTCATGCCCGGCGGCATCATCCCGCCCATCGAGCCCTTGAACGCGGTGCCGTTCTCGGGATCGAACACGAACTTGATCGCGGGCGCGTCCATGATCAGCGGGCGGAAGTAGTTGCCGGTCTGCAGCTCGTTGCCCTGCGCGTTCTTGAACACCTTCCCGTCGAACGCCGGCTCGCCGGCCTTCAGATCGGAGATGCCGCTGAGCTGGAAGAAGTTGTGCGCGCCCGTCTCGACGCCGCCCCAGCTGCCGGTGTCGAGCCGGCCGTTGAGCTTGGCCTTCACGCCGTCGGCGAACTCCTCGTAGCCGAGGAACAGCTCCTTCACTTCCTTGCCATTCACGGTGATCGGCTTGTCGAGGATGAGGTAGCTGCCCGACGGGGGCGCCTCGCCGCCGGGGCCCATCAGGCTCTTGTTCTCGACGGTGCCTGTGAACTGACCGTAGTCGCCGACCTTCACGCCGCTCGCGGGCGCGGCGCCCTTGACCTCGAGCACCGCGAAGCCGCCGGGGGTCTTGCTGCTGTGCACGTGGGCCTCGTAGCCGGCCTTCGTGATCTCGTTGCGCAGGCGGCCGAGGATGTGGAGCGCGCTCTCGCCGGGGTTGAGGCGGACCTCGAAGTTGTCGTTGCCGACCGTCATCGTGACCGCCGACGGCGCCTTCGAGTGGGGCTCGGGGTGGCCGGCCGCGGTGCCCTTGAGGGCGATGCGGTTCACCGCGACGAGGCTCGAGGTGAGCTTCGGATCGGTGTCGCCGAGCGTGACCGTCGGCAGCGCGTCGAGCTTCGCGAGCTTCGCGTCGAAGGTCTGCGGCGCCGTCTTCGAGAGCAAAAACGCGCCCTGCTCGCGGATGAGGTGCAGATCCTTGAGCTCGCCTGCAGTGGTGGAGTCGCCGGCGACGAACTTGTTGTCGAGCGAGGCGGCCTCGAAGAGGTCCTTCACCTCGGCGGGCGTGATCTTCCAGTCCTTGGCGGCCTTGTCGAAGGCCTTCTGGACGCTGGGATCCTCGATCTTCGAGCGGAGAAGGGCGACGGGGTTGGGCATTCCGATGGGCGAGCCGATGGTGGTCATGTGTAATCTCTCCTAGTCCTTAACGTGGGTACTTGGCGACATTGGTTATCGACGATGCCCTTAAAAAGGTGCGCAAAAAGCGACATTCCAGTTCGGCTGATTGACTCCTCAACCGTGCTCTTGGTAGTCCTACCAAAGATGTTGGTAGAGGTACCAAATCAGGACGTCAAGGAGACGGTCCTGCGAGCGGCGGTGGAGCTGCTCGCCGAGCACGGCCTGCGTCGGCTCACGCAGCCGCAGGTGGCGGAGCGCGCCGGCGTGCGTCAGAGCCACGTGACGTACTACTTCCCGCGGCGCTCGGATCTGATCGGTGCGGTCGCGCGCCGCTACATCGAATCGGCCGGGGTGGAGATCATGCAGCTCTTCCAGACCGCGGGATCGGATGACGATCTCACCCCGCTGCTCATCGCGTTCGCGCGCCGGCAGGTCACCGACTTGCGTCGCGTGCGCACGCTGCTCGGACTGCTGGTCGCATCGGAGGAGGACGCCGCGCTCCGCGAGCAGATGGTCGAGGCGGTGAGCGGCCTTCGCGCGGTGATCGCGCACGCGATGGGCGTTCCTGCTGGGGATCCGGCTGCGACGATCATGCAGGCGACGCTCTGGGGCCTCGGCCTCAACACGCTCTTGATGGGCGATCTGGGCGGCGCTGACCTCGTCGACCTCATCGCGCAGAAGGCGCCCCGGGTGGCGAAGGCCGAAAAGCCCTCCGCAGGTCGTACGAAGAAGAGGACCCCCAGATGAAGATCGCCCCCGTCGCCGCCGCCGCCTCGCTCGCGCTCATCTCGCTCTTTTCGCAGCGCACCGCGCGCTCGCAAGCGGAAGCGCCGCTCTTCGACGCGATCGTTGGGGTCCTCCAGTCGCCGCGCTGCATGAACTGCCATCCCTCCGGTGACGCACCGCTCCAGACCGACGCGTCGCGACCGCACAAGCAGAACATCCAGCGCGCGTTCGTGGACCTCGGCGGGAGCTGCCAGACCTGCCACCAGGACGCGGAGATGCCGGGCGATCATATGCCGCCCGGCGCGCTCCACTGGAACCTGCCGCCCCCGACGATGGCGTTCCAGGGCAAGACGCCCGCCGCCCTTTGCGCCGATCTGCAGGACGAGACCAAGAACGGCGGCCGCTCGCTGGATGCGCTGGTCCACCACGTCAGCACCGATCCGCTGGTCCTCTGGGGCTTCGATCCGGGGCCGAATCGCACGCCACCTCCGATGACGCACGCAGCGTTCGTCGCCTTGATGACGGACTGGGTCGCCGAAGGCGCGCCCTGTCCCAACTGAACGGAGCCTCCGCCATGATCATCACGGTCAACGGGATCCCCAGGACCCTCGAGGTCTCGCCGCAGATGCCGCTCCTCTGGGTGCTGCGCGACGTCCTCGAGCTCACGGGCACCAAGTTCGGCTGCGGCGTCGCCCAGTGCGGCGCGTGCACGGTGCACCTCGACAACCAGGCGGTGCGGAGCTGCGTCGTCCCCGCCAGCGCGGCCGAGGGCAAGTCGGTCACGACGATCGAAGGCATCGGCACGCCGGAGGCGCCCCACCCGATGCAGGCCGCGTGGATCGCGGGGAACGTCCCGCAGTGCGGCTACTGCCAGAGCGGCCAGATCATGAGCGCGTGCGCGCTGCTCAATCGCCGCGCGACCCCGACCGACGCGGAGATCGACGTCGCGATGAGCGGCAACATCTGCCGCTGCGGCACCTATCCGCGCATCCGCGAGGCGATCCACGTCGCGGCGGGTGGGCGATGAACGTCGCGCTCGATCGGCGGTCCTTCCTGCGCGCGGGCGCAGCGGCGGGCGGCGGGATGATGGTCCAGATGTTCCTCGGCTCCTGCGCCGAGAACGGCCCCGCAAAGCAAGAGGAGCCGACCGCGGCGGCGACCGACGAGGCGCTCTCCCCAAACATCTGGCTGGAGATCAACCGCGATCGCATCATCTTCACCGTCGCCGCGGCGGAGATGGGGCAGGGCGTGATGACCGGCCTCGCGACCTTGATGTGCGAAGAGCTCGATCTCGATCCGAAGAAGCTGAAGCTGGTGCTCGCGCCGGGTGATCCGAAGTTCCACTCGCCGGGCCTGCCGATCCAGCTCACCGGCGGCAGCGAGACCATCCGCCGCTACTCCCAGCCTCTGCGCCGCGCGGGTGCGATCGCCCGTGCGCGGCTCGAGCGCGCGGGAGCCTTGCGCTGGCGGACCTCGGCCTCGAACGTGAGCGCGAACGACGGGCGGATCGTGCACCGCGACGGGCGGACCGCGACGTACAACGAGCTGGCCGACGCCGCCGCGCTGATCCCGATCTTCTTCGCGCCCGCGCTCAAGGCGCGCTCGCAGTACAGGTGGATGGGGAAGCCGAGCACGCGGCTCGATGCGACGCCGAAGGTGTTCGGCACCGCGGTGTTCGGGATGGACGTCAAGATCCCCGATCTGCGCACCGCGGTCCTGGTGCGGAGCCCGGTGCTCGGCGGCCGCGTGCGCACGTTCGACGCGACCGCCGCGCGTGCGACGCCCGGGGTCGAGGACATCGTGAACCTCAGGCACGGCGTGGCGGTGGTCGCGAAGACCTACTGGGACGCGCAGAACGGCGCAAAGGCGCTGGTCGTGACGTGGGACGAGGGCGCGATGGCTGGCGTCTCCTCGGACACCATTCGCAACCGCTTCCGCGCCGACATCGCCCGCGGTGGAGGGCTACTCGCGCACCGCGGCAGCACGCGCCTCGACTCGAAGATCAGCGCGGCTCGCGGGCGCCGCTCGGGGACGTACGGTCTGCCGTACCTCGCGCACGCGCCGATGGAGCCGATGAACTGCACCGCGCGGGTCACGGCGAACAGTTGCGAGATCTGGGTCGGATCGCAGGTCCCCGGCATCGCGCAGAAGATCGGCAGCAACCTCACCGGGCTCCCGCTCGGCCGCGTGACCGTGCACAGCACGCTCCTCGGTGGTGGCTTCGGGCGTCGCGGGCGATCGGACTTCGTGACCGAGGCGGTGACGCTGGCGATGGCGACGCACAAGCCGATCAAGGTGATCTGGTCGCGCGAGGACGACATGAAGTACGGGATTTTTCGCCCTGCTTCGCACCACGAGATCGAGGGCGCGGTCGACGCGAGCGGCGCGGTCGTCGGGATCGTGCACAAGATCGCCTGCCAGTCGGTCTACGCCAACATGGCCCCCGAGATCGCCGACGCGATGATGCCGTGGATGAAGAACACCGTGGCGCTGGCCGGCGGCCTCTTCGGCAAGTTCATCGATCCGACCTCGGTCGAGGGGAGCGCCGACACCGAGTACGAGATCCCGGACTTCCGCGTCGAATACTACCCGCAGAAGGTCGACGTGCCGGTCGGCTCGTGGCGATCGGTCGGCCACTCGTTCAACGCTTACGTGATGGAGACGTTCATCGACGAGCTCGCGCAGGCGGCGAGCGTCGATCCGGTCGAGTTCCGCCGCCGCTTGCTCACCCAGAAGACGCGCCTGCGTACCGTGCTCGAGCAGGTGGCGGATCGCGCCGGCTGGCAGACGCCACCACCGGCGGGCACGTTCCGCGGCGTGGCGTGCAACAAGTCGTTCGAGAGCTTCGCGGCGGCCGTCGCCGAGGTCGCGATCGTCGACGGGCAGATCGTGACCCAGCGGATCGTCATCGGCATCGACTGCGGCGAGGTCGTGAACCCGGACATCGTGCACGCGCAGCTCGAGAGCGCGACGATCTTCGGCCTCTCGGCGGCGCTGAAGGGGAAGATCACGCTGGCGAACGGGCGGGTAGTGCAGTCGAACTTCCACGACTACGAGGTCGTGCGCATGTTCGAGGCGCCGCGCATCGAGACGCTCTTCGTGAACAGCACCGCCGCCTCGACCGGCGTCGGCGAGCCGGGCGTCCCGGTGGTCGCGCCGGCTGTCGCGAACGCGGTGGCCGCGGCGACCGGGCGCAGGCTGCGCGATCTGCCGCTGGCGTTGTGATGATGGCGCGCACGTCGGCCGAAGCGCGCAGCCGTCGGTAACACGGGCATGACCTCCCGCTTCGTTCTGCCGCTCGTCGCTCTCGCAGCGCTCCACTGTGGCGGAGCGAACCGCATCGAGGCCGATCTCACGGTCGCCGGCGAACCGGTCCGCGTCGACGATGAGGCGCTCTGTCTCGAGGTCCTGGGCCGGCTCTCGGTGGGCCCCGTGGGTCAGGGCTACGGCGTGAGCGTGCACCTCGAGCTCGAGGGCACGGAGGCGCCCACCACACTTCCCAATCGATTGAGCTCGCGCGCCAGCGTCTGGGTGGTGCACACGTCCGGTAGCAGGTCCCTCTCCTCGAGCACGAGCAGCGGCACGGTCGTCCTCGATGAGCTCGCGCTCCCGCGCGCCCACGGCACATTCGACGGAATGAGCGGCGATCTCGATGACGATGAAGGCATGCCGCAGATCACCGTCGCGAACGGGCGATTCGCCTGCGAGGAGACCCTCCGCTGACAGGTCAGCTGCGGATGGGGCGGGGCGGCTTGAAGCTGCCGGGGGGCGCGGGCTCGTGGCCGGTGGGGGCGCGCTTCACGGTGCCCCCGGATCCCGAGAAGGCCTCGAACGCACGGCCCTTGGCGTCGTCGACACCGGTCGGACGAATGAGCTCGAGCGCTTTAACGGCAGTGGGCGAGGCGTGCAGCGCGCGCTCGATCGCCGCGGCGGCGAGAGGCGCGCCCTCGTCGCCGCGAAGGGCCTGCGCGAGACCGAGGAGGCTGGCGACCTTGGCCTTGAGCTGAGCGGCGTCGTCGACCACCGCGGTGGCCTCGATGAGCGAGCACAGGTGGCGCTCGCCGTCCTCCGTGAGCTGGTAGACCTGGTCGTCGCCGCGGGTGAGGAGCAGCGACGCGGCGTTGGCCAGGGCGTCGGTCACTTGCCGACGATGCTCCGGTAAACGTCGGCGGGGACGACGGGATAGCGCTTCTGGGCTTCGACGATCGCGTCCGCGTTGGTGCCGAGCTGGGTGCCACGGCGCACCAGGCCGGTCCGCTCTTCGGGGGTGATCTTGGAGTCGGCGACCGCTTCGGTGACGCCCTTTTGCGCGGCGTCGATGCGCGTTCGCAGCGTCTCCTTCACGTCGGCCGGGATCTCGCCGCCCGGCCGCGTCAGCTGGTTCCTGAGCGCGGCGAGGTTGCCTTCGAACATCGTGATGGCGCTGCTGCCCTTGGGCGTCTGCGGATCCGCGACGGTGTTGAGGGTCGCGAAGTGAACTGCCAGCTCTCCCATTTGCGTGTCTCCTTGATGTGGGCTCGATGCCCCGCACAGGTTATCGCCATCGCGCCGAAAACGTTGCAGAAAAAGCTCCAGATTTCATCGATGTACGCAAATGTGCGACCCTGCCCCGGTCCACGCTCGCGCTCCTCGGTGTCGCCGCGCCGTCGGGCGCATCGTTACCGGAGATTCAAACCAGCTCTACAGGTCCCTGATCCGCAGCTCCGCGTCGCTCAATCCGAGCTCTTGCTGGAGCCTCGAATTGGCGCCCTCGACCAGCTCCTCCAGCACGTCCAGCGTCACCGCGTGCTCTCCGCGCTCGGCAACGGGCGGGTCCTCATCGAAGAAATACGCGAGCGCCGCGCTCCCGAGCGCCACGCCGAGCGCGCTGATGAGCAGCGCTGGAGAGTCGCCTTCCGCGGCGTTGGCGGCGCCCGGGATCACGAGGAGCCCGGCGATCACCGCCGGAGCCCACGCCCCCTCCCACGCGTTGCCCGCGCAGATCTCCTCCTCGTCGGGCGTCGGACGTATGCCGGCCCGATCGAACAGCTCGCAGTCGCTGATCGGCGCTCCGTCCTGCACGGCGATCACCAGCGTCTCATGCACCGCCAGCACGACCCGGTCGCGGCGGTACTTCAGCACCGCCAGATCCACGGCGTCGATCGGCCGCGTCGCGGTCTGCGCGTAGCGCACCGGCGGCATCTCCGGGAAGTCGAGGACCGGGATCGAGAGCGGCGTCAGCGCCTCGTCGACCAGCAGCGCGCGGCGCGGGCCCTCGCCGATCTTGCGCCCCAAATCTTCGGCTGCCGCGAGCAGCTTCTCCGGCGTGCAAGGCTTGATCGGGAGCTCGATCCGCTGGACCCAGCGCGCGCTCACGACGTCGCGGAGCCGCGCGCGCGCGAAGCACTCGTCGCCGTACTCCAGCACCGATGCGCTGGCCCACAGCCGCGTCTTCGCCCGCGCGGCGTCGACGTTGGAGCACGCGTCGGTCTCGCACGCCCGATCGTTGGTGATGACGCCATACCGCCGCGCGAGGAACGTCGCCTCGACCGCGTCGTGGAACGCTTCCTGGAACGCGTCGCGCGCGCCCCGATCACCCTGCATCGACCCTGGCACCACCAGCACGCTCGGCGCGACGGTGGCCGTGATCGCCAGCAGGGCAGGTACCATCACTGCTGATCGTACTCCAGCTCGAGCCGGTACTTGGTGTCGATGTCGAGCGGAGCCGGCAGGGCCGGATTGGAGTAGATGCTCCCCACGCGCAGAAAATAGGGCCGCGTGGTGGTGGCGGTGAACGTCACCAGCTCCTCCGGATCGTTGCCGTCGGAGTAGCAGCGATCATTTCCGCCGTTGGTGCACGCGCGCACGGTCCCGCTCGGGCCCCTGAGCTCGAGGAACAGATCTCCGCTGTCGGCGATCGTTCGCGCGCTGATCCGAGCGCCGATGCGCGGCGGATGGATCTCGAACCAGTCCTCGTCGCTCGCCGAGGAACACAGGCTCAGGCCGTCGAACGCCTGGGGCGACGCGGTCGACGCGGTGATCGTCGAGGCCAGCTCGAGGAGCTCGTTCGGCTCGGCGCGATCGGCCTCGCAGTCGGGCAGCGGAATGAGGTCGATGGTGATGTTGTACGGGGTCTCGAAGCCCTGCTGCAGCTGGACCTGCATGTTCACCACCGCGACGCCGCCAGCGCCGTTGACGTTGAGCGCCAGCTCCTTCCACGCGCCCGCGACCGGCTGGGTCGCGATCAGCGGGGTGCCGTCGAGCCCGAAGATCCCCGCGCCGAGGATCGCGTCGTTCTCGATGTAGTGCAGCCGGACCACGTTGGTGAAGCCGCCGAGCAAGAAGAGCTGGAACCAGTCGCTGTCGCCAAAGCAGAGCGAGAGGTCGTCGATGCGCGTGGGCGGCACGTCGAGCAGGAACGGATCCGCCTGATCGTTGCCGCGCATCTGGGCGTCGACGAAGTCGTCGGAGCAGACCAGCGGAGGGAGCCGCTGGATGTGCATCGTGTACGGCGAGATCTGATCGGGCTCCAAACCATGCACGCGGACGTAGTGATCGCCGGGGAGATCGGCGCGCCACGCCACGTGCTCGCGACCGAACACCGAATTGCTGGCCGACAGCGGCGCGTTCTGGCCGCTCATCGCGCCCGGTCCGTAGAGCTTGAGCTCGAGGTCGACGTGCGGATCGAAGCCCACGTCGGCCATCACCGCTTCGCCCGGACCGAGGTTCACGACGAACCAGTCCTCGTCGCCGCCGCAGATCGAGAGATCGGGCACGTCGTTGGTCAGCGTCATGTCCGGGACCCGGGTCGCCTCGGGCGGTGCGTTGTTCACCTCGAAACGATCGTCGGCGCAGACCAGCCCGGGATGTTCGCGCAGCTCCACGCGCAGCGAGTACACGTTGGTGTCGGCGCGCTTGCCGTTCACGCGGAGGAAATACTCGCCGGCGAAGCTCGCGTCGTACGCCAGGTCTTCGTCGTCGGTGGTCGACGCAGAGGTGAGCAGCGGGCGCGTGCTGCCCGCGCGCCACAGCTCGAGATCGAGATCGCCGAGGCTCGCGGTGACGTCGAGGTGGGCCGTGATGCGGGTCGAGGCCGGCACGTTGCTGATCACGAACCAGTCGGGATCCGCCGAGCAGATCCGCCCGTCGTACGGAACGTCGCTGACGATCGGCTTGGCAGTGCCGAGCGCGTCGTCGTTCTCGTTCGCGTCGTCGGCGCACAGATCGCCGCGATCGCGGCTGACGATGAGCTCGTACGGCGTCGGGTTCACCGACGGCACCGCCAGGAACACGCGCAACAGAAGCGTGGTGTCGGTGCCGACCGCGATCTCGACCCGCTCGTTGTCGGTGGTCTTGCGCGACTCGTCGACCAGCGTGGTCCCGTCGGCGAGGAACAGCTGCGCCTCGAGATCACCGTCGATGTGGCGGAAGCGGACGTCCACCGTCAGATAGGTGCCGGCGGCGACGTCGAGGCGATACCAGTCCGGATCACCGGGGCACGACTTCAGCTCCTCGAAACGCAGCGTCGTCGCGTCCAGCAGGCGAGCCTGCGCGGGGCGGTTGTTCGGCTCCTGGAGGTCGTTCAAGCAGTCCGGGATGCGCGGCGCGCAGACCGGCGGATCGAGCTCCTTGTTGCAGTACTGGAGGCCGGGGCAGTCGATGTCGTCATCGCAGGGCGTGGCCGGTGCCTGGCACTGGCGGGTGCGGCGATCGCAGATCTCCGGCTCGACGCAGGTCACGCAGCGCACGTTCATGCCGCTCGGGCACTGGCTCGGATCGTCGACGCACTGCACGTTCGACTCGCACTTGCCGAGCGCCGCGTTGCAGAACGTGCCGGGCCCGCACTGGTCGTCGTTCAAGCACTGCACGCAGCGGCGGAGCGGATCGCACTGCTCACCGGTGCGGCAGGAGGCCTCGTTCCCGGGCGCCACGCACTCGCGCGAGAGCGAGTTGCACACCGCGTTGCCGTTGCAGGCCCCCTCGCTGGTGCAGCGCGCGCACTCGATCGAGACCTGGGTGCACTCGTGGTTCATGAGATCGCAGATCTCCGACTCCTCGCAGAAGCGGTCGCCATAGCAGCCGGGATCCGCGACGCACTTGTTCGCGTCCTTGTCGCAGGTCTGGCCGGCGGGGCACTGGCCGCGGCGGGTGCAGTCGGCGGCGGTGCTGGAGGTGTGGCAGCTGCCGAGCAGGGTCGAGCAGAACTCGCCGAACACGCAGGGGCGCGTGTTGTCGCATTCGTCGGAGAACGGCGGCGTGAAGATGCAGCTCAGCGTCCCGGGCACGCAGATCTTGCGCGGGTCCTTGGCGATGCAGTCGGCGTCGGCGCTGCACTCGCCCATCTGGCAGGTCTGATCGGGCGCGCAGACCATGTTCTCGCCGCAGTCGACGTTGACGTCGCACTCGGGGGTGGGTGGCGGGACGGGCTCCTTCGAGCACGCCGCGAGGGTCAGGCCCAGGAGCAAAAGGCGCTTCATTGTGGTCCTGCGATCAAGGTCAGCGTGAAGCGACCGCTCGGGGTGTTGGGCACGGTGGTGTCGCCGAGCGTCTCGGAGAGCTCGACCAGCCAGCCCTTCGGATCATAGGCCAGCGACAGCTTCCGCTTCCGCACGGCCATCGGATACAGCTCCATGTTGGCGTCGGTGCCGTCGAGCGCGAGCACCCAGCGGCGCGCGGGATCTTCGGCCGGCGAGATGAAGCGCGGCCCGATCGCGGTGTAATGGTCGGTGAACGCGCGGCGGATCTCTTCCTGACGTCGCATGTCGAGGAACATGATCGCGGTGACCGGCAGGCGCTTCGGGAAGTCTTCCGGGAAGGCGGGGGCCCTGGTGAGGTCGAAGACGGCCGCCGAGGCGGAGACCGATTCGCCCGTGTTCACCGGTCCCAGGGCCGCCACCCAGGAATGGGCCCCGGCGGTCTGATCCCAGTTCTGATCGAACGTCCGCATGCCCTGGGAGGTGGAGGTCACCGTGCTCATGCCCATCGGGCCCCGGTCGTCCACCGCGGTGAGGGTAAGATCGAGGGTGTAGATGGCGTCCTTGGCCTCGTTGGTGTTCGACCGATAGTTGAGCTGGGCGCGGTACCGAAACCGCATTCCGACCTGGAAAGGAAGCGTATCGTCGATGCCCGAGTCGCGCGGGAGGACGCCGCTGTCGGCCCTCCCGGTGACCAGGGGATCGTCGTCACCACAGGCGGCAAGGATGGACGAGGCGGCGAGGGCGAAGGCGAAGACGCGCATCGGGACGGGACCTATACCTCGGCGGGCGAGCAGCCCGGCGCAAGAGTTGATCGCAGCATTAGACCTAGATCACGGGTTTAAGCTAGGATCTTCGCAAGCATGCCACCGGCTCCATCAGAACGCCGCAGAGCGGAACGCTACGACGTCGATCTGCGCGTCGAGTTTCGACATCTCGGACGCCCCGAAGACACGTACGCAGACATCACGCGCGACATCAGCGCGGGCGGTATCTTCGTCGACACCACCGTCGGTCTGGAGGTCGGTACGGAGGTCGCTCTGGAGATCACGCCAGGCCCGACCAGCACTCCCATTCAAGTTCGCGCGCAAGTCGTGCGCGTCGAAGAGCAGTCCGGTGAGACCGGATCGAAAGCGACCGCCCGCACGCGCGGGATGGCGCTGCGCTTCGTCGACTCGATCGAAAACAACCCCGACCTCGCGCGGCTCGTCAGCCTCGCGCAGCAGATGCAGATCG
>Ga0105047_10006631_pt1 | contig 19625 bp, 22 predicted proteins | sample MAT04_FD_78384 | JGI IMG/M metagenome (GOLD analysis project Ga0105047, IMG submission 78384) | Freshwater microbial communities from Lake Fryxell liftoff mats and glacier meltwater in Antarctica - MAT-04 (megahit assembly) | ecosystem: Environmental > Aquatic > Freshwater > Ice > Liftoff...
AATTCCCCTTATAAAAGCCTTAATCGCCTTCTTACATATGCATTACTTCTCTTGGCATGAGTAACACCTAATATTAAAATAGTTTTTTCTGTGACAGTGTAGAAAATCTTATAGGGAAAGCTTTCAATCTTATACCTTCTAACATTTTCTACAATGTAAGAATAGGTGAAAGGTTTATTTTGAATATCCGTAACCGAAGCTAAATATTGATTGTAAAAACGTCTTCCTAACCCACTCACTTTCATTTCATAATAATCAACAGCTTCTTCCACATCCAATAAAACTATCGGTTTTATTTCTAATTTAAAATCCATACTTCTTAGAAAAATGGCTTTTAAATTCTTCAATACTTACACCTTCGTTAGGGTTTGCCTGGTGCATCTTTAATCTTTCTTCAGCAAAAGCAACATCCTCATCTGTTATAGGCATTAGTTCTTCTTCTACACTACTCCATAGTTCTTCAGCAAGAGCCACTTTTTCTTGCGGAGATAAAGCCAATAATTCTTCTTTATTATACGGCATAATTTTTTTTTAAAGTTACGAACAAAGAGTATAAATAAAGCTTCTGTCCTGACGAACAAGCTTAATCAACGAACAATGAAAGGACCGCGCTGTTATCGTTCCTTTCTTAATTTTTCTTTACCCGTCCTTATGAATATCCCCGCCATGAAGTATTCTTTCGTGCTTCGGACCGGGGTTACCTTCCTTTCTTCGAGGCAATGAAAGTGACAGATGGTGACACAAAGCACGGAGCCTAATATTGCTCTATCAGATTGCAGCATATCTCTCAATGACGAACAACCCCAAGCACCACTTTTACTTTTGCCCTTTCCGAATTAGAACTAAATTTACAATACAAAAAAAATTTGTTATGACCTTGAACGAAAGTTTTGTAGTGGATGCAAAGGGTAGAAAAGTTAGTGTACTCCTACCCATAAAAGACTATCAAAGATTACTGGAAGAACTGGAAGAACTTCAGGACATTAAAGCTTATGACAAAGCTACTAAGGGAAAACAGGAATTTATTCCCTTAGAAAAAGCCCTGAAAGAAATTGAAGCTACCCGTAAAAAGAAAAAATAATGTACCATGTTGTAATTGAAAAGCAGGTTCAAAAGCAATTAGCTAAGATCCCTCCGCCTAACTATTATAAGGTCGTTTTAGCATTGCAGGATTTAGCCAATAACCCCCGACCTCCAGCTTGTAAAAATTAAAAGGAAGACTGGGTTTCAGAGTACGGGTGGGCGACTATCGAATAATTTATAACATCAATGATAATACACTTACTGTTTTCGTTTTAGCCATAGGCAATAGACGAGATGTATATGAATAGGTTTCAAACCCCTTACTTCCGGGTTGTTACAATACTTAATAAAAGTGCTGAAGTTGTTCGGGCGTCGTCAGAAAGATGACCTCGAACGAAGGACAATTGGAAGTCTTCGATTTCCTATCGTTGCAATAAGAACCCATCAACGTTACTTTTGCAGGAGTACCATACCGATAAAAAATCCGGATTAAATTAAAATAAACGCGTCGCCACCAGGCAGTTATATCGGCGACTTAATCTTTCCGAGTCCTGTCCTAATTTTTTCAGAAGTTACTATTTTTACAACCAAACCAAAGAACATAATACCGGCTGAAAAAAAGCACAAAGCTAAAATTACTACAGCAGATTGCTTTCCCGAAAACAAGTTCGGGACAGGCTGTTCCTCGCAATAACGACCATCAAATCTCAGTACAACACATAATAAAAACAGGCAAATCCCTGATACAACTATCAGCAATTTCCCTGTCAAAAATTGAAACTGTAATCCCTTAGTTGAACTTGTCAGCTATGAATTCCAACAACTTTTCGTCGCTCATTTTGTTTGAGGTGCTTTCGGTGGCAACCACATTTTTGTACTGCGGGGTGTCGGCTAAATGTTTTATAAACTGCTCCTGTACCTGGCCGGTTCCGGTTACTTCAATCTCATCAATATTTTGCATCAGGGTAGTGATCTCTTTAAAAAATTTAGCCATCAAACCTTGCTCATGGTTGTTGGCTGCATGTTCGTTTGAGTTACCAGAGGCTCCACTGTTTTTTACTTGGCCCATCACTACAAATTCCCCTTCGTTATTTTCTCGTCCTATAATAGTGGCTTGTTGCGAATCCATCCAAACACCAAATTGCTTTTTGTTAGTCGACATTATTTTTTGTTTTAGAAAGGAAAAGATTCAAAAAGCATGCCCTTGGTTAGAAAGCGCACAAATCTTCATTATCAGCAAACTGCAAAGGATTATTAACCCGGTGGCGACAATGAGCCCCACAATGCAAGTAGTGTTAAGGGCAGCTCATTTATGTGATAGAGGTGACTTTCTTTTACTATCTAGCCATAACCCTACCCTTTCACCGCCACCCGCCAAATTACATTACCCGCATCGTCGGCCACCAACATACTGCCATCCGCTAATACGGTAACACCCACAGGGCGTCCGTGTACTTCGGCCGAGGGTATGTCTTTGACAAAACCACTTAAAAAATCTTCGGGTGAGCCGGAAGGCTTACCATTTTTAAAAGGCACAAAAAGCACTCTGTAGCCAACTAAAGTAGAGCGGTTCCACGAGCCGTGCTGGCCAATAAAAGCGCCATTATGGTACCGGGCAGGAAAGGTTGTTTTGTCGTAAAAAGCAAGCCCTAAAGAGGCAGTATGGGCGCCCAGCGATACATCGGGTACTATTGCCTTTGCTACAAGGTCGGGCCGCTGGTGTTCTTTCATTCGGGGGTCTGGGTGCTGGCCATAATACGAGTAAGGCCAGCCATAAAAGCCGCCTTGTTGCACGCTGGTAAGATAATCGGGCACCAACTCATCACCCAGTTTGTCCCGTTCATTTACGGCTGTCCATAAAGCAACTGTGCCCGGTAACCATGCCATACCCACCGGGTTGCGGAGGCCGCTGGCATATATCTTTTCGCCCGAGCCATCGGGGTTGATCTCCAAAATATTTGCCCGCCGCACCTCGTTCTCCATTCCATTTTCGCCCACATTACTGCCCGAACCAACAGAAATATAAATTTTTGTTCCTGCGCTGTTGGCCACTATGTTCCTGGTCCAGTGGTTGTTGTAGCCACCTGCGGGCAGGTCAACTATCTTCTCCCCCTGACCACTTGCTTTTAAATCATCCATTTTATAAGGATAGCGGCTTAGTCCATCGGTATTGGCTATGTAGAAATAACCGTTTAGTACAAGCATGCCCAATGGTTGATTCAAATCATCTAAAAACACCGAACGGGTTTCGTACACACCATCTTTATTTGCATCCCTAAACATGGTTATGCGGTTGGCGCTTTTGCCATAATGCTGGGTTTTTAATCGCGGATGAATACTGGCGCCTAATCGTTTTATCCACGATAAAGTAGTATTGGTCTCTGCCACAAAAACATTGCCGTTTGACGCCTGGTATATCCACCGCGGGTTCTGTAGCCCTTCTGCAAAACGGGTTACGGTAAAGCCCGCAGGCGCTACCGGTGTTTCACTTTTTGCCCAGCCAACCACCTTACTAAACCGGGTGGCAGACTTGCTTTCAAAGGGTGCAGGAAGATTTTGTTTGTTGTAGCTGGAAGTTGGAGAAGCCTTTTGCGAGCCTGTTGAACACGCGGCGAAGGATGCCAAAATGAGGCACACCCACATTGAGTTAATAAAGTTGTATAAGTATTTCACGAGGGTGAAATTACTGTAAATGGGTGGGTAACGTTGCAGTACTGCTGTATTGCAAGCTGCAGGCACCATATAACCACAACCATTAGTATAAATATCAGGACTATGAACTTTCTTTTCCCAATGTTAGGTTGAGCTCCCTAAAGTGGGTATCGCTTCGTATGGATTTACTTTCTTTTCGTTATGAAAAAAAAGAATAAGAAATAAAACGTATGAATAAACGGTAGAACTTCAATAGTAGATAGATTGCCCGTCGTTAAGATAGTAACAGGTTCTTTCTTGATATGGAGAAGAATACAAGGGCGCCATATTTCTTTTGATTTTATTAAATTTGCTTAACAAAAAAATTAGCAATGACCTACATAAGAATAGATACAAAAACAAAGCAGGCCAAAAAATTTGTTGAACTGATTGAAACAATGCCATTTGCTGAAATTCTGGCAGCGCCAAACGCCACAACCCAGGCAGCTATTGACAATGCACTGAAAGGTAAAACCAGAAAGCACAAAAATACCGGGGAATTAATTACCTTTTTAAATAAGTAGCATATATTCCTAAGCTACTACCAATCAATTTGAAAAGGACTACAAACTTTGCAGAAAAAGAGGTTAAAAATTGGAGTTAATAAATTCCATCTTATTGTTGCTGGAAGAAAATGGTTTCTTACCTGCTAAATTTAAACTTCACAAACTCACGGGAAATTATTGCTTAATGCAGGACGAAGCTGCTTTTATTTTTGAGACTTTTCTTAATAATGATAACGAAGTGAGTAAACAGTGATTTTGTTATTTTCCACTTTATAAATAAGTCTGTGCTCCTATATTAATACGACGTGACCATTTGCCCGCCCAATTGTATTTTAAAGCTTCTGGCTTCCCTATTCCTGTAAATGGACTTACCTGAATGGCTTCAATCAATTGTCTGATACGTTTGAGAATAATAGTGTTGCCGCTTTGTTTCCAAAACTGTAAGTCCTCTAAGGCTGTTGGTAAAAAAACTATTTCCATATCTCGTCAAGGCTAATCTTTTTACCTTCGCCACGCTTTTCTTCGGCTATAGCATCATTCAATTTCTCAACCATCGCAGGTGATGAATTTAAGTACGCTGTTTCATCCATCTCCTCACCTGTTTTATAGTCAACATGCAAAGCATCAAGAAAAACCCTGATAGCCGTATCCTGGTCTGAGTTAGCAGGATGAATTATTAGTGTTGTCATAGTTTGAGAAAATTTATTCATCAAAAACGTTGGATGAAGTTAATGTAATGGTCATATTCATTCATCAGCTTTCAAAAGCTAAAGTTGTGTTCTGGCGGGCAATATTCCATGAGTAATTTGAACCATGAACCGCGGTGTGTAGCCCCGCTTTTTTTAAGCGGAATCTCTGACTGTCATTTAATGCCTTTCAATACTTACCCACACCCCTATTTCAACCACCGGCTAACATCACAATTCCATACGGTTTCTAACCCCGTAGTTTCAGGAAAATATTTACCATCCTGTTTGTGATGGTGTACAAATTTTGCTAAAAAATCAACGACACCTTTTCGTTCAATGCGCCATATGGCACCTTCCACTTCATCTATGGCACCATGACCACTTTTTTGAATTGCTTTGATTGCATCCTCAACAGCAAAACTGCTACCTATGTGCAATAAATTGGGAAGTACAAAATCAGCTTCTTTTATTCGGTGCTCAAAAATATAATAAGGTAACCGCTCTGTTTTTTTAAGGATATCAAAAGCAACAAAGGGCTCATGTGGCAGGCTATATTTTGTACCCACGGCTTGCGCCAAAAATTCGCCGCACACTCTTTCGCCTTCTTCAAGCAAAGCAAAAAACCTTTTCTCATTTTCTTTTACCCATGCGGCAAAAACCTGGTGGACAGGGTAAGCAGAGGTTTCCGCCAGATACCCAGCCCGGCCAAGGGCAAGTATTTTGTTGTCAACCTTTGCAACACAGCAGTTTGATCCGTCCAGCTTTTCCTGCACTATTATTACATCATGTTTATCACGGGGCTTTTCGGTGGCAATTTTTGCTTGCCCATCCGATACATGATGGTCGCCAATACCAGTGCGGCTGCCAGGCAGGTGAGGTATTGAACCGTAAGCTTTTTGTCCAAGTGGTTTTATATTTTCCATGATCGTTTTATTTCTACACCCCTGCTATCACTTTCAGTATTGACAACACCGAGGCTAAAAGTCCTCAATTCAACATACCGGCCTTAAATTTAGTATTGAAATACTGATTAGGTAAGATGTTCATTATTCCACCCCTTGTATAAAGGTATAATTTTAAGAAAAGAACAACTTGTCCCCGATTGGGGGGTTGTTATTGTTCATTAACTTTTTTGAGCAATACATATCGGAGGTTTTTATTTGCGCATGCATGCGGTATACCAAGGCAAATAACATATTACATGCAAAAAAATAGTGCAATAAATGTAGCCGTTGCCGAAACTTAAAAGAAAAGTATCTTTCGCCCTATAACCACGCAGTAATGTCCCATATGGTATATTTGAACCGTAAAGAAACCCTGCATATTGAACTGAAACCATCATTCAATTCTTTTTGATACTAAAACTAAAATCTGTACACGCCCATGTATTTTTTACAGTTGTTTTCAATCATCATATCCCTTTCGGCGCTATTAGCTTATATCAACATCAGGTATCTTAAGTTGCCGTCAACTATTGGCTTAATGGTATTGTCGCTCATTTTATCGCTAATGCTTTTGCTTTTTGGCTCGGCTACTCCGGCACCGGGGTATATAAAAAGTTTATTAGAGCAAATTGATTTCGCAGAGTTTTTATTAGATTTTATGCTTGGCTTTCTGTTGTTTGCCGGAGCCATGCACACCGACATTAAAAAGCTAAGTAAGGCCCGAGGCCCCATTATTACCTATGCCACCCTGGGCATCCTGATTTCAACACTGTTAGTGGGTACCGGTATATACTTTATCGCACCCTTGTTTTACCAACATGTCAACTTTATCCATTGTCTTTTGTTCGGGGCCCTCATTTCCCCTACCGATCCTATCGCCGTACTATCTATCCTAAAAAAGGCCGGTATATCTCAGTCAATCGAAACGCAAATAACCGGCGAATCTCTTTTTAACGATGGCGTAGGCGTGGTCATCTTTCTTACCCTTTTTAATATTGCCAATACAGGATTGGCGGGGGTTACTACATCGGAGGTTTCTATACTTTTACTTAAAGAAGTGGTTGGTGGTGTATTGTTTGGCTTGCTACTTGGGTTTGTAGGTTACCGCATGTTGCTAAAAATAGATAACTATCAAACCGAAGTACTTATTACCATTGCCATGGTAATGGGAGGCTCTACCCTGGCACCTGTATTCCATTTTTCGGGCGCACTTGCCATGGTGGTGGCCGGCTTATTTATAGGCAATAAAGGTACCATAGAAGCCATGTCGGCAAAAACCAGCGATTATATGTACAAGTTTTGGGAAATGATTGACGAAATTTTTAATGCCATCTTATTTGTATTAATAGGGCTGGAACTGTTGATTATACCGTTCCAGGCTTCGTACATCTACATTGGGCTCATTGCTATTGTGCTCATCATACTTGTACGTTTTATCTCGCTTATTGTGCCCTCTTCTATATTCAGGTTTAAGTATGAATTTAGAAGGCAAACTTTTTTAATCATGACCTGGGGCGGATTACGCGGTGGCATTTCCATTGCACTGGCTCTATCGCTAAGTGGAGGAATGGAACGTAACATGATTTTATCGGTGACCTACATTGTAGTATTATTTTCAATAATTGTGCAAGGCCTTACACTTGAAAAGTTTGTAAAAAGGTTAAATAAATAAATCACCTGTGTTAGCCCCTATCACTACCACACAATGCAGACAATTAAAAGGCATAGTTTTTTATGACAAATAATATAAAGCCACTACCTGGCCATATTTACTATAAATGTCAATTTTTACCAATAGCAATTACCTAAAAACGGTAACTAAAATAAGGCATATATTAAAAGTCGTAATGCATTGCCGTGCAGGATTATGTGTGTTTAGGGACGCAATAAACCCACAAAAAACTAAGGTTGGCAATAGTGTAAACGATAGCGTATTAACCCTTTTAAAACTACCAACCGACTAACAAATACCAACCTGTACTCTGGCTTTTATTAACTATAAAATAAGGAGCGCATTACATGTATCGCCTGGCAAAAATATTGTGTTCAAAAATACCCCATATTAAAGCCTACTTTCCACATAATTTAAATGTAGCCAATATTATGTAGCATAAATGGCACATTTTTTTCCGTATAAATGGTCGGTAAACCGGCTTAATATTATTACATGCAATAACGGGCAAATAAAAGGGTAATAATCAGAAAGCTATATTATCGATATTATCCGTTCACCGCGCCATCTAAACGCTATAAAAATTAACAGTAGTAAAATTGTAAGTCTACCTTAAACCAACACAAATATCGCCTGCAAAAAATTGACGAAAGCGATTTTAAAATAGCAGAAATGAGCAAAATGACAGCGAAGGGATTATTGGAATTAATTAAAAAAGCAGGTTCATCTTTTTTAAAAGACAAGATTCCAAAGTTAAGTGCAGCACTTGCGTATTATACTATTTTTTCAATCGGTCCTATGTTAATGGTGATCATTTATTTAAGCAATATATTTTTTGGGCAAAACGCTATTGAAGGTACTATTGTAAATCAATTAGGTAGTTTTGTAGGCCCAAACGCCGCGCTGCAACTACAGGAAATAATAAAGAATGCATCGGTTGACAGTAGCAGCACATTGGCAGCGATTATTGGATTTGCTACGCTATTGATAGGAGCTACCACTGTTTTTTCTGAAATTCAGGATTCTATAAACCTTATATGGAACCTGCAACAAAAAGCAAGCACCCCGTGGTGGAAACTGCTGTTAACCCGTATATTATCTTTTTCAATTGTGGTAGCACTAAGTTTCCTTTTATTAGTATCGCTTGTAATTAACGGGCTGCTTGATGGGCTGATGACCCGAATACAGGAAGTATTTCCACAATTTAGTGTAGTGCTTATTTATGTCATCAACCTGGTTGTTACACTTATTATTACGTCGTTTCTTTTTGGTATTATTTATAAGGTAATGCCCGATGCGCAAATAAAGTGGCGGGATGTGGCTACAGGTGCAATTTTTACCGCTATACTTTTTAACATAGCAAAATTTGGCATTACTTTATACATAGGTACCAGCAACATTGGAAGTGCTTATGGAGCAGCAGGATCATTAATCGTGCTTTTATTATGGATCTACTTTTCGTCAATGATATTATACTTTGGTGCAGAATTTACAAAAGCTTATGCAATAAAGTATGGAGGGGAAATAAGGCCAAATAAATACACCGAAATAGTACAAACCATTACAATAAAAAGTAATAAAAAAAGCCTGCAGGAAAACGAAGCCGCCAAAGAAAAAACGGAACAAAAAGCCCAGGAGCAGCAAGACAAGGAACAGAAACCGGCAAGCAATTCCTCTAAAACTACTGTAGCAGGTAAATTGTAAAAAAAGGATAACGGTTAAATTAAAAACGAAATACGCAGTTGCTATGCAGGTTTGTATTTTTTTCAGGCTATGTTATATTTTGCCACTAATTAAGCTTTTGTAGCATGTAAAAAACCGGGGTTAGAATACATGAGAGAATAAAAAGCCTTTTTTGTGATTAAGGGTTTCTTTTTAAAAAAAGCAAGTTGTGTTTTTCCCTTTTGCGAAACTGCATTAATACCACTAAGGCCCTGCATGGTCCACCTGTGGTTGCGTTTATTTCGTTTAAACCATAAATTTTTTGTAGCCATTGCCGAGGGAAAAATATAATAATGGCCGTGCCGGATAAAATAATAACTATTTGGCTGGAATGTTATATTTGATGCCCATTCTTCAACGGTTATTAATTTTTTTGACGTTGCAGGATCAATAACCAGGTAGTCAGTTTTGCCCTTAACATTTACTGGTAACACGGCAGCCACATGGTAGTTCCAAAGGTTATCAAGTGTTCCATAGTCTTTTCGTAAAAACGCGCCGCTAAACACCCACCCTTTACAATTTGGCACCCCCCATTTGTCTAATATTAAAGTAATAGCATTAGCCCGGTCTTCGCAATCGTTATTGGCATCTTTCCACCTAAATAGTGTTGCATTTTTAAAGAAATTAAATATATCTTCTGCCAGCGAAGGAGTAACTGTTTGAGTTAATTCCATATCATCAGCCAAAGAAAATTCAAATGTGGTTTTTGAAAGTGATGTTGACATGCATGTTAGTTTTAATTGCCTTTAAAAAACAAACTTCACATTAAGATACAAAAACGTAGTTTTAAATTTTATTAAATTTTGGGATATACTTCAACCTAAATACCAGCAAGTATAACTGTTAAATGATGATACCCTTTACCACAACAGTAATGTAAACTACCACAAAGTTTTATCCTTTTGTTAAAACTTAATTAAAAGTAAAAATGCCAAAACATATTAGAAACAAACATCCTGTTTTATAATCCGGCAATTTTTTATTAAATGGTTTAATGAAAAAAAGCCTGGGTTACAAACCCGTATTACATAACCATTGGACCAAAGTTGCTATTTAAATAATAATCACTAATCAAATAAATAATTACCGGCAATGGCCTGACTGGCCACCTTTACATAATTAAGGGAAATAACCAACATCATTTTGGTTACAAGACCTGGAAATCTTTTTTTGTTTTAAAACATACAGATATGTGGCCGATATTTATTGAATGAAATATCTCTTTCTAATTTTGATTGCTTCCTGCTTGTTAAGCACTGGTGTAAATAGCCAAAAAAAGCATGTGCCGGCCAAATCCATGGTATATTTTCCTCCGGCCGGTCAATGGAAGCATCAGCCGGCCTATGTTTTTTTCGACACCGTGAAACTACGTGCTGCTATCCAGTTTGCAAAAGACCACGAAATTAACCAAACCCGCAACATGGAACTATTGCAGGCTACAACTTTTGGAAAGGAGCCTTTTGGCGAAGGCATTGGCCCTTTTGCCAACCGCGGCGAACCTACAGGCCTTATATTATACAAGGGAATGATTGTGGCCGAATGGGGCGAACCCAACCGCGTTGATATGACCCACAGTGTTACAAAAAGTTTTCTATCAACGGTGGTGGGCCTGGCGGTTGAAAAAGGACTAATAAAAGAGGTGACAGATAAGGTGATTGATTATGTTCCATTTGTAGAGTTGTATGACCCGTTAAGAGCGAACCGTGCCGCTGAGGAAATGGATAAGCCCTTGTTAGTGTATCCATTTAACACACTACACAACCAAGCCATTACGTGGGACGATATGCTACGCCAGACCAGCGATTGGGAAGGAACGCTATGGGGCAAACCCGAGTGGGCCGACCGTCCAAATGCCGATATAACCACCTGGCTTACCCGCCCCCGTAAAACGCCGGGTACAGTTTGGGAATACAACGATGTACGGGTAAACGCCCTTGCACTTGCGGCCACCAATGTATGGCGCACCCCTTTACCACAAGTGCTTAAACAACACGTTATGGATCCCATTGGCGCTTCCACTACCTGGCGGTGGACGGGCTACAAAAACGCATACATTGTATTGGATGGGCAAATAATGCAATCGGTTAGTGGCGGCGGGCATTGGGGCGGTGGCATGTTTATTAACGCCTATGATATGGCCCGCTTTGGATTACTCACTTTACATAAAGGCAACTGGAACGGTCAACAACTCATACCAGAAACGTGGATCGAACGATCGCTAACTCCTACTCTACCTCAGCCTACCTACGGCTACATGAATTTCTTTTTAAACACCGACAAAAAGTATTATCCCAGCGCCGCAGCTTCGGCCTTTGTACACGTGGGCAACGGTACAAATATTATTTATGTTGATAGAGAAAACGACCTGGTGTTGGTTGCCCGATGGATAGATAACAAAAAAATTGATGGATTGGTGAAAGGTGTGTTGGAAGCTTTCAAGGCTCATTAAAAGTGTTTATAAACGCTCATGTCCGTTCAATGTTTTATTTAAATGATGGATTCGCTTAGGCGCGTTACCGCCAGGTTGCAGACCGATTCGTCATTGAACACCGTTAAAGCGTTGGTTGTAGACGGTGTTGTTACCCTAACAGGGCAATGCAAAGGAAACGATTGCCCTGCAAAGGCATAAAATATTGTTGCTGAGGTTAATTGCGTTCAATCGGTAACCAATAATATTACAACAAACAACAATACCGATCTTACTTTACGAACTTCTATACAGGCAATCATTAGTAAATACGAGGGTGTACAGGCCGACGTAGCCGATGGTGCCGTGGTATTGAGAGGCACTATTAACAAAGATCAGCTACAGCCGCTTATGAATGAATTAGAAGCGCTTCAGCCTAAATCATTAGATAATCAGTTGGCGGTTCAATAAGCAGCTATGACGATTGAAATGAAAAGATGTTAACTTTTTTTAATCCGCAATCCACTACACTATCCCAAAACATTTGCAAATCATGGCTACCCACACACCTATACTATGGATCGGGATCGGGTATTTTACTTTGTAAATAAGCACTACCCACAAAACGATCCTATGGATTTAAAATGGGCACTTGATTTTGCTAATCATCTCTACCCATAAAAGGATCAAATAGATCGAGAACGGGCACTTGATTTTGTAGGTCATCTCTGCCCATAAAAGCTATGTTATTGATCGAGAAAAGGTTCCTGGGTTTGCAAATCATCTCTATCCATAAAAACAATATTTTTGATCGAGAACGGGGACTTGATTTTGTAAATAATCTTTACTCATAAAACGATCAAATGGATCGAGAGCTGGTTCTTGATTTTGTATATTATTTCTGCCCACAAAACGTTCTTATAAATTGATATTAGCAACGTGTACATCATAATTAAATTTCCCTTACAAAACTATCAGATCGATCAATAAACCTCATTTTTTACTATTGCTGCCGTTATATCCTTTCCATAGACCCCATCAGGTTCAACTGTAGCTAATATTAAAAACTGAAAAGGCGCTGCTTTCATTTCTAAGGCCATACCTACCTTATCTTTCACAAAATAATGTTCATGATTCGAGTTTTTATTGGTTTGCTATTATTGCTTCTTTCCCTCTTAACCATCTTTCCTGCTCCCACCAATTTGCTTTGGTATGTGTCTATATTGGTTACCGAATTTTGCTGGGTCTTTTTATTACTCGCCATCGCACTGCTAATAAGTACCTGGCCTGCCGCTAACAATTGGTATAGAACAGTGACCTTATTGTTTACAGTATTGTCAGTTATATTGTATTGCGTACCGCTTGTTCAAGCCTACAATACATTTGCACACCTAAAAAAAGTAGTTACTACAAACAAACTGTTTGGTTCTGTTCAACCTACGACTCCTCCTTTTTCTTTCACTACGATGTTAACGGGGTATTTTAAAAAAACCGTCGATTACAAAACTATTACTTACGACACCTCCCTTTCGCTAAGCCTTGACCTTTACCCATCTACTACACCGGGACAACGGCCATGCGTGGTAGTGGTACATGGCGGATCGTGGGCCGGCGGCGATAGCCAACAACTACCCGGGCTAAACAGCGAACTGGCAAAAAACGGTTATACGGTTGCATCAATCAATTACCGGCTGGCGCCGCAATATTTGTTTCCTGCACCCATTGACGACCTACAGGCTGCCTTACGATTTCTAAAGGCAAATGCTGTTAAATTTTCCATAGATACCAGCCAGTTTGTTTTGCTGGGTCGCAGTGCCGGCGGACAAATCGTACTATCGGCCGGCGACCTCTTACGAGACAAGTCCATTAAAGGAATTATCAACTTTTATGGCCCTGCCGACATGGTTTGGGGATATGCCAACCCAACAAACCCGCTGGTGTTAAACAGCACCAAAATTATGGAAGATTACCTTGGAGGCACCTATGCAAAAGTTCCTAAACAGTACATGCAAAGCTCGGCTACAGAAACAGCTACGCCCAATACCGTTCCTGTTTTATCAATTTATGGAAACAACGATCCGCTTGTATCCTACCACCATGGACAGCGCCTCGCTATTAAACTAGACAGTGTGGGCGTAACGCATTACGAACTATACCTGCCATGGGCAACCCACGGCTTTGACTGGACTTTAAATGGCCCCGGTGGCCAGTTAAGTACGTGGGCGGTAAAGCAATTTTTACAAAAGGTTGTAGATAAAAGTTTCAAATACTAATTAAAAAGTAAAAAAATATCGCTCAAACCTGGCTATTAACCCACAGCGATCAATCTGTGGCTTGTAAACTATTAATGGTTAGCAACACGTTTTAACCAGGTAAAATGTAGCATTTAAAATTCAGCATAAAAAAAACTACTAACTATAATTTTTCAATTCAAAATGAAGCATTTAAAATTCAGCATAAAAAAAATCCTAACTCATAATTCTTCAATTCAAACTGTAGCATTTAAAATTCAACATAAAAAAAACTACTAATTACCACTCACAACTTAGTATTCACCATTGACTATTTACCAAAAAGCTACCTTTGGCTGCCATGAAAATTCTTATTATAGAAGACGAACAAGCGCTGCAACAGTCCATACAACAGTACCTGCAGCACCAGGGATATATATGCGAAACGGCCAATAATTTTATCGAAGGTGTTGATAAGGTACACTTGTATAATTACGATTGCGTGGTGGTAGATATTGGTCTTCCCTACGGCAGTGGGTTAGATATTATAAAAAGTATTAAGGACATTGATGCTAAAACCGGCATCATTATTATTTCGGCAAAAAACTCGTTAGAGGATAAGTTGAAAGGACTTGAACTTGGCAGCGACGATTACCTTACCAAGCCCTTTCACCTAAGCGAACTTAATGCCCGCGTCAATGCAATTATCCGCCGCCGAACCTTTGGCGGCAATAAGGCGATACAGTTTAACGAGATAACACTACAGCCCGAAGCATTGCAAGTAACGATACATAATAAGCCAATTGTTTTAACCGATAAAGAATACCAGTTACTGGAATATTTTATTGCCAACCAGCGAAGAGTACTTACTAAAGCTGCTATTGCTATGCACATTTGGGGCGACCATTATGAGCAGGTAAGCAACTACGATTTTATTTACACCCACATAAAAAATCTTCGTAAAAAACTAATAGATGCCGACTGTGGGGATTATATTAAAACGGTTCATGGAACCGGCTATCGTTTTACCGATAATTAATTGGAAAATGCATCAATTGGTTTGTTTACAGCGGCAAGTTATAAGCTACAAGTTGCAAGCTAAAAGTTTCCCGCTGCAAGCTGCAAGCTACAAGTTGCAAGCTACAAGTTGCAAGTTGCAAGTTGCATGCTGCAAGCTACAAGTTGCAAGCTACATGCTGCAAGTTGCGAGCTGCAAGTTGCAAGCTACATGCTGCAAGCTGCAAGCTACATGCTGCAAGTTGCAAGCGGCAAGTTGCAAGCTGCAAATTACAAGCTACATGCTGCAAGTTGCGAGCTGCAAGTTGCAAGCGGCAAGCGGCAAGCGGCAAGCGGCAAGCGGCAAGTTACAAGCTGCAAGCGGCAAGCTGCACGTTACAAGCTACAGGTTACAAGCTGCGGGTTGCAAGCTTCGAGCTGCAAGCTGCAAGTTGCGAGCTGCAAGCCACAGGTTTCAAGTTACAGGTTACAAGGCACAAGCTGAAATTTTTTGCCTTTCGTATGGTAAACTAAGAAGCAGGCTTTGCGCCACAATTATATAACCGCATGGCAGCTTAGGCTAACTAACTTTTATGGGACTTTGACGACCCAAGAAACAAGATAAGCAAGCCAATACAACAGAGCGCTTACACGAAACTGAAGCGGCAACAATTAGCCACGTACGACTAACACATATTACTCATAATTCACTCCTCATTCAAAATTCTTCATTTAAAATTCAAAATAAAAACATATAACTCCCAACTTATTCCCTCACCAGCGCGTCAATTGTAGCAGTAAATTCTTTTTTAAATTCAGTGAAATGGTTACCTGTGCCTGGTCCGTAAAAACCATTATCCAATTTTCGTATCACTCCTTTTTTATCAATAATAATGGTTGTAGGAAAATATTTAATAGGCGTAAGTTCGGGCAGGGTTTTTTCGGTACGAAGGCTGTCAGTAACAGTAACGCCCGTTATTAAAAAGGGGTAGTCCACATTAAACCTGTCTTTAAACTTTTGCAGGCTTTTTTTGGACCTCGCAAAATTGGAGGTGTATTCATACGCCAACGCCAAAATCTCTACGCCTCTCTGTCTATTTTGTTTATAGTATTGGCTCAGGTAGGCCGTTTCGTCCATGCAGTTGGGGCACCACGATCCTATTATTTGTACCACTACCACCTTATTCCTAAAACGGTCGTCCCTCAGCGAAACTATATTACTGTCAAGATCGGGGAAACTGAAGTTAAGTGTTTGCTCACCTCGTTTTACATACATGGCCGACTCTAGCGGTGGTATAAAAGCGGTCGCGTTTTTTGTAGCATTCCAGCCGTCTTCAAATATTGCACCGCTAAAAAATTTACCTGCAGAAAGTTGTTTGTTGTTATTGATGTTGGCAGTAAACAAAAAGGCATGTCCGCCATCAAAAGTGCTTAGCAACAATTGGTTGCCGGTAACCACCCCCTGCAGGTAGCGGTAATCGCCGGTGGTAGTTAAAAACGTGCCAGTCAGTTGGTTGCCATTTTGTATAAACTCGCCTACTGCATTTATATTTTTTAAACTGTCGCTGTTAAAATGTACCTTAAACCTGCCTGTAATATTATATTTGGCAGCACCGTCGTTTAACGCAAATCTTGGTGCTGAATTATTCGCTTCAAATGGCATTACCTGTAAACCTGTCGAAGTTTCTTTTAACCATTGCCCCACCAATTTTTCTCCCGTAATTTTTGCTTCAATACGAGACTCAAATACAGGCATTGTAATTAATATAGAATCTCCTTTCACCAAAACCTCCCTTACCTCAATTTGCTCCTTCCCATTTATAAATCGAAGCAAGTGTTGCCCGTTCACCTTCTTAACATCAAAAGTAAATGGTATGGCTATGCCATCAATACGCATAATCGCGGCCTGGTACCTACCCTCTTTAATTTGCGACTGGCCTGTAATCACTAATTGCAAGGCTATAACGAAAAGTAGTATTATTCGCATGTTACAATTAATTTTTTCTTCTTAAAAATTGATGAATAGTAAAGATAACAGACCGTTTATTAAAAAGGGTATTTTAGAAAAAAAGTGAAATCTTTTAAAAAATGACCTAAAAAAGCCCTTTGCCTTACCGGGCAAAGGGGGTCTGTCAGGGTTATTTTTATAATTAGTTTCTTGCTCCTGCACCAGCTTTTGGCAGTTCCTTTCTTGGTAATTTTTCTTCGCGCTGCGCTGTATTGTACACAAAGGCAGCCACCAAAGTAGCCGAGTGTACAAGGTCGTCGGCCACCAGGTGGTCATAACTGTCCATATTGCTATGATGCGTACGGGTATTATATTCAATATCGTCCTGTATAAATTGAAAGCCTGGCAGGCCCACTGCATTAAAGACAACGTGGTCAGTGCCACCAGTGTTGCTCACGGTTACTGTTTTAGCGCCCATATCGCTAAAAGGCTGTAGCCATTCTGCAAAAATGTCTTTTACTGCTTCATTACCCTGCAGGTAAATGCCCCTTATTTTACCTGTACCATTGTCAACATTATAATAGGCCGATAATTTTTGATGCGCCGCCAACAATTGCATAGTTGCGGGGTCGGCAAAAGTTTTTTTCACATACCCCCTCGATCCAAACAGGCCTTCTTCCTCGCCACTCCATAACGCAATACGAATAGTACGTCGCGGCTTTATACCCGTAGCCAGTAAAATACGAACTGCCTCCATCATAATGGCGCAACCAGCGGCATTATCTGTAGCCCCGGTGCTTCCATGCCAGCTATCTAAATGGCCGCCTAACATTACTATCTCATCTTTCAGGTTTTTATCGGTACCCTTTATTTCAGCTATCACATTGTAACCCTTAGTGTCGGTGGTGGTAAAACTGGTAGCAATATCTATGTCCATTTTTACATCCACACCACTTTTGGCCAGTCTAAGCAGGGTCATATAATCTTCCCACGCCATGGCTACATCTAAAAAGTTTTCGGGGTCGGCGGTCTTAAAACTGCCACCGCCCTGCACAAAAACGGTTCCGTCGTGGTTACGGGTGCTGGTTGTTAGTATGGCCAGGGCACCTTCCTGCTTGGCCATATTTTTTACTGCATTGGTAATGTTGTTAACTAAACGGGCTGCCTGAAACTGCTGCTGACGGCGGGCAATGCCCGTAGTATCGCCAGGTAACATAGCTGGTGCCACTGGGTTAGCCATCTTATTTAACTCGCTGTCAGTAAACCGGGCCGCATCGGGTTCAAAACTTTGGCGGTATTCATCACTACGATCAATAAGCAAAATTTTGCTCTTCAGCTTTCCTTTATAGGCAGCAAATGCCAGCGTGTCCTTGGCCGATATTACCAGTACATCTGCTGTTTGCAATCCGTTGGTGCCTTTTGTCCAGGCCTTAGGTATAGCTATCATAGATTTGTAGTAAGGAGCCTTCATAGCTACATAACATTTTTTAAGTTCCCAGCCCTTCCCAAACTCGCCCCATGGGTCAAGTTGCACATTGGTCAGTCCCCACTCTTTTAATTTTGCCATGGCATAGTTGGCAGCCCGTGTAAAACCGGCCGATATAGTTAGGCGTGGCCCACTAACATCGGTTAGGTTAAAGGCAATGTCCATAACCTTTGAGTTGGTAAATCCTTCTTTTTTGATTTTTTCAACGGTAGCTATATCTACCTTTTCCTGTGCACCAATACCCATAAAACCGCCCAATACCAGGGCCAATAATAGTGAGGAACGTTTTTTCATTAACTGGTTTTTAAAATTTTGGTTGAGGTTATATTGCAATGTAAGCAAATGGCTGATTGAAAAACGTGGCATACTACCTTTACTCCATGCATAAGTTAAGTATGAACGAACTGGGCCGTAAATCGGTAAACGGGTTTAAGCAGGCCAAAAAAATACCCGTTGTGGTAGTGTTGGATAATATACGAAGCATGCACAACGTAGGAAGTGTATTTCGTAGCTCCGATGCGTTTTTAATACAGGCCATAATATTATGTGGATATACCCCGCAACCGCCTCACCGCGACATCAATAAAACCGCCCTTGGCGCTACCGAAACAGTGGATTGGATACATTTTGAAACCGCTGCCGAAGCAGTAGAACAACTTAAACAGAATGGCTATCTTGTATACGCAATTGAACAAACCACTGGCAGCATTAGCCTTCAAAAATTTGTTGCCCCAACCACCCGGCCGCTGGCCATTGTGTTTGGCAATGAGGTAGAGGGTGTAACCAGCAGTGCTTTACTACTGGTTGATGGGTGCATAGAAATACCTCAATTGGGCATGAAACATTCGCTCAATATTTCGGTAGCCGCCGGCATAGTTCTCTGGGAGTTGGTGCGGGGTAGAATGAAAGACTATTTTGGAGACCAGTGAAAAGTAAAAAGTAAAAAGTGAAAAGTGAAAAGTAAAAAGTGAAAAAGGGATAATTAAAATAGTAATGGTGAAATGTGTAAAATGTGAAACGTGAAAGGTCAATAGTGAATAGTGAAATTCGTGAAAGGTGAAGGTTTCAAGGTGCATAAATTGTGGTCAATCGTAAATTTAATAAATAACGGATCAGTCGTGAAGATTGAAGTCGTCATCATTGTCCTCGCAAAACCACTGAAAAAATATGAAGACACTAACTACTGACAACTCACTGTATTCAATTAAAAATTTAGCATCTAACATTCAAAATAAATTCACTGAACTCAATGTATTTAATTAAAAATTTACCATCTAACGTTCAAAATAAATTCTGTCAACTCACTGTAT
>Ga0105047_10006632_pt1 | contig 19625 bp, 25 predicted proteins | sample MAT04_FD_78384 | JGI IMG/M metagenome (GOLD analysis project Ga0105047, IMG submission 78384) | Freshwater microbial communities from Lake Fryxell liftoff mats and glacier meltwater in Antarctica - MAT-04 (megahit assembly) | ecosystem: Environmental > Aquatic > Freshwater > Ice > Liftoff...
CGGCAAGGTCGTGACCGTTGTCCGGGGCCTGCCCTTGACCGACGCCGACCTTGTGGACCTGGGCAAACGCCTGCGCACGGTTTGCGGCGCGGGCGGAACGGTCAAGGACGGCGTGGCAGAGGTGCAGGGTGACCATGTCCAACGGGTGTTGGATTTTTTGGCGCAACAAGGCTTCAAGGCCAAGCGCGTGGGCGCTTGAACTCGGGTCTCGCGCTGACTTATTCGTCCAGGTACGCGCTCGCCAGCGTCTGCAAGTGCGCGCGTGACGCCGGGTCCAGGTGCGGCATCAACAGCACCAGCACGTGGTACGCACCGCGGCCCAGGGCGGCCTGGGCGTTCTCGGGTTCCAGTGCATGGCGCGGGTCGCGCACGTACTCGAAGCTCAGCCAATAGGTCAGTACCACCACCATGGCCGTGGCCACGGGAGTGGCTTCGCTGCTGCCGATGTTCACCACCTGGTGGCGAGCCAGGCCGTCCAACACAGCGCGCATGGCCGTGCCTTTGTTTTTCAGCACAAACTGAAAGTGCTTCTCCAGGCGCCGGTTCTTGCTGAGCAGGTCGTTCAGGTCGCGATACAGGAAGCGGTGGTTCCAGATCAGCTCGAACAGCATGTGCAGGAACAGCCAGGCGTCTTCCACATTGGCCACGTCTTCAGCCGCGCGCAGCAACTCATTCAGGCCGGCCTCGTAGCGGTCGAACAAGGCGTTGATGAGTTCGTCTTTGGCGGGATAGTGGTAGTACAGGTTGCCCGGGCTGATGCGCATCTCGGCCGAAATGAGCGTGGTGCTGACGTTGGGTTCACCGAAGCGGTTGAACAGCTCCAAACTCACTTCAAGAATGCGTTCTGCGGTGCGGCGGGGCTTCTTGGTGGGCATGGTGAGGACATTCTGATGGACGCTGCGGGCTGACCCGCTGCCTAGAATCCCGCGGCCCATGTCCCAGCTCCCCGTTGCCCACACGCCCGCCGTCTCTTTTGACGCCGTCACCAAAACCTACAACAGCGCGCGCGGTGCCGTTCAAGCCCTGGCCGGTGTGTCTTTCAAGATCGAACCCGGCGAATTCTTCGGCTTGCTTGGGCCCAACGGTGCAGGCAAGACCAGCTTGATATCAATATTGGCAGGCTTGTCCCGTGCCACCAGCGGCCACGTCACGGCGATGGGCCACGACGTGGTCACTGACTACGCCAGCGCACGTCGCGCTCTGGGCATCGTGCCGCAGGAATTGGTGTTCGACCCTTTCTTCACGGTGCGCGAAACGCTGAGCATCCAGAGTGGCTACTTCGGTGTGAAGAACAACGACGCCTGGATCGACGAGTTGCTGCACAACCTGGGCCTGAGCGACAAGGCCGGCGCCAACATGCGGCAGCTCTCAGGCGGCATGAAACGCCGCGTGCTGGTCGCCCAAGCGCTGGTGCATCGCCCGCAGGTGATCGTGCTGGACGAGCCCACCGCTGGCGTGGATGTGGAGCTGCGCCAAACGCTGTGGCAATTCATCGCACGCCTGAACCGTGAAGGCCACACGGTGCTGCTGACCACGCACTACCTGGAAGAAGCCGAGGCCTTGTGTCACCGCATCGCCATGCTCAAGGCCGGGCGTGTGGTGGCGCTGGACAGGACGGCCAACCTGCTGGCGGGCACCGCGAACACGATGCTGCGTTTCAAGACTGACAGCCCATTGCCACCCAGCCTGGCTGCGGCCGCGCGCGTGACCGGGCGCAGCGTGCAACTGACTGCACGCGACGCGGCCCAGGTCGAACACCACCTGGCCACCCTGCGCGCTGCGGGTGTGAAAGTGGAAGACCTGGAGATTGGCCGCGCTGACCTGGAAGATGTTTTCCTGGAAATCATGAACAGTGCCGGCCTTCACTCCAGCGCCGCCATCGCCAAGCCCCGGGCCGTGGCTGGCGGCAGCCCATGAACGGCGTGGGCACACTGTTTCGCAAGGAAGTCCTGCGCTTCTGGAAGGTCGCTTTCCAAACCGTGGCCGCACCGGTGATGACGGCCGTGCTGTACCTGTTGATTTTCGGCCACGTGCTCGAAGACAAGGTTGAAGTGTTTCCTGGCGTGGGCTACACCCGCTTCTTGATCCCTGGCCTGGTGATGATGAGCGTGCTGCAAAACGCCTTCGCCAACAGCAGCAGTTCACTGGTGCAGAGCAAGATCACCGGCAACCTGGTGTTCTTGCTGGTGACACCGCTGTCGCACCGGGCCTGGTTCGCGGCTTATGTCGGCGCGGCCATGGTTCGGGGCCTGCTGGTGGGTGCGGGTGTGTTTGTGGTGACCGTGTGGTTCGCGCCGCCAGGCCTGGCCGAGCCCTGGTGGGCGGTGGTGTTTGCGGTGCTGGGCGCTGGTTTGCTCGGGTCGCTGGGTTTGATCGCCGGCTTGTGGGCCGACAAGTTCGACCAGATGGCGGCTTTCCAGAACTTCATCATCATGCCGTTGACGTTCCTGTCGGGCGTTTTCTACTCCGTGCACTCCTTGCCCACGCTGTGGCAGACGGTCAGCCACCTGAATCCGTTTTTCTACATGATCGACGGCTTTCGTCGGGGCTTTTTTGGTGTGAGCGACGTGTCGCCCTGGCTGAGCCTGGCCGTCGTTGGCACCAGCTTCCTGGTGGTCGCGGGCATCACCTTGAGGCTGCTGGCCACAGGCTACAAGCTGCGCAGCTGAAGGGCACAATCGCCGATCACCCCTGCGAGCACTCACCCCATGTCATACCAAAGCAACCAACGCAATGCCGGCGAAGACAAAGCCGACAAGTCCAACAAGGCCGCCGGCGCAGAACGGCTGGAAGAACAGCTGTCGTTCAAGTCGCGCTTCGTGCTTTTGTTCGGTGAGATTGATGACAAGCTCGCGCGTGCCACCTGCCAACGACTGATTGCGCTGGCCCAGGAATCCGACGCGCCCATCCACTTGCTGATTTCAAGCCCCGGGGGCCATGTGGAGTCAGGCGACGCCATCCACGACATGGTGCGTTTTGTGCGCGCGCCTGTCACCACCGTCGGCACGGGCTGGGTGGCCAGCGCTGGCACCCACATCTTCCTGGCGCCACCGGCCGAGCGCCGCGTGTGCCTGCCCAACACCCGCTTCATGATCCACCAGCCTGCCGGTGGCGCGGGTGGCCAGGCCACCGACATCGCCATCCAGGCCAAAGAGATCATCAAGACCCGCGAACGCATTGCCAAGGTGGTTGCAGCGCAGACTGGACAGAAGCTGGTCAAGGTCATGGCGGACATGGAGCGCGACTACTGGATGAGCGCTGGTGAGGCTGTGGCCTATGGCATCGTGTCGCGGGTGATCGAGCGCCAGCAGGACTTGGCATGACGAACCGCGTCGAGCGCCGAGCCGCCCCATTCCGATGCGCGTCCCCTCGGGGGACGGCCCGACCTGTCAGCCGGGCGAGGGGCGCACATGTCTGAGCCAACGCCCGACGAGGTGCAAGCGTTCATTGCCGCGGGCCTGGCCTGCGAGCACATCGAGGTCAACGGCGACGGCCGCCATTTCTTCGCCACCATCGTGTCGGTCGAGTTTGAAGGCCTGGCTCGCGTGCGCCGCCATCAGCGGGTCTACACAGCACTGGGCGATAGAATGCGCGAGCAAATTCATGCCTTGTCGATGAAGACTTTGACTCCCGCCGAACACGCCGAAAACGCTGAAGCTGCGGCTGCTGCGCCGGCACCGCACCACCCCTGATTGCCCCGTGTGTGCGCGGCCGGTGGTGGCACAAGCGCCACGCACAGCCTTCTTCGCGGAAATTAGGTCTACAACGCAAGCAGCCTGCGCTGCCCACACCCCCGGTGATCACACTCGCCTTGTCCAAAGGCCGCATCTTTGATGACTCGCTGCCGCTGTTGCGCGCGGCCGGCATCGAGGTGCTGGACGACCCCGAAAAGAGCCGCCAGCTGATCCTGACGACCAGCCAGCCGGACGTCCGCGTGGTGCTCGTTCGGGCCAGTGACGTGCCGACATACGTACAGCACGGCGGCGCTGATCTCGGTGTGGCCGGCCACGACGTGCTGCTCGAGCACAGTCATGAACTCGGCGGCGGTGCCGGCCTGGCGCTTTATCGGCCGGTCGACCTGGGCATTGCGCGTTGCCGCATGAGCGTGGCCGCCAGGGTGGGCTTTGACTACGCCGCCGCCGCGCGCCACGGCGCGCGCATCCGCGTGGCCACCAAGTACACCCACATCGCGCGCCAGCACTTCGCTGCCAAGGGCATGCATGTGGACTTGATCAAGTTGTACGGCTCGATGGAACTCGCACCGCTGACCGGCCTGGCCGACGCCATCGTCGACCTGGTGTCCACCGGCAGCACGCTCAAGGCCAACAACCTGGTTGAGGTCGAACGCATCCTGGACGTGTCGTCTCGTCTGGTCGTCAACCCCGCCGCACTCAAGCTCAAACGGCAACCGCTGCGGGCGCTGATTGAGGCGTTTGAAGCGGCGTCGCGCGTCAATTTTGGGTCCACGTCATGAGCACCCCCAGGCCGACGGCAAGCGTCGTCCGCCCCCCGAGGGGGCAAGAGAACTCGGGAGCGGCCCTTCGTATTCTTGAGAGCTTGGCAGTTCCCCGCCTGTCCACCGAACAACCCGACTTCGAGGCCAAGTTCGAACGCCTGCGCCACTGGTCGGCCGACACCGACGCCAGCATCGAAGACCGCGTGGCCGCCATCATTGCCGACGTGCGCGCGCGCGGCGACGCAGCGCTGCTTGAGCACACCGCGCGGCTGGACGGTGTGGTCGCCGGGAGCATGGCCGAGCTTGAAATCAGTGCGGCCGATTGCCATGCCGCACTGGCCAGTCTGGCGCCGGCGCAACGCAGCGCGTTGCTGGGCGCGGCAGAGCGAGTGCGCAGCTACCACCTGCGCCAGCTGGACGCCACCTCGCGCAGCTGGCAGTACCGCGACCGTGACGGCAGCCTCCTGGGCCAAAAAGTCACGCCCCTGGACCGCGTGGGCATCTACGTCCCCGGGGGCAAGGCCGCCTACCCGAGCAGCGTGTTGATGAATGCCGTGCCGGCGCGTGTGGCCGGTGTGGGTGAGATCGTGATGGTGGTGCCCACGCCCAAGGGCGAGCGCAACCCCCTGGTACTGGCTGCCGCCGCTGTGGCTGGCGTGGACCGGGTGTTCACGCTCGGGGGTGCGCAGGCGATTGCCGCGCTGGCCTACGGCACGGCCACCGTGCCACGAGTGGACAAGATCACCGGCCCCGGCAACGCCTACGTGGCCAGCGCCAAACGCCGGGTGTTTGGGCAAGTGGGCATCGACATGATTGCCGGGCCCAGCGAGATCCTGGTGTTGGCCGACGGCAGCACACCGGCCGATTGGGTCGCGATGGACCTGTTCAGCCAAGCCGAACACGATGAGCTGGCGCAGAGCATCCTGTTGTGCCCGGATGCCGCCTACATCGACGCAGTGCAACAGGCTCTGCAGCGCCTGTTGCCACAGATGCCGCGCCAGGCGGTGATTCGTGCCTCGCTTGAAGGTCGCGGCGCGCTCATCCAGACGCGGTCGATGGAAGAGGCCTGCGAGATCAGCAACCGCATCGCCCCTGAACACCTGGAGGTGAGCACCACCGACCCGCAGCGCTGGCAGCCCTTGTTGCGCCACGCCGGCGCCATCTTCCTGGGGGCCTACACCAGCGAGAGCCTGGGTGACTACTGCGCCGGCCCCAACCATGTCTTGCCGACGTCCGGCACAGCGCGGTTTTCGTCGCCACTGGGCGTGTACGACTTCGTCAAGCGCAGCAGCTTGATCGAGGTCAGCCAGGCGGGTGCCCAGGTGCTGGGCCCGATTGCCGCTGAACTGGCGCATGGCGAAGGCCTGCAAGCCCACGCGCGGGCGGCTGAGATGCGCTTGACGGATGCCGCGCCAGCGCTGCCCAAAGCCATCAATTTCAGCGTGCGGTCGGTCGACGCTGAGAACCTGGACGCCGTGATGAAGCTGGAGGTCGCGGCCGGGCAGCGCCACCTGGTGGCGGCGGTGCCGGTGTCCTTGGCGCAGGTGGCATACGAACCTGCCGGCCGTGCCGTGGCGATGTTCGACGGCGACGCAGCGGTCGGCATGATGCTGCTCTACGACGCGCGGCTGGACAAGGAAAAGCCCGCCGAGCAGCTGTATGTGTGGCGTCTGCTGGTGACTTCAGCGCTGCAAAGGCGCGGATACGGCCGGCTGGCCATGCAATGGGTCAGCGATGAAGCGCAGCGAATGGGGTTGAAGGAAGTCGGGCTCTCCCACGTCGATACCGACGGCCACGCCGGGGCTTTTTATCTCAAGCTGGGCTTCGCGTACACCGGTGAAAAAGACGGCATGGAGTTGAAGATGATCAAGGTTTTTGATTGACACGAACTTCGTGCAACACGAAAATCGTGGTTTGCCCAGGGGCTGGCCTTGAAAAACGTGACCGTAACGATGGACGACAGCGTGGCCGACTGGGCGCGCATGGAAGCGGCTCGGCGCAACACCAGCGTGTCGCGACTGGTGGGTGAAATGCTGTCCGAGAAAATGCGGCACGACGACACCTACGAACGGGCGATGCGAGAGGCGCTCGAGTTCCGCAGCTGGGGTCGGTCGAGCGGGCCGTGCCTCACCCGGGAGCAGATGCATGACCGCAGCCAGCCTCGGGATTGATCAGTGAGCGAAATTTTTGTCGACAGCAACGTCTTGTTGTACGCGTACGACGACACGGATCCCAGCAAGCGTGACCGCGCTCGCGCTTGGCTGACCGTTTGTTGGCAGGACCGTTGCGGGCGCGTCAGCACGCAGGTGCTCAACGAGTTCTATTCGGACGCCCGCAGACGATTTGCCACGGCCATCTCGGCTGGCGACGCGCGCGCCGAAGTTCGGCGCTTGCAACAGTGGCGCCCCTGGCAAATTGACCAGCCGACGGTGGAAACGGCCTGGGCCATCGAGTCGCGCTACAACATCAACTATTGGGATGCGCTGATGGTCGCCGCTGCACAGCACATGGGTTGCGCCAGCCTGTTGACCGAGGATTTGCAGCACGGCCAGATCATTGACAGCGTGCGTGTCGTGAATCCGTTCAAAGAGATGCCAGCAGCCTTGGGAGGTGCCGCATGAGCGACTCGCCCGACAACGGGTTGAAGGATCGGCTGACCCGTACCCTGCGCCAGGACCTGCAAGCCATGCACGCCTACGCCGTGCAGCCCAGCGCCGGCCTGGTCAAGCTCGACACGATGGAGAACCCCCACCGCCTGCCGCCCGCGCTGCGTCGGGCTTTGGGGGAGCGCCTGGGCGAGGTGCAACTCAACCGCTACCCAGCCGAGCGCACCGATGATGTGCGCACAGCCTTGGCGGCGCACGCCGGCATGCCGGCAGGGTGTTCGCTGACCTTGGGCAACGGCTCCGACGAAATCATCAGCATGCTCAGCATGGCGCTGGTGCCGGGCTCGGTGGTGATGTCTCCGCTGCCCAGCTTTGTGATGTACGGCATGTCGGCCAAACTGCTGGGCCAGCGTTTTGTGGGCGTGCCGCTGCGCGCCGACTTTGAACTGGACGAGGCGGCCATGCTGGCAGCCATCGTCAACGAAAGTCCGGCGCTGCTGTGGCTGGCCTACCCCAACAACCCGACAGCCAATGCCTGGGACCGCGGGGTCATGGAGCGCCTGATCGCCGCCATGGCTGAGCACGGCGGCCTGGTGGTGCTGGACGAGGCCTACCAGCCCTTCGCTGAAGCTGACGCCATGGCCTGGCTGCTAGCCAACGAGCACGTGCTGGTGATGCGCACGATGAGCAAGTTCGGCCTGGCCGGCGTGCGCATTGGCTACCTGATGGGTCGCAGCAGCATCGTCGACCAGATCGACAAGTTGCGGCCACCGTTCAACATCGGCGTGCTCAACGCCGAAGCTGCGCTGTTTGCGCTGGAACATGCGGCTGAGTTTCAGCGCCAGGCGGCGTCCATCCGTGAACAGCGTGTGCGGCTGATGGCTGCATTGCAACGTTTGCCAGGTGCCACGCCGTACCCCAGCCAGGCCAACATGATCCTGGTGCGTGTGCCCGACGCCGCCGCCAGCTTTGCGGCATTGAAAGCGCGCGGCATCCTCGTCAAGAACGTGTCGCCGATGCACCCCTTGTTGGCCGATTGCCTGCGTTTGACGGTGGGCACGCCCGATGAAACGGGCCTGTTGATGGATGCTTTGAAGGACTGTGTGTGAACCGAACTGCCAGCGTGCAACGCGATACCAAAGAAACCCAGATCCGCGTGACGCTGAATCTGGACGGCACCGGCCAGGCCACGCTGCACACCGGCATCGGCTTCTTTGACCACATGCTCGACCAGATCGCCCGCCACGGCTTGATCGACCTGGACATCCACGCCCAGGGTGACTTGCACATTGATGGCCACCACACGGTGGAAGACGTGGGCATCACGCTGGGCATGGCGGTGGCGCAGGCTGTGGCTGACAAGCGCGGCATCACCCGCTACGGTCACGCGTACGTGCCGCTCGACGAAGCGCTCTCAAGGGTGGTGGTGGACTTCTCAGGTCGGCCTGGTTTGCACATGCGGGTGCCGTTCAAGAGTGGCATGGTGGGTGGGTTCGACACCCAGCTGGCTTATGAATTTTTCCAGGGTTTCGTGAACCACGCGTTGGTCACCCTGCACATCGACAACCTGCATGGCGACAACGCGCATCATCAGTGCGAGACCGTCTTCAAAGCGTTTGCGCGTGCGCTGCGCATGGCGCTGACGCCCGACCTGCGGTCGGCCGGCGTGATCCCGTCAACCAAGGGAAGCCTGTGAAAAGGGCCCCCACGTTGACTGCGGTCAATGTCCCCCGAGGGCGCGCACGGCCGCTTGGGGCGGCCTTGCGTGGCCGATGATGGCCACGGTTGCAGTGGTCGACTACGGCATGGGCAACCTGCGCTCGGTGTCTCAAGCCGTGGCGCATGTGGCGCGCGACAGCGATGTGCGCGTCATCGTCACGGCCAATCCGGAAGAGGTGTACGCGGCCGACCGGGTGGTCCTGCCGGGGCAGGGCGCGATGCGCGACTGCATGCGCGAGCTGCACGATTCCGGCTTGCAGCAGGCGGTGGTGCATGCGGCGGCCAACAAGCCGTTGATGGGCGTGTGCGTGGGCATGCAAATGTTGCTGGACCACAGCGAAGAACAGGACACGCCGGGTCTGGGTTTGTTGCCGGGTCGTGTCAAACGTTTTGAGCTGCAAGGGCAACTGCAGCCCGACGGCAGTCGTTTCAAAGTGCCGCAGATGGGCTGGAACCGGGTGTTTCAGCGCCCGCACGCGCTCTGGCAGGGCGTCCCCGACGGCGCTTGGTTCTACTTTGTGCACAGTTACTTCGCCGCGCCGACGTTGGATGTTCACACCGTGGGGCAGGCCGATTACGGTGCGCGCTTTACCTGCGCGCTGGCGCGCGATAACATTTTCGCCACGCAATTTCACCCCGAAAAAAGTGCAGAGCAAGGCCTGGCCTTGTATCGGAACTTCCTGCACTGGCGGCCCTGAACCCTTTGTCTGAACGCTCGCCTGAGCCATGTTGCTGATCCCTGCCATTGATCTCAAAGACGGCCACTGTGTGCGGCTGGAACAAGGCGACATGTCGGTCGCCACCACCTTCGGCGACGACCCGGCTGCCATGGCCCGGCGCTGGGTTGACGCTGGTGCGCGCCGTTTGCACCTGGTTGACCTGAACGGCGCTTTTGCCGGCAAGCCAGTCAACGAAGCTGCCGTCAAGGCCATCTTGCGCGCGGTGGGCGACGTCATCCCGGTGCAACTGGGTGGCGGCATTCGGGACCTCGACACCATCGAGCGCTATCTCGACGACGGCCTGAGCTATGTGATCGTCGGCACTGCCGCGGTCAAGAGCCCTGGCTTCTTGAAGGACGCCTGCAGCGCGTTTGGTGGCCACATCATCGTTGGCCTGGACGCCAAAGATGGCAAGGTCGCCACCGATGGCTGGAGCAAGCTGACTGGCCACGAAGTTGTGGACCTGGCCAAGAAATTTCAGGATTACGGCGTCGAAGGTGTGATCTACACCGACATCGGCCGCGACGGCATGCTCACCGGCATCAACATCGAAGCCACCGTCAAACTGGCGCAGGCCCTGACGATTCCGGTGTTTGCATCGGGTGGCTTGTCGGGCATGGCCGACATTGAACGTCTGTGCGCCGTTGAAGCAGATGGCGTCGAAGGCGTGATCTGCGGGCGCAGCATCTACAGCGGCGCCTTGGACTTTGCCCAGGCCCAGCGCCGCGCCGACGAATTGGCGATTTGACCGGGCCCTTCAGGGCCCGACCCGGTGCAAAAGGCCAAGCTCAGGCCGTCAGCTTGCGGCGCAAGCCCACGCCCGCCAGGCCCAGCGCGGCCAGGGTCAAGGCCAGGGAGCCGGGTTCCGGAACCAAGAAACCCCGGATCTCACCGCCCGCATACAAGCCGGCGGTGTGGATGTTCACATAAGCCCGGCCAGCAGCTGCACCCGCCAGGAGGCTGGCGAAGTTGGTTGGGCTGACATAGGTGCTGCTGAACGTGGCGGTGGATAGATTGGGCAAGGTTCCGAAATCCAGTTGAACCCCAGCGTTGCCAGTCCGAGGGGTGGCCGTGCAGCAGTGGATATGGCCGAAGGGTGCGCTGCCGAGCAGGCCACTCCAGTTGAGCGTGACGTTGATGGTCGACAGGACATCATCAAAGATGATCCGGGCATTGCCGGTGGCTGTGGAGGTTGCGACGGGCTCGCCAAAGTTGGTGAGCATGGCGGTGTAGGTGATGATCGCGGCTTGGGCCGGCGCTGCGGCGACAACGGCGGCAGCCAGGAGTGAGGCGAGAGCGAACTTCATGGATTGGACTTTCTTGGGGTTGAAGGCTGGGCGCAGGGAATGCTGGACCGCCGTCGAAGTTTGCGACCCTTTCCTGTCGCAGCGTGATGTTGTGCACACACGACCCCCCCGTTCAGGGGGTGTGAACAAGCTCTGGATAATCGCACCCCATGTTGGCCAAAAGAGTCATACCTTGTCTGGACGTCACTGGCGGCCGCGTCGTCAAGGGCGTCAACTTCGTCGCGTTGCGGGACGCGGGTGACCCGGTGGAAATCGCCGCGCGCTACAACGACCAAGGCGCTGATGAGCTGACGTTCCTGGACATCACCGCCACCAGTGATGACCGTGACCTGATCCTGCACATCATCGAAGCCGTGGCCTCACAGGTGTTCATCCCGCTGACGGTGGGCGGCGGCGTGCGCAGCGTGGCCGATGTGCGGCGCTTGTTGAACGCTGGGGCCGACAAGGTCAGTTTCAATTCGGCGGCCGTGGCCAACCCCGAGCTGATTCGCCAGGCGTCCGACAAGTACGGCGCGCAGTGCATCGTCGTGGCCATCGACGCCAAGGCTCGGCCGGGCGGCGGGTGGGACGTCTACACCCACGGTGGCCGCAAGAACACCGGTCTGGACGCGGTGGCCTGGGCCCTGCAGATGACCGAACAGGGCGCCGGTGAGATCCTGTTGACCAGCATGGACCGTGATGGCACCAAGAGTGGATTTGACCTGGCGCTGACCCGTGCCGTGAGCGACGCAGTGAGCGTGCCGGTGATTGCCTCGGGCGGTGTCGGCACGCTGGAGCACTTGGTCGACGGCATTCGTTTGGGGCGCGCCGACGCGGTACTCGCCGCCAGCATCTTCCACTACGGTGAGTACAGCGTCGCCCAGGCCAAGGCGTTGATGGCCGAGCGCGGCATCACGGTGCGGCGATGAGCGTGCAGCCAGTGCGAGCCCCGCAGCGGGGTGAGGTGCGACTCATCGGCGGCCTGTGGAAGCGCAGCAAGTTGCCGGTATTGGACCGGCCCGGCTTGCGGCCCACCCCCGACCGTGTGCGCGAGACGCTGTTCAACTGGCTGGGCCAGGACTTGAGTGGGTGGCGCGTGCTGGATGCCTTTGCCGGCACCGGCGCCTTGGGTCTGGAAGCAGCGTCGCGCGGCGCGGCCCAGGTGCTGCTGCTGGAGCGCGATGCCGCACTCGCAACACAAATCTCGGCGGTGGCGCAGCGACTGGGCGCCCAGGCCCTGCGCGTGCTGCGTGAAGAAGCCATGCTGTGGATGGCACGGTCCCCGGCGCAGTGTTTCGAGCTGGTGTTCATCGACCCGCCGTTTGACAGCGATCTGGCGATGCCTGCCGCGACCGCGGCCGCACGGCTGCTGGTGCCGGGTGGCTATGTGTTCGTCGAAGCCGGACTGGCGCTGCAGCCGCCGACTGGCCTGCACGCCCGACGCAGCCAGCGTGCCGGTGCCGTGTTCGGGCATTTGTGGCAGCGCGATGAGTGATCTCGCTGGTGTGCTGGTCAGTGCGTTGGCCGGTCCGCTGGCTCACCGCTACACTGCCGCCGCCGCAGGGTTGCGTTGTGGCTCTGCTGCTCAAAGGAATGCGCCGTGACGATTGCTGCGCCCATCACCGCTGTCTACCCCGGCACCTTCGACCCGATGACGCTGGGCCATGAAGATCTGATGCGACGTGCCTCCAGGCTGTACGACCGGCTTATCCTGGCGGTGGCGCTCGGCCACCACAAACGCACAATGTTCACCATTGCCGAACGTCTGGACATCGCCACCGAGATTGCTGCGCCGTACAAGAACGTGCAGGTCACGGCCTTTCGGGGGCTGTTGTGCGACTTTGTGCTGAGCAACGGAGGCAAGGTGGTGGTGCGCGGGCTGCGCGCCGTCAGTGACTTCGAATACGAGTTTCAGATGGCCGGCATGAACCGCCATTTGATGCCCGATGTCGAGACTGTGTTCATGACCCCATCAGACCAGTACCAGTTTGTCAGCGGCACCTTCGTGCGCGAGATCGCCAGCCTGGGCGGTGATGTATCGAAGTTCGTCGCGCCGTCAGTGCTGCGCCGGCTCAAAGAGCGTGTGACGCAAAGCGAAGGCTGAAGGCTGAACCATGGCGCTCTGGATCACGGACGAATGCATCAACTGCGACGTGTGCGAGCCTGAGTGCCCGAACTCGGCCATTTCCATGGGGCCGGAGATCTACGTCATCGACCCCAAGCGCTGCACCGAATGTGTGGGCCATTTCGACGAGCCGCAGTGCGTGCAGGTCTGCCCGGTCAGCTGTATCCCCGTCAACCCTGACTTTGTCGAGTCGCGCGACGCGCTTCTTGGGAAGTACCAGCGTCTGATGCTGGCTGCGACTTCCTGACACGCTGTTTGGCCGCCCGGACTGAATGCGGCTGTTCCGCGTCGGCCTTGACCTTCAACAAACGTGCTGGCGGCGTGGCCTTGCTGGCGGGACCCACGCTGGTCATGCCACTGCCCAGCGCGGCCTGGGCCTCGCGTTCACGTTCCTGCCGCTGACGCACCAGCTCGGCGGCGAATTGGCGCTCTCGCAGGACCACGTCTTTGGCGGCACGCACATCGTCAGCTGTGCGCAGGTCGCTCACATCCAGGCTGCGGCCACCCGCACACGGCACGTTGGAGTAGACATTGGCATCGGGGCCGCAGCGCCACACCGTTTGTGCGCTGGCACTGCCGAGCAACGCCAGGCCCGCCAGGCTGGCGGCAAGGGTCACGGTCAGGGTCTTCATGACGTTTCTCCTGGGGGGTGAGCGGTGGGCGGCGATTCGGTCGGGTCTGGCAACTTGCGCGGTGGCTTGGGCCGCGGCGGCTGGGCGTGGATGACGGCCAGGGCCTTGTCCATGTCACCCGCCAACAGCCAGTCGGTGGCGGCCAGGCTGCGGTCGAGCACCAGCTGGATCACGTCGCGGTCAAGGGCCGAAGGCTTTTTTAGAACATAGTCCAGCACTTCGGCTTTCACGCCAGGGTGGCCAATGCCCAGGCGCAAGCGCCAGAAGTCCTGCGTGCCCAGCATCGCCTGGATGTCCTTCAAGCCGTTGTGACCTGCGGCGCTGCCACCCCGCTTCAACTTTGCCTGGCCAGGCTGCAGGTCCAGTTCGTCATGAACGACCAGCACCTGCTGGGGTTCGATCTTGAAGAAGCGCGCCAGGGCCGCCACCGACACGCCAGAGCGGTTCATGAAGGTCATGGGCTGCAGCAACCACACGGGGCCATGCGGGCCCGCCGCGCGCGCGACCTGGCCTTGGTAAGAGCGCTCACCGGTCAAACGCACGCCGAGCTTGATTGCCAGCGCGTCAATCCACCAAAAACCGGCGTTATGCCGCGTGGCCTCGTATTCCGGGCCGGGGTTGCCCAGGCCGACAAAGAGTCGAATCATCGGCAGAGTTTAAGGACGCTGCGCCCAGAAAAAAGCCCCACGGCGTGGGGCTTGTGGAGGGCGCCTGAAGGGGGGGATGCCGAGTGGCCTCCCCCGTTCAGGTCACTTCTGGTTTTGCTTTTCGGTCTTTTTGGGCTTGGCCTTGCCCTTGTCGGCCACAACCACGACGGGCGCGGCCACTTCCTCTTCCACCTTGGGCACCGCACAGGAGACGATGACGGGGTTGAGCGTACCCCGCTTGACGGCCTTGATGCCCTCGGGCAGCTTCAGGTCGCTGGCGTGCAGGCTCTGGTTTCGCACCAGGCCCGACAAGTCGATGGTGACGAACTCAGGCAATTGCGCGGCCAGGCATTCGATTTCCAGTTCGGTGCGCACGTGGCTGACCAGACACTTGTCGGTCTTGACCGCCGGCGACGTTTCTTCACCGCTGAAGTGCAAGGGCACCTTCTTGCGCAGCCGGGTGGCGTCGTCGACACGCTGGAAGTCGATGTGCATGACCATGGGTTTGAAGGCATGCATCTGAAAGTCGCGCAACAAGACCTTCTCGGTCTTGTCGCCCACTTCCATTTCGAGGATGGATGAGTGGAACGCTTCTTTCTTCAATGCAAAGAACAGGGCGTTGTGATCCAGCTCGATCATGGCCGGCGTGCCGGTGCCATAAACGATACCGGGGACTTTTTCAGCGTTGCGCAGGCGGCGGCTCGCTCCGGTCCCCTGCAGCGTACGCGGGTAGGCTGTGAATTTCATCGTGACTCCAAAAGTTGAGGGCCCGCGACCAGGCTCCTCGTGAAACGTGGGCTTTCACCCACACTCGAAAAAACGCTGCCGACGGCAACGCTTTGCTCGTCCTGAATGTGAATGCTAAAAGTTGTTGTTCTGCTCGGCAAAGAGCGACGTGACCGATTCGCCGTCGCTGATGCGGCGAATGGTCTCGGCGAACAGGAACGCGACGCTCAACTGCCGAATCTTGGTGCAGGTGCGTGCTTGCGCCGTCAAGGGGATGGTGTTGCTGACAACCACCTCGTCAATCTGCGATGCCGCGATGCGTTCGATCGCCGGGCCCGAAAACACCGGGTGTGTGCAGTACGCATAGACGCTGCGGGCGCCGCGCTCTTTCAAGACCTCGGCCGCTTTGACCAATGTGCCTGCAGTGTCGATCATGTCGTCCATGATCACGCAGTTGCGGCCTTCGATTTCGCCGATCACGTGCATCACTTCGGCGACGTTGGCGGCGTTGCGGCGTTTGTCGATGATGGCCAGGTCGCAGCCCAGCTGTTTGGCCATGGCGCGGGCCCGTACGACGCCGCCGACGTCGGGCGAAATGACCACCAGGTTGGAATAGGCCTTGCTCTTCAGGTCTGACAGCAACACCGGGCTGGCGTAGATGTTGTCCACGGGGATGTCGAAGAAGCCCTGGATCTGGTCGGCGTGCAAATCCATGGTGAGCAAGCGCTCAACGCCCACGGTTTCCAGCATGTTCGCCACCACCTTGGCGCTGATGGGCACGCGCATGCTGCGTGGCCGGCGGTCCATGCGGGCGTAGCCGAAGTAAGGAATCACGGCCGTGATGCGCCGCGCGCTGGCACGCTTCAAGGCGTCAACCATGATGAACAACTCCATCAGGTGTTCATTGGTCGGTGCGCAGGTGGGCTGCACAACAAAAACGTCACGCGCGCGCACGTTTTGCTGAATTTCTACCGTGACCTCGCCGTCCGAGAAGCGGCTGACGTCGGCCTGACCCAGGTCCACACCCAGATAACTGGCGATCTCTTGGGCCAAAGCCGGGTTGGCGTTGCCGGTAAACAGCACGGTGTTGAACAGCACGGTGGTCACTCTCGATAGCCGGTTGGCACAGCGTGCCTCAGGCGGTCAGTGGACAGGTCTTGAGCGAATGGTTTGAGCGAACTGATCGATACGAGCGGTCTACAGAAACGTTCTGGCAGGGGAGGAAGGACTCGAACCCTCGCATGTCGGAATCAAAATCCGATGCCTTGACCAACTTGGCGACTCCCCTACACGGGAAGCGGTTCATCACCGCCACCCACACCCTTCAGTCGACCCAGTCCCGCAAGGGGTGGTGGACCAGACTGCTACACATCCTGCCGACCCACTGTTCAGGCAGATCGCCCCAACCATGCAGTGCCGTATTGGCTGTATCCGCCCTTGAGAAGACCGCGCTGCCGGAGCCTGTCATGCGGCTGTTGCCGAATCGAGCCTCCAACCACGTGGCTGCCTCGGCCACCTCGGGGCAGCAGTCCTGTGCGGGGCCTTGCAGGTCGTTGCGACCGAAACTGCCGTGCCCTGGCAACCAACCGTTGCCCCCTGATGAGCTTTGCGCCTCGTCAAGAGAGCCAAAAAGTATAACAGTGGCTGTGTCGCGAACCAGGCCAGGGTGCCTGAAGATGCTGGCAGTTTCCAGCGCTGCTGCGGGTTTGACCACGACATAGCGAGCAACCGGCAAGTCAATGGGCGTCAAGCGTTCGCCGATTCCTTCGACAAGGGCATTGCTGCCGCCGATAAAAAAGGGCACGTCGGCACCCAGGCGCAAACCCAGTTCGGCCAGCCGCGTCCGGGGCCAGTTCAAGCCCCACAAACGATTCAGCGCCAACAGGGTGCTGGCCGCATCAGAACTGCCGCCGCCCAGGCCCGCGCCCCATGGCAGGTGTTTGTGGATGTGGATGTCGGCACCCCAAGCCACACCGCTGGCGGACTGGAGCGCACGCGCCGCCCGCAGGCACAGGTCCTCAGCCGGCAAGGCCGGGCCCAGATCATGGCGCTGCAACTGGCCGTCGGGCCGGCGCTCGAAATGCAGCGTGTCGGCCCAGTCAATCAGCATGAATGGCGACTGCAAGAGGTGGTAGCCGTCGGCGCGGCGGCCGACGACGTGCAGGAACAGGTTGAGCTTGGCCGGTGCCGGTACGTCGTATACGGCCAGCACGCTCATCCCGGGCTGGGCTCCAGGCGCACGCGCAGGCTGACCGCCGGGGGTGTCCTGCGGCGGGCCTCCACCCAGCCATCAACATAACGATTCAGGTCAACGGACCAGCCCAGTTGCTCGAAACCAACGGCTGGCGCCGCCAGGGTTGTGTAGGTGGCTTGCGGCCAGGCGCGACCCGCCAGCCAGTCGGGCAGGGCAGCCAAGGGCAGGGTCTCGCCCAGCGCCTGGCGTGAAAGCTCTTCCAGGCTGCCGAATGACGTCGCGCCGGCGGGCGTGGTCAGTGCGGCCAGGCCGGGTGCCCAGCGCGCGGACAGCAACTGCGTGCCGATGGGCGAGAGCAATTTCAGCTCGCCACGGGTGCCATCGCCCACCAGCTCGAAGGCTGCGCTGAACGCCTGGGCCGGTCGCTGCTCGGTGGCTTCCACGCGCAGCGCCAACCGTCCGCTTGTGAAAGTGCCGGGCTCCGCAACAGGGCCTCCTGCGGGAACCACGGCACAAGCTGCCAACAGTGACAGCCAAAGCGGCGTGGCAACGCTCAACCAAGGCGCCACTGCGGCGGGAGGGGTCACGGCTCGGCCTGCAGCCGGGCCAAGGTTTCGCGCAGCACATCGTTGCCGGCATCCCGCTGGCGGGCGTCGCGCCAGACTTTGCGGGCTTCTTCTTTCTGGCCCAGGGACCACAACACCTCACCCAGGTGCGCACCGATCTCCGCGTCGGGCCGCGAGTTGTGTGCGGTGCGCAGCAGCCGCAGCGCTTCTTCCTTTCGCCCCAATTTGAATTCAACCCAACCCAGGCTGTCGGTGATGAAGGGGTCGCCGGGCGACAGCTCCAGGGCGCGGGCGATCAGCTCACGCGCTTCGGGCAGCCGCTGGCCGCGGTCGGCCAAGGAATAACCCAGGGCATTGTGGGCATGCGGGCTGTCCGGCTTCAAGACGATGACCCGGCGCAGCAGTCGCTCCATGTCGACCAGCTTGTCGGTCTTCTCGGCCATCATGGCCTGCTCGTACAGCAAGTCGGCGTCGTCAGCAAAACGCTGGTTGGCGCTGCTCAGCACCTCGTAGGCTTCTTTCCAGCGTTTGACGTCACGCAGCATGGCCGCTTCTGCCGTCAGCTTGGCACGGGCGTCTTCAGGCTTGCGTTCTGGCAATTGGCGGATCAAATCACGCGCCTGGCTGATCTTGCCCTGGCGCGCCAGGATCGACGCGCGGCGGCCTTGCACATCCAGCGCCATGCTGGGGTCGCCCACCTTGGCCAGCCAGCCTTCGGCTGCCTTGAAATCGCCACGCTGTTCGGCCAGCAAGGCCAGGCTCAGCCAGGCCTGCATCAGACCGCGCTCTGAACTGGGGGTGTCGTCGTCTTCGTCATCGTCAGAGGGTGCTGCAGCCTGTGCGGGGGTTGGCGGCACGGCTGGCGTCGCAGGGTCGGGGTTGCCCGGCGCCGCAGCGTCCTGCCCTGTGGCGGTGGCGGTAGCGGTGGCGCTGGCGGTCACGGTGGCGGCGGTGGCCAGCTGCACGTAGCGCAACAAGGCGGCCTCGGCCTCCTGGGGTTGTTTCAACTCCGCATAGATCACACCCAGGGTCAGGTGGGGCGCGGGCTCTTGGGGCGCATCGCGAACAACCTGTTCCAGCTGCCGGGCGGCGTCGGCAAACCGTTGTGAACCGGTCAGTACGCGTGAATAGACCAGGCGCAAGGGGGCTGCCGACGCGCCGGCACCGGCCAGATGGCGGGTCAGCACACTTTCAGCGTCAGGCAGCTGGCGCATCAGCTCCAGGGCGAGCAGGGCTGGCCCGGTAGCGGCGTTGTCCAGCTGGTTGGCGTCGCGCGCCAGTGCCAGGGCGATGTCGGGCTCCCTCGCGTACATCCACGCGCGACCCGTGGCCACGCGTGCGGCCACGCGCGTGCCAGCCGCTTCGGCGAAGGGCTTCAAGACATCGGACAGCACCGAAGCGACCTTTTTCGCCTCCTGGCTGCGCTGCAAAAAGCGTGGCAGGGCTTCAATCAGCCCGGCCCGCTCTGCGGCCGGCGTGTTCTGCAGCAGGGCGCGCAAGGGCTCGCCCAGGTCGCCTGCGCGGCCGCCTGCCGCCAGGATTTGTATCTGCAAGCGCAAAGCGTCCAGCGACTGCGGCAAGGCCACGCGCCAACTGCGGGTGGCCGACAGGGCTTGGTCCAAGGCGCGGCCCTGGATGGCAATCTCAACAGCGCGCTTGAAAAGACCGTCGTCGCGAGTGCGCCGTGCGGCGTCCAGGATAACTTCAAAGGCCGTGCCTGGCTCGCCCGTGCGCAACTCCAACTCGCCGATGAGCAGTTGGTAGAACAAGGGCGCGTCCATCGACGAATTGCCTGTTGGCTCGACCTTGGGAGTAGCGGCGCCCCCAGGCAGGCTGAGCACCTGCGCTTGACCCAGCGAAGCCGCAGTGGCCAACAGCGTGGCGACGAGGGCCGAAAGCGCAAAACGGCCGCGCGATGGAGTGGGCATGCAAGCTCCAAAAGAAGGACA
>Ga0105047_10006633_pt1 | contig 19621 bp, 18 predicted proteins | sample MAT04_FD_78384 | JGI IMG/M metagenome (GOLD analysis project Ga0105047, IMG submission 78384) | Freshwater microbial communities from Lake Fryxell liftoff mats and glacier meltwater in Antarctica - MAT-04 (megahit assembly) | ecosystem: Environmental > Aquatic > Freshwater > Ice > Liftoff...
CCACTGGCGATTGGTGACCGTAAAGATGTCTTCGAGGCGGTTTGAGATGGTTTCGTCGGGCCCAAATATCCTAAAATTACGAGGCTCTTGATTTAGCTTTATGACATCACGCAGATACGGGCCGAGCGCATGCACATTACCGACAATACTTTCGCCTGGCTTCAACACTTCAATCGCATAATCTCGGAACTCAGGTAGATACAGCTCACGGAGTAACCTGCCGCCGTTGGCGTGGACGTTGGCGCCCATGCGACGCTTACCAATCGGTGCCAGTGCAGCCAACTCGGGCAAGAGTTTACCAGACTCATCAAAAAGCTCCTCAGGGTGATAACTCCGCATCCAATTTTCCAGTACTTGGACGTTTTCAGGATGGCGCTCATCAATCAAAATTGGTACCTGGTGTGAGCGAAAATTATTTTCGATAGCGTATCCGTCGATCTGCTTTGGCCCGGTCCAGCCTTTCGGGGAATTCAGAATAATCATTGGCCAGCGCGGTCGTGTGGTATCGTTATTGTTCCGCGCGTTTGATTGAATACGTAGGATCTCTTCAGTAACTTCATCTAGTTTCGACGCCATCAATTGATGCATTTTCAATGGATCATCACCCTCCACAAAATAGGGCGACCAGCCATAGCCGCGAAATAATTGTTCGAGTTCCTCACGCTCTATGCGCGCCAAAATAGTCGGACTGCTGATCTTATAGCCATTCAAATGCAGAATTGGTAGTACTGCCCCATCGGTCTTGGCATTCAAAAACTTATTGGAGTGCCAAGCGGTCGCCAGTGGCCCGGTCTCGGCCTCACCGTCGCCAATCACACAGGCAGTAATAAGGTCGGGGTTATCGAAAACTGCACCGAACGCATGACTTAATGAATACCCCAGTTCCCCACCCTCGTGAATAGAGCCCGGCACTTGCGGTGAAACATGGCTGGATAGCCCGCCTGGGAATGAAAAGCGTCGAAACAGTTCTTTTAAGCCCGCTTCATTCTGCGTAACCTCGGGATATGTCTCGCTGAAGGTACCCTCCAGGTAGACATTCCCAACTACTGCCGGCCCGCCGTGACCGGGGCCTGAGATGTAGATCATATTTGTGTCATATTTATTGATGACGCGATTTAGATGAGCGTATATAAAGTTTTGTCCGGGAGTAGTACCCCAGTGCCCGAGCAGCATTTGTTTGACATGTGGCATTGCTAAAGGTTGTCTTAGTAATGGATTATCTCGTAAATAAATCTGGCCAACTGAAATGTAATTGGCCGCTCGCCAGTAAGCGTTTATTTTGTGTAGTTCATCTTCCGAAAGCGGGGCATCAATTGTCTGCACTATTTACTCCTAATATTCATTCTACTGATAACTTCTCTAGTCTGCTGGGCGATAACCATACCTTCATCAGTATGAATAATATGCACCCCCACGCCACTGTCATGACCGGAAATCAAACGAGCCTGCTTGCCGTTGAGTTCTTCGTCAAGCCGTATCCCCAAGAAATCTAGACCACTACAAATTCGTTGCCGGATAACTGGGGCCTGCTCGCCTATGCCACCTGAAAACACCACGCTATCGAGCCCACCGAGGACAGCTGTTAATGAACCAATGGCTTTTTTGACTTGATAGCAAAAAAGACTAACTGCTTCGACAGCACGTTCGTCGTGGTCTTCATTTTGGAGCAAGGTATACATGTCGGCTGAAGTTTCTGAGACCCCCAATAGTCCACTTTTATGATTGACCATCGTATTAAAATCTTCAATACTCAATCCAGCTTTTTTGTTCAAAAACCAGCCGATACTCGGATCCAAATCGCCCGAACGTGTACTCATCATGACTCCAGAGGTTGGCGTGAAGCCCATTGTAGTGTCGACCGGCTTGCCGTTCTTAACTGCTGTTAAGCTGGCGCCACTACCAAGATGGGCGAAAATCACGCGACCGTTGGCTGCGGCTTCGCCCTCGTGCTGACGAAAATCTGACAACAGATAGCTGTAGGATAAGCCGTGAAAACCATATCGGTGCAAGCCCAACTCCTCGTAGTGCCGTGGGAGAGGTAAAATTTTGGCCAATCTCGGCATATCTTCGTAGAAAGCGGAGTCAAAACAAGCTATCTGCTTGGTGCCTGGGTAACGGTCCTGAAGATTCTCAATGAGCCTGATTGCAAATGGTAGATGGTCAGGGTCGAAGCTGCTAAAAGCGTGCAGGTCTTCAATCAGTTGATCAGTGATTTGTTGGGTCTGAGAATTTGTCGGACCGCCGTGAACAATCCGATGGCCAATAGCCATCAACCCACCAACAATCTGCTGGTGGTCAATCCAGTCAATAACGAGTTCGGTCGCATCGGCATGATTTTTAACCCCAGTCTGATGAGACGACTCTTTAGTACCATCCGCATCAGTCGTGTGGACCACGACGTCGGATTGCCCGATATTTTCTATAGTACATTGACCGACAGTATGAAGCTGCTTAGCAGTGTCATATACACTAGCTTTAATACTCGAGGAACCGGCATTGATAGTCAGGATATAGGCCGATGCCTGCGAGGCAGTGTTGAAGTGATCAAGCATAACAATATTATAGGTGATATCTATAAACTAATACACAACGTCAGCAAGTTTGTGGAAAAATATACGAAGCTAAATGGTTACGGGTCAAGCCTGGATAAGATAAAAAAACTAGTCACAGCAAGTCGTACCTAAGCGCTTTTTAAAACGTAATAGTGCCTGCGATCAAGCTTACACAGGTCTTCACTACGTATAACTCATGCAGTCTTCGAAACGCCTAAGTATATGTCAGACTATCCGTCACTATAGACATATCAAGCTACAAGATTATGCTGACAATTATTCAGTAATCCTGCAAATGTTTTACATTTGCGTCGCCGTCTGAAGGCTCATGATTAACCCCCGCAGGTGCTATCTTCGAGCGGTATCAATACATTAAATCGGTCTTTGATTTGTTGGTCAGACGGCTTGTCTTCCTGAGCGAATATAACCACGTTGCCGATCAAATTATTGATCCGGGTACGCTTTTCTTGCTCGGTTTCAGTTTTTGCGTCGCCATCATCACCGTCGGCGTCGTTAGCTGTGCCGTGTGCATAAGCTTTTGGAAATAGCTTATCAAACCAACTGGCGTACGACTTATTTATCATATCAGCTGAAAAGTTACTTTTGGTACCGAAGAATGTTTCGAGATTTTGGTTTTTCCAGTCATCGAAGCTGCGCTCTTTGTAGCTATTTTCATCGCCCGAATAGACGTAAAAGTTTGCGCCTTTTGGCACAGCTGGTAAGACATTGCCGTGGATCATTACTCTTTGTGGACGAGGTAGATCATCCAGTCTATAGCCGAGTGTGTTGCTGATGCCGCCACTATAGTTCCAGCCGTAATTCTTCATCACTATACCGCCTGTCATACCTTTCCAGTGAATATGCACAAGCTGGTCTTTATTGTCATGAAAATGGATTGGCTCCTCTGACAGAATGGCGCTGCACTGGTCTTTTGCATAGGCTGTCTGGTATTGCTCGCTACTAAAGGCTTCAGCTTTCCCATCTACCAAAATTTGCATGCGGAAGTGATAGTGTTCTAGCTTTGGGTTGCGAATGGCGGCTGGCGAGGCGGCGTAGACATAGCCGGCAAACAAAACGGGAACAAGTATGAAGGTAGTAACTAGTATGGCTATCGTATTGAAATGCTTACCAAAAAAGCCCTTCGCTTTGAGTGGTTTTTCAGCAGCTTGCTTGTCTACTATTGCAGGTGTGTGGGGTTTTTTTGGCATTGGTACTAATTATAGCTTATTGGTAGATGTATTTGCAGAGATGGCAAGATGGGGCTCAATCTATACTGTTAATTCTTGGTTGATTTAATCGTCACAGGCATACCGGGCTCTAGCAGCGAATCACTGAACTTTTCATACCAATCTCACCCTGCAGTGGTCGTTATTTCATTATTCCCAATTGCTGCAGTAGTGCCTTGGGTCCGTGCCCTTCGGGGATTTCACCATAGGTATCAACAATTTTGTCATTTTCAATGCTGTATATAAAATACTCTGAGGCTAAATCTATCTTTTTACCGGTGGCTTTTGTTATTGGAACACCAACGTTTTTTGGATAGTCCAAAAGTCCCGTATGTGTGCCGGTTAAGTAAATAGCCACTTTGACTTGGTTGTTTGTGGCAGACTCAATTTTTTGATTAAATTTGAAGTCTGGAAAGGCCGTTTTTCGTGCCTTGTGCATGCTCAAAGCATCGGCTTTTTTGATACTTATAAAAAATGGCATCCCCTTCATTTTCATTGAGTAATTTTCTGCCAGGTAACTGTTTGCCTTATCCCAATCACCATTCTCAATCGCCCGCAAATGTGCAATTACAATTTCACTTGGCACTTGGCTGTTGTTGGCTTCTATATTAGAAAGTGGCTTGTAAGAACTACGGCCCGAAAATAAGAATTGTGATGGTGTCATTGCTTTAAAGTATGTTTGAAGCTGAGTAAATCTACAAATAGTACTATGCTTCAGAAGTAACGCTAGATTTTGAAACCGCACATTCTATTTTGGCTGGGATGGTAGGATTCGAACCTACGATCTCCTGTGCCAGAAACAGGCGCCTTACCACTTGGCCACATCCCAATATTCTCCGCATCTACTAACTATTAAGACTACCTATAACGAGTCTGGTCTCGAAATGGCAAGGCGCACATGCATAGCTCGCTTGCGCGAGACACCACTTGGCCACATCCCAATATATAACGAACTCCGAATATCGAACTTTAAACTGTTAACACCGCAAAAGTATAGCTGATTTTGCCCTATTTTTCTACCCCCTATCACCGACATAGAGGGGCGCTCCCGTCTGTAAGCTCCCCGAGAGGTCTCACAAACGAAAGCGCCATTAGATTGGAAAAAACTAGGCAGCAACCGGCCGCGCCTCCAACTCATCCAAAGTGGATTCGATGTAGGCGTAGAACTGCTTGTGCCAAATGACGAACAGATGCTCGGCATAACCATGGAGCAGCTCGACACCTTTACTCCGACGAAAGCCGATACCACACAGCAGCTTGTGCATTATCTTCGGAGCCAATACGACATTTTGCGCCCCATACACTGTCGAAGCAAACCACGGCACGACCAGCTGGTCGAAGACGGTGAAGAGCGAATGAATATTCTCCTCCTCGAATTCCTTTACGCCGCGGAGATTGTGGAGGTGCCTGGAATGCGCCTCCATTCCACGAATGGCCGGGATCCAGCCCACCCAATGACCAAGATTGGCTAGATGGGTGCCATGATGGGGAGCGGCAAAATTGAACACCGCCAGGACTTGCTTGGGTCGGCGCGAGGCGAGATCTAAGGTATGGACTCCACCCTGACTATGGCCGACCAAGATATACAGCCGCGACAAGTCGTCGTCAAAGACCCTGCTAGCCAGTGTGTCGGCTGCACTATCGAGCGACCTCAAGCCAAGGCAAGGAATCGTCTCGACCTGCACGGCATACCCACGATCGCGGAATAGATCGGCTAAGGGTGAGTAGGCAAACTTGGCAATATCGGGCACGAAAGTGCCGGTGATCACCACAATCGATAGGTTTGGAATCGGATGGAGTTCTTTCTTGAGAGACACCTTCATGCCTCCTTTCAGATCAGACAGTCAGCACTTCACTAATAGGAACGAAGCTTGCGCTTACCCTTCTATAGTACTCCTACTCGTCAAGCGCTACAGGGTAGGTTCTTAGCGGGAAAGTAGAGCTCATTTCAGCACAAATATCCAGCCGCGACTGAGGCTTTAGCGGTACATGCCTAGCATCAGTTGCAATAATCCGAGAGCCATCAGCATCGTCAGTAGCGAGCTCAGAATAAGCACAACAATTACGAAAGCATAGGTTGGCACAGGTCTCTCACGCTCAGCCAGCTTTTTTCGGAAAAATGATAGCAGTGGCCACATCAGCGAAAGTGCGACCAAATATATCGATCCGCAAAGCAGATAGGCTGGCCAGCCAAAGGCCAGGAGGTCTTGCAAATTCATCCCCATCAGTACTGACTCGAGGCTGATTGTATCATTGTCATATTACTTAAAATTGTACCATAAGCTCTTCAGGCAAAAAATCGGCATATTCCAGCTTGCCCTGGGTGAACTGTAGTCACTATAAGATCAGCATCGAATCGCCGTAGCTTAAGAACGCATACTCATTCTCGAGCGCGTGGCGATAGGCTCGTTCTAGCATTTCAACGCCGGCAAATGCCGCAGCTAGCTGTAGTACCGTCGAGTCAGGCGCATGGAAGTTTGTCAGCAAGCCGTCGACAATCCTAAACTCATAGCTAGGGTAGATAAAGATGTCGGCTTCGTCGCGGATCGGTCTCGGCTCTGTCGCATCGCCAATTATTCTCGCAGCCGCATGTTCAAGCGCGCGCGTCACCGTCGTACCGATCGCAATCACCCGACCACCCTGCTGCTTGGCTGTTTGGATGGCCTTGATAGTTGATCGAGGAATAACATAGTACTCCTCGTGCATGATGTGCTCGACTAGCGAATCTGTCCGGATAGGGAGAAAGGTTCCCCTCCCGACGTGGAGTGTCAGATTTGAGACGCCGATACCTTTTTGGCGAATCGCTTTGAGCGCCTGGCTGGTGAGATTGAGCGAAGCTGTCGGCGCAGCCACTGACCCGAGCTGGCGGGCAAATTCAGTCTGGTATCTATCCTTGTCGGTCGCCTCTAGATTTCGCTTTATGTACGGCGGTAAGGGGGCTTGACCAAACCTCTCAGCCAGAATCACCGGCGGCACGGTAGCCCGAATCATTGCCTGACCACCTTCAAAAATTGTTATGACTTCGATTGATTCAGTACCAACCTGCAAGATATCACCGATGCGAAGTTTGCCACGATAGACAACGCGCGCAGTCAGGCTAAGCAACGGGGTACGATGTCGCTCGGTCAGAAAGAGCTCACGCGTGGCGCCACTACGGTTGGTCGCCAGCAATCGGGCGGGTATGACCTTGGTGGTGTTAATGATTATCAAATCATGTGGCAAGAGATAGTCGATCAGATCAGGATAGGCTCGATCATCCAGGCTCCCATCGGACCGATCCAAAACAAGCAAACGCGAAGCCCCTCGCACCGCTGGTGGATGCTGGGCTATCTTTTCGGCCGGGAGGTCGTATTCGAATGGTTGGATCTGTGATGAGGCGGGCATTTAAACTAGCTTAAAAATCAGTCAAATCTGGTCGATTCTCGCCTGTCTTTTTGATTGAGTCAGTCCGTCGCCAATCACGAATCTTGGCATGATGGCCACCGAGCAGTTCTTCGGGGACGGCCATATCACGAAAGACTTGCGGTCTAGTGTATTGAGCGTATTCGAGTAGGCCTTGCGAAAAGCTCTCGTCTTCACTCGATCGGCTATCCCCTAGTACGCCAGGCAGTAATCTAACGATACTATCGACCACGGCCATAGCTGGAATCTCACCACCGGTGAGCACGAAGTCGCCAATCGAGATTTCTTCATCTACTATCGAAAGAATACGCTCATCAAAGCCTTCGTAGTGGCCACACAGTAGTATCAAGCCTGACTCACGACTCAACCGCTTGGCGTCTAGCTGCTGGTAAGTCTTGCCGCGGGGGGTCATCATCAGTACACGTGCCTCAGGATTGGTCTCACGACAATGCTCGACTGCGGCAAAAATTGGCTCTGGCTTCAGCACCATCCCAGCTCCCCCACCATAAGGGGTATCATCGACTTGTTTCCGTGGGCCAATCCCAAACTGTCGTAGATCGACATAACGAAATTCAACGGCGCCCTGCTCAAGAGCTTTGTGTAGCATCGAGTGATCAAGTGTCGCAGCGACAGTTTCGGGAAAAAGTGTAATGATGTCTATTTTCATAAAAAGTGGAGAAGTCTCGTGGTTACTAGGGGCCATAACTTAAGTACGTTAGCTTTCTATTATAGCATGAATTATATGTATTGTCCACAACAATACAGCTTAAAGAAACTGCTCTATACGAAGAACCCTGGCTCCACTCTGCCAGGGTTCTGATGAAAATATATGCGATGTGGCCAGAGAAATTTCGGTTTTTGAAACGTTGTGTTTATGTCTACATTTGATTGTATGCTGCTTACGCTTAAATGTCCATGTCTAGATCTTCGATACCGGCTCGAGCTTTAGCTTTCATGGCCTCAACTTCATCAATGGATTCGTCGGCAGCTGGTGCTGGTGCGGGTTGTGCCGCAGTCTGGCTCGGCTCAATATCTGTTGAAGTATCTGCGCCTACGCCTGTATCTGTGTTCCCCTCGACTGCTTCAGGTTGTACTGCACGCTCTTGCGATCGCCTCTCATCGCCCTCGGGATCAACTATCTTCAGGTTCAAGCGCTCGTCGTTTTTTGCTCCGACAACTCGAAGAAGGGTGCGAATGGCTTTGGCGGTTGAGCCAGCCTTACCGATGATCTTCCCCATATCATCAGGATCAACCGTCAACGCTAGTAACACACCGCGATCATCAATGCTCCGTTCGAGGCTAACTGCCTCGGGATGATCGACGAGATTCTTCACGACATATTCGATAAATTCTTGATCTTGGGTAGCCATAGCTGTGGATCCTCCTATGAGAGCGTGCCTGCGTAATTAGTCTTTGTCGCTCATCAATATTAGTTTGATACTTCTATTGTACCCGAGTGATTAGACAAACGAAAAGCGCCCCTTCAAAAATCATGAAGTAGGCGCCCTTAAAACGGCTGGATGAAAGCGTGTTTTATTTAGCTTCTAGTTTGGTAGCTTTTTCGGCTGCGTCAGTGGCAGCAGCCTGGGCTTCACCACTAGCTTGAGCGGCTTCATCAGGATCAACAGTATCCTTCGGGTCATCATCGCTCTTGGCAGGAGTAGCGACAGTCTCGGCAGCTTCAGCAGGGGCTGACTCTGGCGCGGGAGCTTCTTCAACTGGCGTATCTTGAGCTTCGGCAGCGGCTTCTTCGGGAGTCACTTCGACTTCTTTCTTCGGTGCGCGCTGCTTCTGGGCGACATTGGCCCACTTCGGTAGCTCCATGCCTTCGCGTACCATCAGTCGGAGAACGGTATTTGAGGGCTGAGCGCCTTGCTCAACTCGCTTCTGAATGCCTTCCTTATTTAGAACAAGTTCTTTGGTATGCGGATTATAGCGACCAAGTATTTCGACAAACCGGCCGGTCGGTGCAAACCGCTGTTCGGCAGCGACGATACGATAGGTTGGATATTTATTGCGACCACCACGGGCCAAACGGATAACGAGCATAGTAGTTGATAACATCCTGTTTAAAAATAGTCACTGTGGCGAGCATTGTCGGTGCGACAGGCTGCCAGAGAGCATGGGTATGAAAAACACTGACGAATATTTCTTGATTGGACTCATGAAACAGTCAGTGTTAAAGACTCCTTATTCTAGCTACATATGACTAGTTTTGTCAAGGTGTTGGCCAGATAGTCACTGCTGGGCTGATTTGCCGTACCCCTACCATGGCTCGTACAATGAACCATAAGTATGTTATCAATTACCCATGTCTAGGACCGTATGCGCTTACATCGTCTAGAAATTGCCGGCTTCAAGTCGTTCGGTAGTCGGGTTCAGCTTGAGCTTGGTTCGGGCGTATCGGCCATCGTTGGACCAAATGGATCTGGTAAATCAAATATCGCCGAAGCTGTCCGCTGGGCGCTAGGTAGCCAAAACGTCCGTGATCTGCGGGCCCGCAAGTCTGAAGAACTGATCTACGCCGGAAATGAGCTAGGTAAGGCTCGCGCCAGTATGGCCGAGGTCATACTGACGCTCAAAGGTCGAGCTCATGAAACAGAATTAGCCGTCGAAGAGCTCGAGATCAGCCGACGCATGTACAGATCCGGTGAGACCGAATATCGGCTCGGTGGACAGATCGTCAGAGTCAAAGATCTGCAGCGGATATTAGCCCAGGCTGGTTTCGGCACTACCAGCTACACGGTTATTGGTCAGGGAATGGTAGATTCGCTCATCATTGCTCAGCCGGCAGAGCGTAAAGTCCTCTTTGAAGAAGCCAGTGGTATTCGGGCATTCGAGCTCGAAAGAGTCGATGTTGTCAGGAAACTTACAAAAGTTGGCCAGCAAGCTGAATCGCTCAAACTCGAGGCCGCTCAGTTGGTTCCCGAAAGAGCTGAGCTGGCTCGTCAAGTTATTCAGCTCGAAAGAAGAGACCGTGTTTTCGAAAAGTTACAAACCGCCCGTAGCCATTGGCTGCAGTCCGAGCTACAAGCTGTGGTGAGCGATCAAGATCGACTCATCAAGCTATCAGAAACTGCCAAACATACCATCTACTTAGCCAAAAAGTGTGCCAAAGAGTTACAAAAGTCGGCTCAGACAATGACTCAGTTAGACACCAAAGCGGCGACTCGACAAGACAACATTCTCAGTCGGCTGACAAAAATAGATACACTTTCGAGTTATCTCAACGGCCAAATCGCCCAGCTTGAGGGCAAGTTGCAAGTTGCCTTGCAGCAAACTGACTCTGATGACAAGCCGGCTAAGCTCAAGCGTCAGCTGCAAGTCGAAACGACGCGATTACAGCAATTCCAACAGTATCTCGATGACCAAGCCGTTACGAATGCTAAATATGAGACTAAAATCGATGGCTTCAATCTCAAAATCGCCGAGCTCAATAGCCAGCTCACAAGCCTACGTCAGCAACTGATCGCCAACCAGCGTAATGCCTACCTGCAGCAGGCCCTAAGCCTAGCCCACACCATCCAGCGCTTCATCCAGATGCCTACCCTACCAGATCGTGAGCCGCTCCAGATTGCCCTACACAAGCTGGTTCGCATGGTCAAACTAGCTTCAGAGGCCGATAGCAGCAGTCTTCCCTCCCAGATCGGCAAGGTCCAACAACAAATCGCCCGCGAGCTCAGTAAACGAGAGGACATTGTTGAACAACAGACCACCACAATCATTAAGATTCGATCAGTTGAGCTTGATATTCTAGCGGCCGAAAAAAACTTCACGGATATGCAGGCTCGTTATACCAAAGCTATCCGTTTGCAGCAGCCAAAAACCGAAACAGCCAGTTTGCAAAAGAATCTACAAAAATCGACATCTGAGCGCGACGCATTACTAACCGAAAGCCAAGCCCTGCGAGCCGAGCTAGCCGAACCCAACACCCACACCACCACAGCAGAGCAGATTAGTCTCGCCCAAGAAACCGCTCAGAATACCCAGAGGCTCTTGCAGGCCGAATCAACACTGACCCAAGCCCAAAAGGATATAGAAACCGCTCGTCATCATCAAGCTAGCCTCACTACCCAAGCAACAACGTGGTCCGTCAAACCCGATACCAGTTCCACCGATCAGACGGTAACCCGCGAGCAGTTGACTCGACTTGAAGCCGAGCTTGATATCATTGGCGAAATTGATACCCGCCTAGCAGATTCTCACAGCGAGCTGAATACTCGGGTCAATGAGCTTGAATCTCAAGCTGCCGATCTCGAAACGGCATCGGCTGATTTGACAAAATTATTAGATGAGCTTGAGCGACGGATTCGGCAAACCTTCGAGACAAACTTTAGTCAGCTCAACCAAGCATTTTCGATGCATTTCAAGCAGCTCTTCAGTGGTGGCACCGCCGGATTGGAACTAGTGCCGGATGATGACGGCGGCTATGGCATCAATATCACGGCTCGCCCGCCTGGCAAACGCCTCGAACATCTGACCAGCTTATCGGGTGGCGAGAAAGCGATGACGGCAATCGCGCTGCTGGCAGCTATTCTGACGGTCAATCCCAGCCCCTTTGTAGTGCTTGATGAGGTCGATGCGCCGCTGGATGATGCCAACGCCCTAGCCTTCACTGAGTTGCTGCGCTTACTCTCAAAGCAGTCACAACTGATCGTGATTACACACAATCATGAGACCATGCTGCAGGCTGATGAGCTGTTTGGCGTGACCTCCAATCCAAAGACAAGCTCGAAGATAATTGCTGTCGATTTACGCCAAGCCGAGAAGATGGCGGCTTAAGTTTTAAGCTCGATTTCTAATGAGGTTATTTAAGATATTTCTGGATGTTGATATTGTGCTCAGCGTAGGTCTGTGCGAAGTAGGTCTTCCCATCGTTGCCGCCAATGAAAAATAAATACGAGCTTGGGGTTGGCTTGAGAGCAGCTTGTATAGCCGCTAATGATGGGCTGTCGATGGGCGTCGGTGGCAGTCCAGGATTGCGCCGGGTGTTGTAGGGTGAATCAATTGCCAGGTCGGCGGCGGTTGGCTCGCGTCGGCCAGTCAGATAGATCACCGTGACGTCGCTTTCGAGCTTCATACCAATCTTTAAGCGATTATAAAATACTTGAGCAATGCCGGCACGATCTTCGTATACCCCAGCTTCTTTTTCGACGATTGAAGCTAATACCAAGGCCTGATAGGGCTGCAGCCGACCGGGTATTGGGGTGGCAAATAGGGGCAGCGCTCTGGTCTCAAAATTATTAAGCATTCTTGTAACTACGCTCTGAGCAGTTTCGTTGGCTGCTACTTGGTAGGTATCGGCGAGCAAAAATCCTTCATTATTTTTTGGCTTACCAAAAATAGTCGTGATAGCTATGGGTAATGCTACATTCGTAGCGGCAGTTCGAAACTCTGTGTCAGTTCCGAGGCCTTGACTGGCATAACTGTCGGCCAACTGGGCAATCGTCAGGCCGTCCTTGGCGACGAAGCTACGCATCGCAATCTTCCCGGCTGCGAGATAATCGATAACCTGATTCATCGACATGCTGCCTTTGAGCTGGTAGGGTCCCGGCTTAAGTGATCCACGGGCCGGGCCAAATTTGGCGTAGATCGCAAACAAGGCTGAGCTGCGGATAAGCTTGGCAGCTTCGAGCTGATCGCCAATCGCTTGGAGCGAGCTGTTGGGCTTAATCTCAATCTGCTGCACGGCCGACCCACCAGGCGCAGAAATGCTATAACTGACCCAGGCACTGACACTGACAAGAGCCACCGCCAGCATGATCAACAGCGTCAGACCAACCCTTCGTACAAGGTGCTTGCTGTTACGCCGCTCAACGGTTTCAATAGCATGTCCACTGGGCCGTATTGGACGTTGGCCAGACACCGGCGGCACTAGGTGAGTCCTTCGATATAATCTTCGATCAGTATTGCCGCAGCAACGGCATCAAGATGGCGCTTTTCTTCGGCTCTCGTCTTCGCACCCAGCCTTTCGCGGGCCCGGGCTGAGCTGCCAAATTCATCGTACATAATGACATGCAGACCACTAGCATCGGCTAGCTCGCCAGCGAAAGCTCGGGCCTGAGCCGTCTGAGTCGTATCATTGCCATGCACGTTTCTGGGCAGACCAACGATCACACTAGTGCAGTCACGCTCTTCAGCTAAGCCGGCAATCTTCGTATATATATCTGCGTTGTTTTCAAGCACCAGCATTGGCTGGGCCGCGATCTCTCCAGCCGCTTTGTAAGCCACTCCAATCCGCTTTTCACCAGGATCTATCCCCAGAAAAGCCTGCTCAACTGAGACGCCAATGTGCTCCGCCCCCTGCGACTCCTGACTCATTTGACGACCCGAACCTCGATCTTAATGTTGCTGGCATTGAGCGGCATGTTTGAAACCAGTGGCCATGAATCTACAGTGGCGCCGCTAACATTTGGGAAGCCTTGGGCAATTGATGAGACTTCTTTTTTGGCTTTGCCGGCTATCAGCTTGGCAAGCTTGTCTTTGTCGATAGGCTGGCCGGTGAAAGCGGTGGTCTTAAGCCCGTATGTGAAATCTGTCTTGGTGGCCTTCGTCAGAGTATATTCAGCCGTATCGATTCCAGAGTCGAGGACTTCGGCGCCAACTGGCAGTTGGTCCTTCAAACTAACCTTAATCAAGGCCTCAATATCGGCTTTTTCGGCTGCAAAAACGGTGTACTTTACCTTCAGTGTCAGCGATCCGCTAGTTGCTTCGGCGTCAGCTATCGGTGCTGGTGTCGAGCTGGTGACTGCAACCTGCAAGCTATCATCAAAGACTCTCTGACTGCTACGAGCCTTGTCCTTGAGCTCGACCAAAGCTGTTGCTTTAGCCGTATCGACTGCCGTTTTCTGGGCACCATCGATGTCAGCTTGCGTGACTACGGTGACTTTTTTACTAACACCTCCAGCAGTTGTGCCGCTGGCGTTGAATTTACCGCTCAGGCCGGTAACAACGAAGCTGGCGGCTGAGAAATTATAGCTGTCGCCGTTCTCAGTTGCCGAAACTGTAACGCTGGCGGTGTCAGATTTACAGACTGTCCCGCCGCCCGAGAAACTACCATCTGGAATGGTAACGGCGGCATTGGTAATAAATTGCTTACCCGAAGTCGTCAGCTTACTGCCCGCCGGCAAGAACCTCGAGTCGCTATCTTCGCAGTTTTTCAGCGTAATGGTCCCGCTCGCCTTGGTGCCTTTGTCTACCTGACCGGTGGCCTGATAACTCTGAGTTAAGTCTTTGCTAAGCTCCAATGAGCGGGCCAGGACTGTAGTTGCACCGTTTTGGGTCGGTGACAAGATGAAGCTAGTGCTGACAGCCTTAGTCTCAGCCGTGGCCTGGACTTTGACCGTCGCCGTCTGCAAGAAAGCCGTCGCGAGCCAGCCAAATAGCAGGAATAAGACGATTGCCCCACCGATCACCAAGGCTAGCTGAAATTTATTATAATTTGGGACCTTGCCACCCCGCAGCGCCCCTGATTTTTTGCCAGCGTTGAGCTTCTTGGCTTCTTTGGCAACGTCGGTTTCATCAGCATCAAAGTGGTGGACGGGCAATGTATCGTCAGTATCAGCTTTAGACTCGCTGGCTTCATCGACCTCCACCAGCGGTGAGTGGGTTGGCTCAGGCTCGCCAGCTACGACGTGGGCGGCTGACTTGACGTTCTTAGCGACGGCTAGGCCCAGTTTGCCAGCTAGAACCATCGCCGTTTTGTCGCTCGTTACGAGAACTAAGTCTAGCTTCTGCTGATCAGCCGCACGCTTGAGGAGCTTCAAGTTGACCACCGATTGCAAGAGATTCGAACGACCAGGCACAACTAATCGTACTGTGTCACCTTCAGCCGCTTTGAGTTTTTCAACGGCTTCGGTGACTTCAGCGTCATGCTCGAGGTAGATAATGTCTTTTTCGTGGTCAACCATAGGTGTGATGCGAAATCTAATTGCCTTTTATAGAACGCTTAAGCTTCTTGTGTATTGTACCCTGACCCAGGTGTTGATTGCTAGTTTTTATCATCTCCTTGTGCAAAGTTCGCAATGCCTTAGAAGCAATCTTAGATACTACTCAGTCCGATTAAGCTCCTCTTGAAAACGACTCAGTTGACGCAATTGGCTAGAGCTCGGGCGGGCTACCGGTCGAAATCTCTGAATGTGCGCAATCGCTGTCGCCACACTCATACCTTGACTAATGAGATAAGCGGCGGCCATGGTTGGGCCCCGCCCCTCGCCGAGACGGCAGTGGATGTAGACTGAACCGCCTTCGTCAATCTTCTTCTCGATGAAGTCTACCCCTTTCTGTAGAGCAATTAGACTGGGGGCTTGCCAGTCTCGGGTCGGCAGCTGGAGCAGCTCAATCGAATCGAATTGAACCGGCCGGCGCTGCTGTCTCATATTAACAATTCCGGTAATACCCCACTTGTGAAATATCTCGCGGCTTGAACGCCGATATTGCCCTCCGACATACAGCTTATGACTGATCTGGCTGTAGCCGTCGCGCGAAACACCTAGTATGCGCCGCCGCCAGCTCTCGTAAATTCGGAATGAGGACAATTTGAGGGCATTCCGTAGCCGTTTGATACCCCACGGGCTCGAGGTGTCCGGCGGTGCTACGATCATTGCAGCGGCTCCGCCATTCGTAATCTCTAACGGCAGCTTGGCCTCAGTCAAAATATCATCAAAAATTAATTGGCTCGGAGCCTTTTGGATAATGACGGATTTGGCCTCGTAGATACCAATGATTTGGGGTATTTTAAGTCGACCAAATCTCCTCCAGGCGTACCAAGCCAACAGACGATGAATTTTGACGGTTTTTACGATTGCGACCTGTAGTTTGCCTCGCCCGTGAGGATGTGGAAACAGCGGCAAGCCAAAAACGTTCTGAAATCCACCGTTCGCCACCATCAGCCCGTAGCCTGACTGCTCAATAACCTTTCCGTCTAAGCTGAATATAAACTTTTCTGAGCTGGTCTTGGACATAGCTTGAGCGAGCTTCCAAACATAGGCCCACTGACCGATCTTTTTCTTAAGGCCGGTATTAGCTTCGGCAATAGCCTCTGCCCACAGGCCGTAATGTAGATCCAATACAAAATCGCGTCGATTGGCTCGCCCGATGTCAGCGTACCGGATAATGTACTGGTTTGAACAAAACATTTTTAGACTTGCTTCCAAGTCTAATGGCAAATTGAAGGCAGCTGCCAAGGTGTTCGCGGTCCCACCGGCCAAAATCAAGATTGGGATCTGTCGAGTGGCCGATATTTTTATGGCCGCCAGTACCGTGCCGTCGCCGGCGTACACACCGATTGCATCGTATGTATCATCGGGCATGTCGGTAACAAACCTGATAATTTCCTTTGGGCTAGTGACTTTGACAAGACGTGATCGCGGATCAGCCTGTCGCTTCAGGTAGGCGCGGATCAGTCTCACTTTTGCGGGCTGCACAGTGCCTGAGCCAAGATTGTAGAACATAACTATGCGGCGCTTGATATGACTAGCTTCGTAAGAAATGGTCATAGCTCGCTGCTCTTGTGATTTATTACAAATCTAATCACAATCCATAGGCTGATCGCTGCAAGTAGCCAGCCACCGAGTACGTCGGTCGGATAATGCGCACCGAGATATACGCGCGAGCAACCGATCAAAAATACAAGTACGGCTGTGGGTATTAGTATCAAGAGTTGCTGCTTGAGTCGCTTCCCACGGCACAAATAATACGCGATCAACCCAAAGAACAGCAACGACCCATAAGCGTGTCCACTCGGAAAACTAAAGCTTTTTGTGAGCATATTCGAAGCATAGAGGGTATCTGGACGAGGCCGCGCCACAATCAACTTCAGCCCAGTATTCAGTATCAGTCCGATTGGCACACTAGCAAAAGCTATGCTTTTACGTGTCAGCTTGCGCCAGTCTGTCCGACTATGTCCTAGAATTGATATTAATAGCGAAATACCTGATAAAACTAATGGTAGACCAATTGCAGATAGTAACTGCATGCCGGGATATAACAGCTTGGACCAAGCCTGTACCTGACCGGCTAAGCTGAGGTCAATGGATGTAAGTAGATCCATGATACTGGACTCCTAAGCCTGTTTTTACGACGTTGTATTACGGGCTGGTTTGTAGCCCTTAAGAGCTATTTGAGCGGCGGCTTGCTGGGCGCTCTGCTTGCTATTACCCTGACCTTCACCACACAGTCGATCACCGACATAGACGCCGATCGTAAACGTCTTTTCGTGATCAGGGCCTTCTTCGCGCATCAACTCGTAGTGTGGTGTAATGCCTTCCTTTTCTTGAGTCAATTCCTGGAAGCTGCTCTTGGCGTCAATCCAGGCACCAGTTTTGAGGATATTCACCAATGAAGACACGATGTGCTCATTAATAAATCGAGCGGCTTCATCGTAGCCATAATCGATATAAATCGCGCCAATAATCGACTCAACCATATTGGCTAGCAAGGCTTCCCGGGTCCGGCCGCCAGATTTTGCCTCACCCCGACTCATCAGCAAGTACTGTCCAAGCTGTAACCTTTCGGCAACTTCGGCCAGCGACTCTGTCTTAACCAGCGCACTCCGCCAAGCCGTCATGTCACCTTCAGGATTATTGTAACTACGAAAGAGGTGGTCGGTTACAACCAGCTCAAGCACGGCGTCACCGAGGAATTCGAGCCTTTCATTGTGGGCGATGTCATGCTTCTTGTGTTCGTTCAAGTAGCTACGGTGCGTGAAAGCTTCACGGTAGATTTCGACATTTTTGAATGTGACCCCGAGAATTGTTTCTATTTCGGCCTGGTTGCGCAAGGCAATGCTCATACGATGGCTAACTCCTTTAATATTTCCATAGACCGCTGCAGCAGCTCTTTAAGACTCTTGTACTCGAGAATATGCTCAGCATTTTCGGCGGTAAACCACTTGGCATCAACAATCCCCTCGCTATCTTCGACGACAATTGGCTCGTCGGGATCAAGCGCTTCGAGCAGGAAGTGGAAGGCTGTCATAAATATCAAGCGGCCCTCAAACCGATAGAAAAAATGTACTTTATCGAGCTTATCAAGTATCCGAATGTTATGTAGGCCAGTCTCTTCGCCAATCTCGCGCAGTGCAGTTTGCTCAAGTGTCTCACCTGATTCAACGTGTCCCTTTGGTACACTCCAGCGGCCTTTGAGATCCTGGATGAGCAAAAATTCGAGTCCCCTGTCAGTTTTTCGGTACACCAAACCACCAGCCGAATATTCGCGGACAGCTTTATTTGACCGGCGTCTTTGGATCTGATTTGGTTGTTGACGAGGTGGGTAGGTCGACGGAGTCTGGCTCAGCTGCGGCTGTGTCGTCACCGGCTGGCGACGATTTCGGCGCTGTCGGGCCTTCTTCGTACTGTTCGACGGCGTCAGCTTGCTGGTCGGTTTCTCCAGGGCTGGTACTGACGGGGTCGCCGGACTGGCTGATTGGCTCGGCGCCGGCTGACTGCGGTGAGTCAACGTCGGCTTGGGCGCTGGTCGGCCGTTGTGCTGGCGTCGTTTGCGGGGCTTTGTGGTCGGCCCGGTCTCGTTGGGCGTTGTGGTCTTCTGTGGCATCATAAAATTCACTTTGTCGATAAATAGTTCCTAACACGCCGTTGATGAACTTTGAGGAATTCTCACCGCCAAAGCTTTTGGCCAGCTCAACCGCTTCGTTGATCACGACCTTGGGCGGAACCTCGCGCTTGCAGGCCAGCTCGTAGATAGCCAGGCGAAGAATGGTCAGGTCCATCTTGGCGATCTGATCAATTGGCCACTCGGGAGCAGCCGGCTCGATCATCGCGTCAGCCTTAGTCTGATTGGCTTGACTGCCTTTGACGAGATCACGTACAAACTCGGTCTCCTGCATAGTATCGGTGTAGACAGCCAGATTCCTTTCGAGAATCTCCTGGATATCTGACTCGAGGCCTTCGACATCCGCGTGAGTGCGAAATTCGTACTCATAGAGACTCTGGAGAGCAATAATGCGGGCGAGATGGCGGTTTGAGGACATGTGAGGTGTGAAGGATTCTTTATCGGTTATATATTGCTTGATATCTTAAGCTTGCGCTTACTGTTTTACAAAAAGTAGCTTGTCTATATTCTAGCGCTTTGAGCCGATTCGGGCTAGTCCTTCTTTGGCGGCTCGCCACAAACGGCGGGGCACGACGAGGCCTGATTCTGGCTCGGTAATTAGCTGTGATGCCGTGAGGGAGTCGTGGCTGCGGCGCTGACCCTTGCGGGCTTTGCTGACTCGTTTCTTTGGTACTGCCATGGTGTTACTTATGTCGCTCCTTTTAATAGTCATCTGCACGCGTCACATTGGTCGGTTGCAAGCAAAATGCTTCTTAGAGTTAGATTTGCGAGGGACTTTTTGATTGAGTTGGCCCAAATGCGTGACGCATGTTCGAGGGCAAGTATAGCATAGTATTGGCTTGACAGAGAAGCCTTTTGATTGAATGTTAC
>Ga0105047_10006634_pt1 | contig 19619 bp, 18 predicted proteins | sample MAT04_FD_78384 | JGI IMG/M metagenome (GOLD analysis project Ga0105047, IMG submission 78384) | Freshwater microbial communities from Lake Fryxell liftoff mats and glacier meltwater in Antarctica - MAT-04 (megahit assembly) | ecosystem: Environmental > Aquatic > Freshwater > Ice > Liftoff...
CCCCAGCCCCGCGCTGGTGCCGCGCTTGCACCGCCAAAATCCGGTTGATCAGCCATCGCGACCGCCGCAAGCCGATCCAGGGCATTCAGTGGTCATGATTTCGGCCAGAATACCCAGAACCGCACGACATCTCACTCCGACAGGCTGCTAGCTCGTGAAGTGTCCGGTCCAGTTTTCCCCTGACCAAGGGGGGGGGTGGATGGAACGGGCACGGCTTCACGAGGGGATATGGCGGATGCGCTTTGAAGATGTTCTTGGGCAGTCGGAGCCGCCGGTGGCCGAATACGCCGCGGCTCCGACCATCAGCCGCACCGGCCCGACCAGCACCGCGCTGCTGGTGTCGAGCGCCGGGCGACAACCGACCAACTCGTGTTCCTACACCCTCTCCACGATCCTGAAACTTCGCGACGTGCCGGCCGGGCTGTCGCGCACCGTCAGCGCCTCCTCCCCCGGCGCGGCGACGGCGCCCCAGATGCTCCGCGCGTTGAGCTCGGCGACCGACAGGCTCGTCTCGGGGATCCACAGCGCCTCGCCGAGGCCGCCCAGGGCGGCCATGAGCGCCCGATGCTGTGTTCGCACCTCGGCCGCCGACAGCAGCGGCAAGGTGAACCGGGCGACGCGTGGATTGACCAGGGCGGGCACGGGGAACTCGGCACCCGTCAGCGAGTTGCGGTCGCGCCGGTCGAGCACCTCGCGGCCCTCCTGCACGCCATAGGCGACGGCGCGCGACACGCGCCACAGAGGCCCGGCGACAAGGCGACCGATGTCGATCAGGGCGGCGCCCAGAGCGGCGATGCAAGAAGCGGCCAAGGGGTTCCGGCGACTGAAGGCTCACAAGCAACTGCCGGTACTGCGCGAGGCGTTGGCTGCTCTGCAAAGGCAGAACGCCAGCGAGATGAACCTTGCGCCCCATGCGGTCGCCGCGTAACGTCCTGTTGCGAGATGGCCGGTAGGCGAGTTTCAACAGAGTACGGGACATCCCCGTTTCCAAAGGCCGTCGGCCTTGGGTGGGTCCTCCGTGGCGCGGCTTCGCGCCGCGACGGCTTACTTCGCTGATTGGTCAATCATTTGATCGCTTGGCAGGCCCGGCCGCAACCGATGGATAGGCTGATGCGCCTTGGAATGAGTGGCTGTTTCTTGCCTGTCGATATGAACGTGTTCACCCCGGCGATGTGCCGGCGGGTGCGGGGCGACGGGTTCAGCGGGGTGTTCACCCGCACTTTGCTGCCAACGACCCCGGTACGACTACACGGACCGAGGCGCGGCGGCTACGAACGCTGCTGGCCGATGAGGGGGTGCGGCTGTTCCAGGCCACCGGTTACTGGCAGAACATGATCACGCCGGACGCAGCGGTGCGGCGACGCGCGGTGCGGACAATTCAGCGCGCCCTGCAGCTGGCGGGATGGATGGGTGCGCGCGGGGTCGATACCGGGCCGGGGTCGATGAACCCGGCCGGGCTCTGGTACCCGCATCCGGCCAACTTCACCGCTTCGGCGCAGGACCGGCTGATCGACACGCTGCGCGAATGCGCCAAGGCGGCCGAGGATGCCGGGGTGTTCCTGAGTGTGGAGTGCCACCAGCTGGTCACGCTGCGCACGCAGAAGATTGCGCGCGAGGTGCTGGACGCGGTCGGCTCGCCTTGGGTGCGCTGCGACTACGACTCTGCCAACTGGATCGACCTGTCGACGCTGTACGACACCGGGGCGGCGATCTCGGCGCATTTTGATCTGCTGGGTGGCCATATCGTGAGCTGCCATGCCAAGGACATCTGGGCCGAGAACAAGTTGGCGCTGCATTCGCGGGATGGTTGCCCGGGCAAAGGGCAGATGGATTTCGCGACGCTGTTCCGGTGCATGGAGGCGTTGTCAGCGGACTATCCGGTGATCGCCGAAGGCAATTCCAGCCGGGAACTGCCGGCGGTCGGGCAGTTGTTCCATGCAACCGCGCAGGCGCTCGGCATCCGCGTTCTCGATGCCGACGAAGTGGAATAGGGGGCAGCGATGAAATTGTTGCTGGTTGGCGGTGCCGGCGGCGTGGGCACGATGATCGCCCCATATCTGATGCGGCACCACAGCCTGCATGTGTTGGATTTGCACGCCCCGCGCGATGCCGGCATTGGCTTCACCCAGGGATCGGCCGACGATCCGGATGCCATCCGCGCCGCGCTGCAGGGTGTGGACGCCTTCGTCTGGCTGGCCATGCGCGACGGGCAGGGCGGCACGCGGACCGACCAGGATATTGACGTGATCGTCAACAACTACGAGCTGAACACCAAGGCGCTGCATCTCTTCATGTTTCTGGCGCACCAGGCCGGCGTGCGCCGCGGCGTCTACACCAGCTCGATGAGCGTGCATTACCGGCGACGAGACTGGTATGGCGCCGAGGAGGAGGTGCCGTTGGATACCCCATCGGTGTACGGCCTGACCAAGGGACTGGGCGAAGGCATATGCCGCTACTTCGCGCGTTGGTTCGACATGAATGTGATCGCGTTGCGCATCACCGGCCCGCGCGCGCGCGTCGACTACCTTGCCGAGCGGCGCACGCCGCGCCCACTGCAGGACGGCAGCTTCGTGCATGTAACCAACGAGGAAGACCTCGCCCGCGCCTATCTTGCGGCAATCGCTGCGGTCGCCATTGGCCGCGGGCGCTTCGACGCCGTCTTCATCGCCGGCGACGAGGCCGGCAGAGAGCACAACCTGTCGAAGGCGGAACGGCTGCTGGGGTGGAAGCCGCGCTCGCAGCTGCTCCCGGACGCATCATAATTGCCATGCCGTCGCGGCTTGCCGAGGCCGGTGTGCGCTCAACGACCCATGTCAGGAGCAACGATGACACGGCCGGTTCTACTTGATTGCGACCCCGGGCATGACGATGCCATCGCCATGTTCTATGCCGCCTGGCACCTCGATCTGCGGGCGATCACCACGGTTTACGGCAACCAGACGCTGGAGCTGACCACGCGCAACGCGCTGAGCCTGTGCCGGCTGGCGCGGCTGGATGTGCCGGTGGCCGCCGGGGCGGCAGTGCCGCTGGTGGCGCCGCCGATCCATGGCGGCGCGATCCACGGGAAGTCGGGCATCGACGGGGCCGAATTGCCGCCGCCCGACCGGATCGCGTCGAGCATGCATGCGGTGGAGTTGATCCTGCAGACCGCGCGCGCGCATCGTGGCGAACTGGCGCTGGTGGCGACCGGGGCGCTGACCAACCTGGCGCTGGCGCTTTCGGTGGAACCGAAGCTGAAGGAGTGGCTGCACGGCATCAGCATCATGGGCGGCACCACCGGCATGGGCAACATCACCGAGGTTGCCGAGTTCAACGTCTATTGCGATCCGGAGGCGGCCGACATCGTTTTGCGCAGCGGGGTGCCGACCTGGCTGGTTGGCCTGGACGTGACCCGGCGAGTTGGCGCGACGGCGGCCGACATCGCGGCGCTGCGCGAAGGCGGCACGCTCGCCCATGTCGTCGCCGACCTGCTGGATTTCTTTCTGGCGTCGCTGCGGCGCGTGCATGGGCTGGACAGCGCGTCGCTGCACGACCCCTGCGCGCTGGTGCCTTTTGTCGACCCTTCGCTGATGGAGTACCGGCACACCAGCGTGCGGGTGGAATTGGGCGGCGGCCTGACCCGCGGCATGACGGTGGCCGAGCTGCGCCGGCTGGGCAATGCGCCGCTGGGCCGTATTCGTCCCTCGGGAGCCGCCAATGTTCAGCTTGCCCGCGAGCCGGCGCCCGGGCTCGTTGCGCACATCCTGGGGGCCGTGCGCAGCCTCGACGCCCGGCTGGAGCGGCAGGGCTGACCGCGGCGTTGCACAGGGTCATTCGGTTCTCCGCCCCCACACCGCGTCCACCGCGTCCAGGCGGTGTTCAGCGAAGTGCTCGAAACCCTCCACCACCTAGAAACCAAGCCGCCGTGTGAGCGTGAGCGCGGTGTTCCGGCACGCCGCGAGCACCTGTGGCGCGTTGCCGGCATGAGTGCGCGCCTGGTCTTCCCGGCAGGTGACATCGCGCACGAAATGAAGACAGTTCTCAATACCCCAGTGCGCGCGTGACAGAGCGAGCGACTGTTCCGGGTTTGCCCGGTCAGCGGAGAGGCTGGTGATGGCGTTAACCGTCTCGATGGTTTCCTTGCCGCGTATGATGCGTTCGCGTGTGATACGGCACACCTGCGCCGCTCCGGCCCACAGCGGGTTCAAATATCCGGCCAGGGATGACGTCGTATCGATCTGGTAGGTCTCAATCCTTCCATGATTTTTCTCGATCGTTCCGGCATGCCCGGGGTCGGTTGGCGGAGACCACGGCGCCGAGGGGGGCAGGAACGGCCGGAAGGCCTGTTCGATGTCTGATTTCAAGGCGGGCTGGTTGCCTTTGACGGTAAAGAAATAGTCGCCACCGCCATCAATGATGACCCGGCAGATCGCCTTTTGGGTGAAGATCGCATCACCGGTGATGGTCACGCCCTTCAGCGGAAGCGTCTTCAGCTATTCCAGCGCCGCCGTGATCTCGTTGGCGTCGGGGGCAACCTTCGGCTGGCCAATCACGCCTTGCAGGCTGGCGCTGAACGCCGCCAGCAGGTGCGTGCCCGGTGACAGCGCGGTGACGCTCCCGCGCAATCGCTTGCCGTCAATCGCCACATGACCAGGCCGCGCCTCGCCCTGTACCCAGGCACCCAAAGCCCGCTCCAGCGAGGTGACATCCAGTTCCTGGAACAATTCACACCATACCGACGGCGCAGACACGCGCTCGCGCCTGATCCCGATGGCTTCCAGTGTGTCCCGGCGCAGCTGCCGTCCCCACCGGACGATGCCCAACTGGTCGCGCCGGCCCGCCAGCAGCGCGGCGACCGCGATGAGAAGAAGGCTGGCCAGCGGATAACGTTTATCGGCCGCCCGCCGATGGTCCCGGACCGAGGCCAGTGCGTCTCAAAGGCTGCCGGTTTGCGTCGAGACCAAATCCATCCGCAAATCCCTTCATGCCAGTTCGTGGAATGATCCGAATCGCGTTCGGATCGCGCCGCTACCCCAAAAATCGGGGCTGGTAGTCAGAACCGAATCGCCCTGGGCGTTGCACAGGAGGCCTTGTCGCTGCCTGCGATGCCCTCCATAGTATCTGCGACGAGGGCACATGCGGTATTCGGGGTTTACACTCCTCAAGGAAGCGCTGCGCGGCAATCGCGGGTGGAAACCTGCGTGGCGCGACCCCGCACCCAAGCCTTACTACGATGTGATCGTGATCGGCGGCGGCGGTCATGGCCTGGCGACGGCGTATTATCTCGCCCGCGAGCACGGCATCACCAACGTGGCGGTGCTGGAAAAGGGCCCGATCGGGCTGGGCAATACCGGGCGCAACACTACCATCGTGCGCTCGAACTACCTGCTGCCGCACAACCATAATTTTTTCGAGTGGTCGCTGAAGTTGTGGGAGGGGCTGGAGCAGGACATCAACTTCAACGCGATGGTCAGCCAGCGCGGCGTGTTGAATCTGTTCCACAACGAGGGCGGGCGCAACGCCGCGGCACGGCGTGGCAATGCCATGCGGTTGAGCGGGATCGATGCCGAGCTGCTGGACCGCGAGCAGGTCCGCGCGATGTGCCCATTGATCGACATCGACAATGGCCGGTTCCCGGTGATGGGCGCGCTGCTGCAGCGCAGGGGCGGCACCGTGCGGCACGACGCGGTGGCGTGGGGCTACGCGAGGGCAGCCGACGCACGCGGGATCGACATCATCCAGCACTGCGAGGTCACCGGAATCGATGTCGTCGATGGCCGTGTGTGCGGCGTGCAGACCTCGCGCGGCCCGATTCGCGCCGGCAAGATCGGCCTGGCGGTGGCCGGCAATACCTCGCGCCTGGCGCAGATGGCCGGCGTTGATGTGCCGATCGAAAGCCACGTATTGCAGGCTTTCGTTTCGGAGTCGGTGAAGCCATTGGTCGACCAGGTGATCACCTTCGGCGCCGGGCATTTCTATATCAGCCAATCCGACAAGGGCGGGCTGGTGTTCGGCGGCGGGCTGGATGGCTGGAACACCTATGCCCAGCGCGGCAATCTTCCGGTGGTCGACCATGTCTGGGCGGCGGGGATTGCGATGATGCCGTGCCTGTCCCGGCTGCGCGGCCTGCGGCAATGGGGCGGGGTGATGGACATGAGCTTCGATGGCTCGCCGATCATTTCGACGACGCCGGTGGGTGGGTTGTACATGACCGCTGGCTGGTGCTACGGGGGTTTCAAGGCGACACCCGCCTCGGGCTGGTGCCATGCCTGGACGATCGCGAACGACGCGCCGCACCGGCTCAATGAAGCTCATCGGTTGGACCGCTTTCAAACCGGGCATCTGCTCGATGAGCGCGGCAACGGCCCGTATCCGTGGATGCAGTGACGTGATCCGCATTCCATGCCCGCATTGCGGTCCCCGCGACGAAGCGGAATTCACCTATCGTGGCGATGCAAGTGTCGCGCGCCCAGCGCCGGATGCGCCGATGGAGGCGTTTCACGACTACGTCTATCTGCGGGCCAATCCGCGCGGGTGGCATCTGGAGTGGTGGCACCACAGCGGCGGATGCCGGCAGTTCCTGAAGGTGCTGCGCCATACCATGACCCATGAAGTCCGCGCGGTTGGCTTGGCCACTGCCCAGCTTGAAATGCCACCGGAATGACCCAGGAATTCCGCACCCAATCGGGCGGTCAGATCGATCGCAGCCGCAGCCTCGCCTTCCGCTTCGATGGACGGTCGTACACCGGGCATCCCGGCGACACGTTGGCTTCGGCGCTGTTGGCCAATGGCGTGCGCCTGGTGGGACGCAGCTTCAAGCTGCACCGCCCGCGCGGCATTTTCACCGCCGGGGCCGACGAACCGAATGCGCTGGCGGAGTTGCGCAGCGGGGCGCGACGCGAACCGAACACACGGATGACGACGGCCGAACTTTATGACGGGCTGGAGGCCGAGAGCCAGAACCGTTGGCCGTCCCTGCGGTTCGACCTGCGGGCGCTCAACGGGTTGGTGGCGCCGCTGTTGTCGGCGGGTTTCTACTACAAGACCTTCATGTGGCCCGCCTCGTTCTGGGAGAAGGTCTACGAGCCGTTGATCCGCCGCAGCGCCGGATTGGGCCATGCGGCGCGTGAACCCGACCCCGACCATTATGACACGGTGCAGGCGCATTGCGATGTCCTGGTCGTCGGATCTGGGGCTGCTGGCCTGGCCGCCGCCCACGCCGCCGGGGAAGCGGGTGCGCGGGTGATCCTGTGCGAACAGGATTTCGTCCTTGGCGGCGGCTTGCTCGTCGCCCCCGCGCACGAGGCATCGCGCCAGGCGAAATTGGCGGCATTGGCAGCGATGCCCGAGGTGACGTTGCTGCCGCGCACCACCGTGTTCGGCCACTATGATCACAACGTAGTCGGCGCCGTGGAGCACGTGGCCGATCACGTGGCGGAGCCTCTCTCCCACACGCCGCGCCAGCGTTACTGGACCATCCGTGCCGGCACGGTCGTGCTCGCCACTGGTGCCCAGGAACGGCTGATCGCCTTTCCCGATAACGACCGGCCCGGGATCATGTTGGCGGGGGCGGCCGAGACCTATGCCCGGCGCTATGGCGTGCGGGCAGGTAACCGGGCGCTGTTGTTCGCCAACAATGACGCCGCCTACGACAGTCTTTTTGCCTTGCAGGATTCGGGCATCGCGATTGCCGGCGCTGTGGACCCGCGCGCGGAGTCGGCCGGCGCCGAGGCGGCGCGGGCGCGCGGCATCACGGTTTGGGCAGACAGCGAGATCATCGGCACCTCCGGCAGCACGGCGCTGCGTGGCGTGCGCATTGGCCGCCGCGGCCAGGCCAACGCCAATACGCAGGTAACCGCCGATTTGTTGTGCGTGTCCGGCGGCCATAACCCGGTCGTGCAATTGGCCAGCCAGGCGCAGACGCCGTTGCTGTGGAGCGAGGCACTCGCAAGCTACGTGCCGGGCACGCCGGTGCTGGCGCAGTTTTCGGCCGGCGCGGCCAATGGAATTTTTGGAACCGATGCAGCCATGGCCGAGGGGGCACGCGCCGGTGCCGCCGCCGCGGGGGGCCGTGCCAGCGACATCGCTGCGCCACCGATCCCGGATGCCGCAAATTCGTTGCTGCCGTTCTGGGAAGTCGGCGCCCGTGGCAAGGCTTTCGTCGATCTGCAGGACGATGTCACCGCCGACGACATCCGACAGGCGCATCGCGAGGGCTACAAGCATATCGAGCACGCCAAGCGCTACACCACCCACACCATGGGCACCGACCAGGGTAAGACCGGCGGTCTGGTGGGCGCCGCCGTGCTGGCGGCGGCGCGGGGCGAGCGGGTGCAGGCTGTCGGCCTGCCGACTTTCCGCCCGTTCACCTCCCCGGTGACCTGGGGCGCGCTTGCCGGGCCGCATATCGGCAAGCATTTTTCTCCCACCCGGCTGACACCGTTGCACGACTGGCATGTCCGCCATGGCGGCGAGTTCATGGAGACCGGCCAGTGGCTGCGGCCGGCGTATTACCCCAGCCCGGTAGACGCCGACGCCTGGGCGAGTGTGCTGCGCGAAGCGCGTGCGGTGCGCCGTGGCGTGGGCATCTGCGATGTTTCCACCCTGGGCAAGATCGATGTGCAGGGCAGCGACGCCGCAATCTTCCTCGATCGGCTTTATACCAACACCTTTTCGACGTTGCCGGTTGGGCGGGCACGCTACGGCCTGATGCTTCGCGAGGACGGTCTGATCTTCGACGACGGAACGACATCGCGCCTCGCTGAGGACCGGTATTTCGTGACCACGACGACGGCAAATGCCGGGCCGGTGATGGCCCATATGGAGTTCCACCTGCAGACCTGCTGGCCCAATCTTGACGTGCAACTGGCCTCGGTGACCGATCAATGGGCTGGCATGTCGATCGCCGGCCCGAAGGCCCGGGCCACGATCAGCCGCATTGTCGAGGATCTCGACCTGTCGGACGCCGCGTTTGCATTCATGGCGGTGGGCGAGGCTCGTATTCGCGGCTGCCCGGTGCGGGTGCTGCGCATCAGCTTCTCCGGCGAGCAGGCCTACGAGATCATGACGCCCGCGGGCTACGCGGAGATCGTCTGGACCGCGGTGCTGGAGGCCGGCGAGGAATTCACCATCACCCCGTACGGGCTGGAGGCGCTCGGCCTGCTGCGTATCGAAAAGGGCCATGTCGCTGGTTCCGAATTGAACGGGCAGACCACCGCGGCCGATCTTGGGTTGGGAAAAATGGTGAAGCGGCGCGGGGATTTTGTCGGTCGGGCGCTGTTGGCGCGGCCGGGTCTGACCGATGGGGATCGTCCGCATCTGGTGGGCATTCGCCCAGTGGTGCGCGACCAGCGGCTGCGTGCCGGGGCGCATCTCGTGGCGCCGGGAAGCACCGACAGCCTCGGTTGGATCACCAGCGTTACGCGGGCGGTGGAACTCGATGGCTGGATCGGCCTGGCCATGCTGCGCGGCGGCGCCTCGCGGCAAGGCAGCCGGATGCAGGCGGCCTTCCCGCTGCTGGAGGAGACGGTGGAGGTCGAGATCACCAGCCCGCATTTCGTCGACCCGGAGAATGCCCGTGTCCGCGGTTGAACCGGTATCCCCGCTGGGCACCGCCCTGTTGCCCGGGCGGCACGGTGCGGCAGGCGACGGCGCCGTGCATATTGCCGAACGGCGCTGCGACCTGGTGCAGGTCCACGCCCGCAAGGGACGCGCCGATTCGGTCGCGGCGGCGATGCTGGCCGGGTTTGGCGTTGATCTGCCGAAACCCGGTCACGCCGCCGAGGGGGCCACGTTCGCGGCATTGTGGATCCAGCCGGGTGCCTGGCTGCTAATGGCGCCACAAGGTGCCGAGGGCGCGTTGGCGGGCTCGGTCAAGGCGATTTGCGGCGATGCCGCCTCGGTGGTCGACCAGACCCATAGCCGCTGCGTGATCTCGCTGTCCGGTGGCCGGGCGAGCTGGGTGCTCGGGAAGCTTTGCCGGCTTGACCTGCATGCGCGCGCCTTCGGACCCGGCCGCGCGGCAGTATCGCCGGTTGCCGGGTTGTCGTGCGTTCTGCACCAGCGCGATGCGGCGCCGAGCTACGATCTCGTGGTAGTCGCAACCTTCGCGCGCTCGTTCGTCGCCTCGCTCACCCATGCCGCGGAGGAGACCGGCTATATCGTTGAATGAGCATCCTTCGCGTCGGCCCGATCCTGCCCCCGCGCAAATGACGAGTGCCGGCGAGGGTACGGTGGCGCTGCACGTGAGCAACCTCAGCGTCAGCTTCCGCATTCCCGGCGGAGTACTGCCGGCGGTGGATGGAGTATCGTTCGAATTACGGCATGGCGAGACGCTGGGGCTGGTCGGCGAGAGCGGCAGCGGCAAGACCCTAACCTCGCTCGCGGTGCTGCGATTGCTTGAAACGCCGCCGGCGCAGGTGACCGCGGATGTCATTATGTTCGAAGGGCGCGACCTGCACCGCATCGGCGAAAGCGAAATGTCCGACCTGCGCGGCGCGCGGCTGTCGATGGTGTTTCAGGAGCCGATGACCTCGCTCAATCCGCTGATGACAATCGGCCGGCAGATCGACGAGCCGCTGATCCGCCATCTCGGCCTCAGCGGTGCAGCGGCCCGCGCGCAGACCGTTGAGCTGTTGGACCGCGTCGGCATTCCGCGTCCGGCGGAGGCCGCGCGGTCCTATCCGCACCAGTTGTCCGGCGGGATGCGCCAGCGCGTGATGATCGCCATCGCCCTGGCCTGCCGGCCCAGCGTGCTGATCGCCGACGAGCCGACCACGGCGCTCGACGTGACGATTCAGGCGCAGATCCTCACCCTGTTGCGCGAACTGCAGGACGAGATGGGCACCGCGATCCTGCTCATCACCCACGACCTGGCGGTGATCGCGCAGACCGCCGACCGGGTGGCGGTGATGTATGCCGGGCGGATCGTCGAGACCGGGCCGGTGGCGGAATTGTTCGCCCGCCCGCTGCATCCGTACACCGAGGGGCTGTTGCGCTCGGTGCCACGGATCGTGCGCACGCCATTGGCGACCCTGCCGGAGATACCCGGCGTCGTGCCGGCACCGGGCAATCTGCCGGACGGATGTGCGTTCGCCGCTCGATGCGACTTTGCTGATCCCACCTGTCATCAGCAGCGCCCGATCCTGGCCGCCCAGGGGCCGGATCGTGAAGTCGCCTGCTGGCATCCTCGCCATGGTTGAGCCCCTGCTCGAAGTGCGCGGTCTGCGGACGCATTTTCCGATCCTGTCGAAGGTGTTGCGCCGTCGCGTTGGCACGGTGCGCGCGGTCGACGGGGTGGATCTTACGGTGATGCCGGGTGAGGTGCTGGGCATCGTCGGTGAGAGCGGTTCGGGCAAGACCACGGCGGGCAAATCGATCCTGCGGCTGATCGAAGCCACCGCCGGATCGATCGCCTTCGAGGGACGCGAGATCACTGGCCTTTCCACGGCTGCGATGCTGCCGTTGCGCCGGCGCATGCAGATCGTGTTCCAGGACCCGATGTCCTCGCTCAACCCGCGCATGACGGTGGGCCGCATCCTGTCCGCGCCGTTCGAAATCCATGGTGTCGCCCGCGGGGCACAGGCGCGCGGGCATGTGGTCGATCTGCTGCGCCTGGTCGGCTTGCCGGAGGAGGCGGTCGACCGCTATCCGCACGAGTTCTCCGGTGGCCAGCGCCAGCGTGTCGGCATTGCCCGCGCTCTCGCCCTGCGACCGGCGTTGATCATCGGCGACGAGCCGGTGTCGGCACTCGATGTGTCGATCCAGGCGCAGATCATGAACCTGCTCAAGCGACTGCAGGGGGAGTTGGGGCTGACCTACATCCTGATCTCGCACAACCTTGGTGTGGTCAGCCATATCTGCGACCGGGTGGCGGTGATGTATCTCGGCCGGATCGTCGAAAGCGGACCGCGCGAGGCGCTGTTCTTCGATGCTAAGCATCCCTACACTGAGGCCTTGCTGGCTGCGGTGCCGTCGCCCGACCCTGGGGCGCGACGCCGGAGTGTGCCGCTAGACGGTGACATACCGTCGCCGGCGAACCCGCCCACGGGCTGTGCGTTCCATCCGCGCTGCCCGCAGGCGATGGCGCGCTGCGCGGTCGAGGCGCCGCCGCCGGTTATGCTTGCCGGTGGCCACTCCGTCGCCTGTCACCTTCATCCGGGATAGGGGGAGCCAATGCTGTCCTATATCGCCCGGCGTCTGCTGCAATCGGTGCCCTTGCTGATCGGGGTATCGGTCATCGGCTTTGGGCTGATGCATCTGGCACCGGGCGGGCCGCTGGCGGTCTATACGCTGAATCCGACGATCACCAGCCAGGATATCGATCGCATCCGCATTGTGCTCGGCCTCGACCAACCGGTGCACATTCAGTATTTCAAGTGGGCGGCTGGAATGTTCACCGGCAACTGGGGCAACACGTTTTTCGGCGGCCGGCCGGTGCTGCATGTGATCCTTGAGCGCATGCCGGCGACATTCCTGCTGATGGGCTCCGCGCTGTCGCTGGCGATCCTGATCGGGGCGACGATCGGCGTGCTTGGGGCAATCCGGCGCTATTCGGTGTTCGACATGCTGGCCACCTCCGGGGCGATGGTGGCACTGTCGTTCCCGACCTTCTGGTTCGGGCTGATGGCCATCTACTTCTTCGCTGTCCATCTCGGATGGCTGCCGAGCGGCGGCATGTACCGGCTGGGCGAGGAGGACAATATTGTGGACCTGCTGCGCCATCTCGTGCTTCCGGTCATGGTGCTGGCCCTGGTGATCACCGCCATCTGGAGCCGCTACACCCGCTCCTCGTTTCTCGAAGTGCTGCACCAGGACTACATGCGCACCGCCAAGGCCAAGGGCCTGCGCGCGCATGAGCGGCTGTTGCGGCACGCCCTTCCGAATGCCTTGAAGCCGCTGATCGCCCTGCTCGGCATCGAGTTGCCGGCGCTGTTCTCAGGTGCTCTGGTGACCGAGACGATCTTCGGCTGGCCGGGCATGGGGCGGCTGTTCGTCGATGCGCTGGGCATGAAGGAGTACCCAATCCTGATGGGCATGATCATGTTTACCGGCATGTTCGTGATCGTCGGCAATCTGCTTGCCGATATCGCGATCGCCTTGATCGACCCGCGGGTGCGGCTCGGATGAGTGCGGTGGCAACCCCTGCTGGTGCGGCGCCCGCAGTGGTCAGGCGGGCGGGCGTGTTGCGCCGTTTCACCCGCCATCCACTGGCGCTGTTCGGCTTCGTCACCGTGACTTTGTTGTGCCTGTCGGCGCTGTTCGCACCAGCGATCGCGCCGCATGACCCGTTGTTTCTGGACACCTCCAAGCGCTTCTTTATTCCCTTTGCCAACAGCGGGTTCCCGCTAGGGACCGACGAGCTGGGGCGCGACACCCTCAGCCGCTTGCTGTACGGCGGGCGCATCTCGCTAACCGTAGGCTTGGTGGCGATGGTGACCACGGTAATCACGGGATCGCTGATCGGTCTGACCGCTGGCTATACAGGCGGCTGGGTCGATACCGTGCTGATGCGCTTCGTCGACACCATGCTATGCTTTCCGCAGGTGTTTCTGCTGCTGGTCGTCGCAGCCTTCGTGCCGCCCTCGTTGATTTCGATATCGATGATCATCGGCCTTACTTCGTGGATGGAGGTGGCGCGCATCGTTCGCTCGGAAATCCTGCACTTGAAGGAGCAGGACTTCATCCAGGCCGCGCGTGCGCTCGGTGCGTCCCGGGCGCGGATCATGTTCCAGGAATTGCTCCCCAACATTGCCGCCCCGCTGCTGGTCGCGGCCACGCTGAAGGTCGCCTCAGCCGTGCTGGTCGAGAGCTATATCTCCTATCTCGGCTATGGCGTGCAGCCGCCGCTGGCCAGTTGGGGTAACATGCTGACCAACGCCCAGGGCTATTTCGACACGGTGCCGTGGCTCGCCATTCTGCCCGGTGCGATGATTACGCTGACTGTGATGGGCTTCAATTTCCTCGGCGACGGCCTGCGCGATGCGCTGGACCCGCGGCTGCGGATGGATACCTGAATCGGCAATAGAAGGAGGCTTCCATGGCTTTGCCAAAAGGTTTCGCACTCTCCCGCCGCCGCGTCATTGCCGGCGGGCTCGCCGCCCCGCTGATCCTGCCTGCCGGACTCCGCACCGGCCACGCCCAGGCGATAAACCGCGACCGAGTCATCCTGGCCATGACCCAGGAGCCTGTGCAATTCAACCCGTTACTGTGGGTGAACGCGGGGACCGAGAACATCCCCGAAGTTTGCATGTTCGACGCGCTGTGGGGTTGCAACGAAAAGGGCGAGTTCTACCCGAACCTCGCGACCAAGATGCCGACGCGGGAGAATGGCGGCATCTCGGCCGACGGCCTGGTCTGGAAGATCGAGCTGCGGCCGGACGTGAAATGGACCGACGGACAGCCATTCACCGCAAGGGATGTCGAGTTCACTTACCAGTCGATCATCAACCCCTCGATCGCGATCCGCAGCCGCAGCGGCTTCGACCTGATCAAGAACTTCAAGGTGGTCGACGCGACGCATATCGAAATCGAGCTGACCAAGCCGTACATTCCCTTCGCCTGGTCGTGGCAGAACATGCACATCGTGCCGCACCACCTGCTCTCCAAGGAGAGCAACATCAACACCTCGGGTTTCAACAGCCAACCGATCGGCACCGGACCGTTTATCCTGCGCCAGCGTGTCGCCGGCAGCCATATGATCTACGAGCGCAACCCGAACTACCACCGCGGAGCGGCCAAGTTCCGCCAGTTCATCCACAAGTTCGTGCCCGAACAGCTGGTACTGTACGCACAGGCGAAGACCGGCGAGATCGACTATATGGGCCTCGGCGGCGTGCCGGCGGATCGTTGGGGCGAAGCCCGTGCGCTACCCGACCGCGACCTGTTGACCGTGCCGCAGCCCTGGGTGCAGTTCATCTACTTCAACTGCGGCAAGCCGCAGTTCAAGGACCCCAAGGTACGCCGCGCACTCTATATGGCCTGCGAAATGCAGAAGTCGATCGACGACATCTACTTCGGCAATACCGTGCGCTCGCTGTCCTACCTGCAGCCGACGCACTGGGCGTACAACGCCAACCTGAAGGACCCGACGCCGAACCCGGTGGCTGCGGCGAAGATGCTCGATGAAGCCGGCTGGAAAATCGGCTCCGACGGGGTGCGCGAAAAGGACGGGGTGAAGATGAAGTTCACCATGTCCACCACTGCCGGCAACCCGGCGCGACAGAACACCCAGGCGCTGTTCCAGCAGAACTGGAAGCGCATCGGGGTGGAGATGGAGATCAAGAACATGCCCGCCTCAGTGGTGTGGGGCGAATACACCACCAAGAGCCAGTTCGACACGCTGCTGGTCTCCTGGGAGCCGACAGTCGGCATGGACCCCGACTATACCGCGCGTGCCCACTCCAAACAGATCCCGCTCAAGACCGGGTCCGGCTCCAACTATGTGCAGTATGAGAACGCCGAGGTCGACCATCTCCTGGAACTCGGCGTGACCCAGGCCAACACCGAGGACCGCAAGAAGACCTATGCCCGCATCCAGGAAATCCTGCTCGAAGAGGTCCCGTTCGGGCCGCAGATGGGCACCGTCCAGGGCAACCTGAAGAAACGGCAGTTACAGGGCGTCAAGCCGACGGGCTACACCGTCAACTGCGCCTGGAACCTGCACGAGTGGCACTGGGCCTGATCCACCCGGCCGGCCGGGGTGCTGCGCCCCGGCCGATCAGGCCGCGTGCGGGGACCAAGGCAGCCAGCCCAGCTCGGCTTTCCAATCGGCTTCTAGCGCATCGAAGCGCGAAAGGCGAAGCTGGCTGAGATCGGCAAAGTCACAGCCACCGCGCGTCACCAATTGCGCCAGCGCACGACCCGAAGCCGGCGACAGGCCGAACCCCACGCTCGACATGGTGGCCACCACCAGGTTGGAGGGGTTGGCGAGCCGCTCCAGGATCGGCCGCCCGTCCGGCGTGTTCTCGATCACCCCGGCCCAGCTGCGGATCACCCTCGCATGCGCCACCTTGGGGAACAGCTCGAACACCCGTTTGGCAACGCTCTGCATCACCGGTGAATTCACCGCGCGGGGCGTTTGCGCGTCTGGCAGGTCGATCCATTCATGCGGGCCGCCGCCATAGGCCAGGTTCCCGCGCAATGTCTGGCGGCCATACACGCCATTGCCGTCGGCGCCGCCGATGCTGATCAGCGGCAGCGGCTCGGTGACGATCATCTCGGCCCGCGCCGGTGCCACGGGCACGCGAATACCAAGCATCGCTGCCAGCTGCGCGGTGTGCGGGCCGGCCGCCAGCACCACGGCGTCGCAACCGATCACGCCCTGGTGGTCGGTCCGCACCCCGTTCACCCTGCCGCCTACGGTATCAAACCCGGTCACGGTGCTGTGCTGCTGGATCACGCCGCCGAGGTCCTGCAACGCCCAGGCATAGGCCTGAAGCGTCCGCTGCGGGTTGGCGTGGCCGCCATATTCCAGCAACACGCCACCGGCCGCCGCCTCCGACACGAACGGCACCAACTCGCGGAGTGCCTGGTTGTCGAGCTCGTGCGCCACAAAACCCTGAGCCCGGGCCACTGCCACGCCCTCCAGGATCAGGTCGAGTTGCCGGCGGCTCAACCCGATGCGCAGCCGCCGGCTCTGATACTCCGTGGGATACCCGAGCAGATCGTCCATCATCGGCCACAGGCGCTGCTCCTCGGCGAACAGCGGCGAGACCGGATGGGTCGCGCCGCCGCCGTTGCGCCCGGAGGCCTCCCAGCCGACGATCCCCTTCTCCACCACGGTCACCGCCACACCATCGCGCCGCAACCACCAGGCGGTCGACAGCCCCGTGGCGCCACCGCCGACCACTACGACATGAAAGCTCATTCCAGACGCCCCAGATTCCAGCTTGCCTCGTAACGCAGCCCTTCCGGCACCTCCTGCCAATGCGGCAGCCATTGCGCCGCGATGCCGAACCATGCGGTCCAGTTCGCCTGCATCTCCGGGCTCTCCTCGAACGCCGCCAGCACACTCAGCGGCAGTGGCCGCAGCGGCGCGCGATAGCTTGGCATAGGCACGCTTCCGCTCGTCTGGTTGCCCTGCATGGCAAGCAGCACCTGCACCTGCTCGCGACAGCGGCGGCCCTGGCACAGACCCATGCCGGCGCGGGTCAGCCGCTTGATCTGGTCTTGGTTTACCGGGCCATCGGCCGCCAGCGACCGCACATCCCGCTGGGCGAACCGCGCCGCGTCATATGCCAGGTAGCGCGGCGGGCGCACACCGAGCAGATCGCCCAACGGCACCTCCTCGCAGAGGCAGATCGGCAGAGTGGTCGCATCGTCCCCTGCGTGGGCCTGCAACCATTCCCGCCGCCATGCGTCGCGGTCGATAGCAGCCGGCTCCGGCGGCGTGGGCTCGACCGGCGCGGCCAGCCCCGCATCGCGCGCCGCGGCACCGGCCGCAGATCGGCCCGACGCGGCCGCCCAGCGGGGATCGCCATGTCCCTCATCCGATACGACGGCGCAGTCTCCGGCCGCGTAAATGCCGACCCTACTGCACCGCCCCTGCGCATCGGTCACCGGCACATAGCCGCCGGCATCGGGCGCGAACCGCATCGCGCAGCCGAGCAGATCGAGCAGCTCCACATTCGGTACGGTATCGATGGCCAGGACGATGGTGTCGCAGAGAATCTGAGTGCGCGCCGACCCGTCCGGGCGTGCAATGGAAACACCTTCGACTTCTGTCGCTCCAAGCACCTCGCGTACGCGAAACCCCGAATGTACCGGCACGCCGAAATCGCGCGGCGACCGTGCCGCCACATCGATCACTGCGGCAACCTCCACAGCGGCCGCCCCGGCGCGCCGAACGGTCTGTTCGCCCAGCGCCCCGGCGCCCAGTACGACAATGCGCCGGCCGCTGAAGGCGTTGTAATCGCCGACCGCCGCTGCAAAACCGAGCGCCCCCATCACTCCCGGCCGGTCCCAGCCGGGAAATGCCAGTGCCAGGTCACGCGCACCGGCCGCGACGATCAGCCGGTCGAACCCGACGAACCAAGCGTGCTCGCCATCCGCCAGGCCCAGCATCGGCGCCGCCAGCGCCTTGCTCGTCGGTCCGTCGGCAAAGGCGCTCCAGACGCTCACGCCCAGCCGCACATCCACCCCGGCGTCAAACGCCTCCTGCAACCCAGGGCGCGCCGCCACGATGCGTTCGACCATGCGCGCCGGGTTGCGCGCGGCGGCGTCCATCCGGTCGCCAAACATCCACGGTACGTCGATCCCCAGCAGGCCCGGCGCCACCGGATGCTCGTCAACCAGCATCGTGCGCAACCCAAGCCGCGCGGCCATTACCGCCGCCGCGATACCGGCAGCACCGGCGCCTACGACGACCAGTGGAACATGTTCTGAAATAGAAAAATTCTTGTGGGCAATCGAGGTTGGGTCGCGTGCGGCTGGCATGTCGATCCTCGGCGCTTAACCAGGATCGCATCGTGTCGGAATTACGAGATCAAGGGAAGATCTCCCGCAATCACACGCCGGCCCATTGGCTTCGGCCTTGCGCAGCGCGGTCTCGGTGACACCGATGCGACGGGCCAGTTCGCGGGTCGAGGGGGTCAATTCCGGCATTGGCGGCCCCCTCGCGCCGCGCGCTCAGGCTCGATTGCGGACAGCCTCATGATGTGAGCGGACGCCCGCGAACAAAGCAATCATTCTGCGCTCAATCCAACTTGGCTCACGCCCGGCACAGCGCGAAGTATCCATCACGCGCAGGGGACAGGCCCCGCCAGACAGGAGCAGCAGAGATGGGTAGCAACACGATCCCGCAGACTCAGAATCGCGAATGGGGGTTCCATGGGACGATCGCCCACCATGGCGATCCCGAGATCGCCTGGCCGATCGCCATCAACGTGATCAGCGAAGCCACCACCCTGCCGCCTGATGCGGTGGCGGCCTTCCTCGACAGCCGCCATGGCCGCCACTTCGCGGACGAGGTCAGCAACCACCTCGCGGCGGGCACGGCCCTGGCCGCCGCGATAAACGCCGCCGCGACGACCTGGATGGCATGGCGCATCGACACCCGCACCGCCCACGAGACCGGCATCCCCCGCGGACTTCCCTACCTCACCGGCTACGTCATCCACGCCGAGATCGAGGCCGACATCGCCGACTGACGCACCGCCCTCCGCCACCGCCCCACCCGGGTTCTGCCCGGCGGGGCTCCAGGCAGTAGCAGGCGCCCGATAATCGGGTGCCTCCACCCGGAGCATGCAAATGAGCCTCTCCCCCGCCGCCACCATTGTCCTGGCCCGCGCCGCCGAGCGTCCGGACCGCCGGCTGCAATTCCACCGCAAGCTGCCGACCGGCGGCCGCCACAAGATGATCGACGCCCTGCTGCGCGACGGCCTGATCGCCGAGACCCAGGGCGATTACCGCCTCGGCGACGGCGCCCTGCTGATCGAGGACTCCGCAACCGGCCTGATGCTGACCACGTTGTCCCTGACCGACGCCGGCTTCCGCGCCCTGAACCTCGACCCGCCGGACAGCGAGCCGGTGGCCGAAACCGGCGCCACGGACGCGCCCACGGCGCCCGACGCGGCGGCGGTGCAGGCGGAGGCCCTGGCGGTGGCCGACGCCCTGGAAGCCGCCCAGTCTGCGCCCACGCC
>Ga0105047_10006635_pt1 | contig 19617 bp, 17 predicted proteins | sample MAT04_FD_78384 | JGI IMG/M metagenome (GOLD analysis project Ga0105047, IMG submission 78384) | Freshwater microbial communities from Lake Fryxell liftoff mats and glacier meltwater in Antarctica - MAT-04 (megahit assembly) | ecosystem: Environmental > Aquatic > Freshwater > Ice > Liftoff...
CGACACCCGCAACGACCGCCGCAACATCAGGAGGTGGATCATGAGGAAGTTCTTCCCGGTCGAGGAACTGGCTCGCGACAGCCGGTTCAACCAGGTGACGATGAAGGACCGGATGGCCGATCCGCGCAGTGCGCTCGGCAAGGACGAGCCGCGACAGAAGTCGAACCGGCTGGTGCCCAGCCGACCCGACGCCAGTGCCGCGGCGCGCGGCCTGATGCACGGCATCTTCGTCGGCGAGATCCAGGCGCTCGAGGGCGCAGGCCGAACCTGTCACGACTTCCGCACCGCAGGCGACAGCGCGCGTCGGGCGCAGGACGACGCACACGGCGACGACTCGTTCGTCGACGCGGTACCGTTCGCGCTGAAGCTCGACATGGCCCGCCAGGCGTGGGACGAGGCCCGCCACGTGGAGATCAGCGTGAAGTTGAGCGACTGGATGGGTGGCGAGATCGGCGAGTTCGCCGAGAACACCGTCCTGTTCCAGGCGGCCTGCAGCTCCGACCCGATCCTGCGCCTCGCCGGCGTCAACCGGGCGCTCGAGGGACTCGCGATCGATGTGTTCACCACGATGAAGGAGTTCGGTGATCTCGCCGGCGACCCGTACCTCGAGTTCTGCGAGGACTGGATGTTGGCCGACGAGGTGACCCACGTGAAGATGGGGAGCGACTGGCTGCGCCGGGTGACCGAGCACGACCCCGACCGGCGCAAGCAAGCGCTCGAGTTCCAGAGCGTGGTCGACAAGCTGTTCAGCTACGGCGGCACCCGCTCCGACAGCCAGGAGTCGCCGATCGGCCTCGCCCGTCGCTTCCGCGAACTCGCGGGCTTCACCGCCGACGAGGTGGAGGACATCGCCGAGGTCAGCCTGGCCGCGCTCGACGAACGCAAGGTGGCGGTGGCGAAGATGCAGGCGGCCGCGGCGGGCGTCGAGCTCCTGGCGACCACCTGATCGCTCCGATCGCACTCATGATCGGCCCCCCATGACCGTCACCGTCTCGCCGCAGACCTTCCAGTACGTGCACTTCGACGCCGAGTTGATCCAACGCGTGGCCGACGGCCTCGTGGCCGCACTCGGGCTCGATCTGCCGGTCTTGATCGAGGTCGACGAGACCACACCGCTCGCGCGCATCTCCGTCGACATCGGCGAGACCGTCACCATCCGTGCCGAGAGTGGCGCCTTCGAGGACACCCGCCGTCCCCGCCACCAGAGCGAGGACGCCACCGCTGTGTCGCTCGGCCGCGTGCTGCTGCGTGCCCGCGACCGCCTGGTGGGCGGCTTCGGCGAGGCCCCCGCCGACCGCGAGCTGACACTCGCCCAGTTCGCCGCGTGGGAGGCCTACAGCGCCGGGCGGCTCGAACGGCTGGGCCTGCAGGTGAACCAGCAGCGGTGGCGGTACAACTTCCGCAACCGTCACGGCTTCCGCGACCTGGCCGATCTGGCCTTCGACCGGCTGTGGACCAGCGACGGACTCACCTGGGGCGAACTCGACGAGATCAGCCGCAGCGCCTCTGGATCTTGACCATTCGCGCGCCGAGGGCGGCCATGGCGCCGAAACAGAGAGCGATCCTCACGGAGATCCTCGACTTCGCGCTCCCGTTGACCGATCATGTGGAGTCGTGCGCGCAGAGCGCACGCACGTTCATTTGGGAGGACACCTTGCAGAGCGAAACGAAGATCCAGGAACTCGAAGCGAAGGTCGAACAGCTCACCACCCTCGTGGCAAAGCTCACCACCGAGCGCAGCGGAGAACCAGCACGTCTCGAACACGTCGAGGTGATGCCCGCGCGGTCATCTCGCCGAGGAATGTTGAAGCTCGCCGGCGCCGCAGCCGTCGGCGCCGCGGCCGCGGCCGCGACCGGTGCCCTACCCGTTGCGGCGACCAATGGCATCGACATCCTGGACCCTGCTCTTTCTGTCCGCAACGACTACACCGGCAATGCGGCGCTAGCAGCATTCCTGTTCCAGGCGGGCAATCAGTTCGGGAACGGTGCCGCCGAATACCCCTGTGCCCTGGCGGGCTGGTCGGGCTCCGGCGGTGCAAACCTGCCCCACGGCGTGTACGGCTACACGAGCCACGCCGGCTACGGAGTGATCGGATCCGGCGGCGGGGCGGCGTCGCGCGGCGTGCTCGCGCGCGGCTCGCGGTCCAACCTCCTGATCAGCGCAGAGGGTGTTGCTGCGCCATCCCGCACAGCGAACTACGTGCTCGGCGATGTGATCAACGACAGCACTGGGAACTTGTGGCTGAACGTCGAGGCGGGTGCTCCAGGGAAGTGGCGTAAGTTGGCAGGTCCGTCGACCGCCGGTTCCCTGCAGTTGCTCGCCACGCCCAAGCGTGTGTACAGCACGCGCGCGGCCGACGAGCCGGTGGCGGTCGGACCGAAGACCCCGCTGTCGGCCGGCACCCGCACGATCGACTGCACCGCCGGATCGAGCGGCGTGCCCACCGGCGCCACCGGACTCGTGCTGAACGTGACCGCCATTGCCGCCTCGGCCAACGGGTTCCTGTCGGTCTCGCCAGGGGCGAGCGGGTTCTCCGGGACGTCGACCTTGAACTGGACGGCCAACGGCGCGGTGGTCGCCAACGGCGTCACCGTCGGCTCGGGCGCCGCCGCCACGATCGATGTCACCATCGGTGGTGGTGGCACCGCCGACTTCATCGTCGACGTCATGGGCTTCTACGCCTGATCTACGCCTGATCGAGTAGACCTGACACCACGACAGGTGCACGGGCATCGGAGCTCCGGCTCCGGTGCCCGTTGCGCGTTTCGGGCACGCGAGACTCAGCGCCCATGAGCGAGAACGCGAACGAGATCTGCGTCCACGACGTCGAGGTGAACGGGGTGACACTGCGGGTGCACGAGGCGGGCGATCCAGCGAACCCGACGGTGATCCTGAGTCACGGCTTCCCCGAGCTTGCCCACTCGTGGCGGCACCAGCTCCCGGCTCTGGCAGCGGCCGGTTACCACGTGATCGCACCCGACCAGCGTGGTTACGGCCATTCGTCCGCACCGACCGACGTGAGCGCCTACGGCGTGCAGCACCTCGCCGGCGATCTGCTCGCGCTGCTCGATCGAGCGGGCAAGGAACAGGCCGTGTTCGTCGGTCACGACTGGGGATCTCTGATCGTGTGGGAGACCGCACGCATGCACCCCGAGCGGGTGAGGTCGGTGGTGGGCGTCAGCGTGCCGTGCACCTCGTGGCCCGGCGCTCCGACCGAGCTGATGAAGATGGTCTACACCGACCGCTTCTTCTACATCCTCTACTTCCAGCAGGTGGGCCCTCCCGAGCGTGAGCTCGAGGCCGACACCCGCCACTCGATGGCGAGCTTCCTCTACAGCGCATCGGGTGCAGCGATGCTGGGCCGCGAGATGCCCACCGAGCTGCCGCCGATGGAGGGCACCGGCTTCCTCGATGTGATGGGCAAGCAGCCGCCGACGCTGCCGTACCCGGGCCCGGAGGGCGGTTGGCTCACCGAAGCCGATCTCGACGTGTACGCCGCCGAGTTCGCGCACTCGGGCTTCTTCGGTCCCGTCAGCTACTACCGCAACCTCGACGCCAACTACGAACTCGTGAAGGACCTCGGCCCCGACCGCATCGTGATGCCCTCGTACTTCATCACCGGCGAGCTCGACGGGGTGAACCTGATGGACCCGACCGGCATCGAACGGATGCAGACCACGCTGCCCGACTTCCGCGGCTACACGATCGTGCCGGGCGCCGGTCACTGGGTGCAGCAGGAGGCCCCGCAGGCGTTCAACGATGCGCTGCTCGGCTACCTCGCCACCCTGTGATCCGACCCTGATCCAGACGCGCCACGGGCCGCAACGCAGGTGCGTTGCGGCCCGTGGCGGTGATCATGGTGCTCGAGCTGGTCGAGGTGCCGTGCGTCAGCGTTGGTTGAGCTTGCTCAGCAGGCGGAGCAGTTCGAGGTACAGCCACACCAGGGTGATCAGCAGACCGAAGGCGGCGAACCACTCCATCCCCTTCGGCAGGCCGGCTTTCGCGCCCTTTTCGATGAAGTCGAAGTCGAGCGCGAGGTTCAACGCAGCGAGGGTGGCGGCGAAGATGCTGAAGCCGATCCCCAACAGGCTGGCCGACTGCATGATCCCGATGTCGACACCGAACAGACTCAGCATGAACGACACGAGGTAGAACGCCATCAGGCCGAGGGTGGCCATCATGACCGTGCGGCGGAACTTGTCGGTGACCTTGATGACACCGGTGCGGTACAGCACGAGCATCACGAAGAACACCCCGAGCGTGGCGCCGACCGCTTGGATGACGACGCCGTTGTAGGCCTCGTTGTAGGCCTTCGAGATCGCTCCGAGGAAGAACCCCTGGGCGATCGCGTACACCGGAGCGAGCACCCGCGACCACATCGGCTTGAAGTGCACGACGATCGCACACACGAAGCCGACGAGGATGCCGCCGATCGCAAGACCCGGCAGCGACACCCCGCCGTTGCCCAGTTCGTCGGTCGACGTCCAGCCGAAGACGGCCGAGGCCATCAGCATGGTGAGCAACACGCCGGTGGCGGTGATCGTGCCGTTGACGGTCATCACCCGCGGCTGCCACGAGGAGATGGGGCCGTCGGTGATGGGAGTGCGGGCCGGCCCGAGCACGTGGGTGGCTGGTGCGGGCGCAGCCCAGCCGGCCTGAGCCGCGGCGCCGATCGCCTTGTCGTTGAGGTACGGGTTGGACATCGCTTCGCTCCTGGGGTCGTAGAGCGGGATCGTGAACACGATTCCCGCTGGTCAGACTAGCGGTCGTACGTGATCGTGAGAGATCGTGCTCGTCACGCGAGGTCGTGTGCGCTCGGCCCGTCCCACAGGTCGATGTCGGGTGCAGCGGTGAGCAGGCCGGTGCACGCCGTGGCCATCTCCACCATCACCTCGCCGTCGAAGTGTGCGCGCTGGGCGTCGACGGAATCCCACTTCTGGATGACGAGGTACCGACCGGGATGCGTCACCGACGCGCACAGGTCGACATTGCGGCATCCCGGCTGCATCCGGGTGAGCACGACGTACTTCGAGAGCACCGACAGCAATGCCGACACATCGCCCGCATCGAAGCGCATGGTGACGATCGCGAGCTCGATCTGGGGGTGCTGATCACGCAACTGCTCGCCCGACACGAAGGCGGAGCGTACAACGGCCTGCGGTACCGTGCCGACCGATGATCGACCCGCAGCCGCCCTCGGCCGACGAGCCGTTCGGCCCGCCCGTCGGCCAGCCCGTCATCCAGCCCATCGGCCAGCCGGGCCCTGGCTCCGGTGGGCCTCCCAGTCCGACTTCCGGTCCAGCCGACGTGCGCCCCGTCGTGATCTCGTCGCGCGGCACCGATCGGGCACGCCGTGCGAACCAGCGGCCCGCACCACTCACCACCAGCACCGCCGGCACCTGGGTCGCTGTCACGCTGTCGTTCGCGCTCGTCGCCGCAGCCGGCGTCGTGGCCTGGTGGTTGGTGCGCGACTCGGGCGACACACCCATCGTCGCAGCGATCCCGTCGACACTCGCAGCGCCCGAAGCGCCCGCCGCGTCCGCCGCGTCCGCCACCACCGCAGCACCGACGACGCCCGCAGTTGCGTCGACCCGACCCGTCGAGCCTGCCGTTCCCGCTGCGCCCACTGCCCCCGTGGTCGAGGTCGGTCAGGCCGTGCGCTTCACGCTGCCCGACGGCTACTCGCAACAGCTCGTGCCGCCCGGCGTGGAGATCACCGACGGCACCCTGCGCCTCTACGCCCAGGTGGCCAACCGCATCGCCGGCGAGGACCCGCTCGTGGTGCTGCAGGAGTACGTGAACTCCTTCGACACCCTCTATCCGTCGGCCGCGTATTCGCAGGTGATCCCCCTGCCAGCGGACACATCCGGCGTCGCCGCGGTCGACGGGTATCTGGTGCACTACCGAGTGCTCGCTGCCGACGGCACGGGCTATGCGGGCGTGGTCGACGTCACCCGCCGCGCCGACGGTTTGGTGTCGCTCACCGACCTCTACGTCCCGGTGGACGCTGCTGCAGTCTCGGGCGACCAGGCCGTTGCCGCGCCCGCGTCGGTGGCCGAGGAGTTGTACGAGTCGTTCCTCCAGACCCCAGCAGTCGGGCCCGAGGCGCTGCTGGCCCCGCTGCCGCCCACCCGTGTCTCGTCGGTACATCCGTCGATCACACTCGACGGCGTCGTGGCCGTGATGCTCCCCGTCGGCTGGATCGACGACGGGTCGGGCGTCGGCAGTGTGTCGGTGACCCATCCCGCCGGACAACACTTCGTCGTCGAACGGCTCGCGGATGCCGCAAGCCCGGCAGCGGCCGAGACGCAGTCGGCCGCTGCGCTGCAGCGCGTGTGGCCGGGTACGTCCCTCGGTCCGTTCGCCGTCTCGCGCGAGGGCGAGCCCGGCGGGGTGCGGTCGTCGGACGCCTCGTTCACCGCGACCGCCGCCGACGGTCAGATGTTGGAGGGAATCGTCCGAGTCTGGTTCGACACCGCCCGTGGCCAGGTGTTCCATGCCGCAGTGGTACGGATCGCGGGCCAGGAGGTGCAGCCGGGACATGAGTCGTTCCTGCTCGCGCAGGTCGACATCGCGCTCACCCGACTGCGCTGAGCGCGAGATCCGAGCGATTTCAGCGATACGCGGGAAGAACGGATCACGATTCCTGATGCCTTGCCCCTTTCCACTTGACTGGTGTGGTGGAGTGATGGCCGTAGGTATCGTTCACCTTTCGGACACCGACCGACCAAGGATCCGACCAGCGCTCGAGCGACCAACTCGTTGCTGATCGGTCCACTGATCGCCTGTCCGAACCGAGCGAACACCGGAGGACTTCTGTGGCGAAAGATCGCGTCGAGCGCGACGAAGAGGACCTCGTCCGGTTGTACCTGTCCGACATCGGTCAGTACACCCTGCTCACCAAGGACGACGAGGTGCGCCTCGCCAAGCAGATCGAGGCCGGCAAGCAGGCAGTGGCCGAACTCGACGGAGCTGGCAAGGAACTCTCGCCCACCAAGAAGCGCGACCTGCGCCGACTCGCCCGCGAGGGTGAAGACGCCGAGCGCGCCTTCGTCCAGTCGAACCTGCGCCTCGTGGTCTCGATCGCCAAGAAGTACCAGGCGTCGGGTCTGCCCCTGCTCGACCTCATCCAGGAGGGCAACCTCGGGCTGATGCACGCCGTCGAGAAGTTCGACTGGCGCAAGGGCTTCAAGTTCTCCACGTATGCCACGTGGTGGATCCGCCAGGCCATCACTCGCGGCATCGCCAACACCGGTCGCACGATCCGCCTGCCCGTCCACGCCGGCGACACCCTCGCCCGGTTGCAGAAGGCGCGTAGCCGGCTCGAGCTGAAGTACGGCCGTCCCGCCACCCTGGCCGAGCTCTCGAAGGAAGTCGAGATGCCCGAGGACAAGGTGACCGAGGCGCTCCGCTTCGCCGCCGAACCCCTCTCGCTCAGCGAACCCCTCCGCGAAGACGGCGACGCCGAACTCGGTGACGTGGTCGAGGACCGGTCGGCGGAGAGTCCCTTCGAGGTGGCCGCCACGTCGCTGTTGCCCGACGAGATCGCCCGCCTGCTGGCACCGCTCGACGAGCGCGAGCGCGAGATCCTCAAACTGCGCTTCGGCCTCGACCGCGGCGAGCCGCGCACGCTGGAAGAGGTCGGCGAACACTTCAACCTCACCCGTGAGCGCATTCGCCAGATCGAAGCACGCGCGATGAGCAAGTTGCGTCACCCGAGCTCCGACACCGGCGCCCGCGACCTGCTCGCCGTCTGATCCTCGCCGCCTGATCCTCGCCGCCTGATCCGAGGTCACGTCCGTCTTACCCCGCCCGGTCACGGGCGGGGGAACGGAACGACGGTCGGCCGACGGACCCCTGATGCCGTCCCTCAAGGAGAGTGAGTCACCGGCCGATGAATCAACCGTGGTGTCGATCGATCGGGCGTCGGGTATGGGGAGTCGATGATGGAGCTGCTCCCCAACTCCATGTCGTTCCGAGTGATCGCCACACTCGACATCGCCGACGAAGCAGAGATCCCCGCCGAGTTCACCGGGCGGGTGCGCCGCACGTTCCCGAGTGAGCAGCGCTACGTGGCCTGGTACACCGCTGGCCACCTCGACGACCCCACCAAGGGCTATCCCGCCTATCGCGTCCATCGCGCCGATGGCCAGGTGAAGTACGAGATGCACTACACGGCCGGCGTGCTGCAGGATCCCGATCCGCTCACCCCGGCGGTGCGCGGCTTCTACGCCGGCGGCGGCGTGCACTACGAGGAGCGATACCGGGGTGGCCGTCGTCACGACGGCCCGACCGGCGATGCCGCGGTGCGCAAGTGGCGTGCCGACGGCACCCTGCGCCATGAACTGCACTACCTCGACGGGGTCCGGATCAGGTGACCCCCGGCCCGCAGCGCCCCACGCGCCCCGCGGGCCACCTCCGGGCGATCATCCTCGCCGGCCTGCTGTCGGTGGCCACCACGACGGTTGCCGTGTCGGCGCCTTTGCCCGCGGCGGCCACTCCGTCGAACGCCCCGTCGGCGTTCGTCCCGCTCGCGTCTTGCCGGCTGCTCGACACCCGTGACACGGGCGCACGCATTGCCGACCGCACCGCCGTGGTGCTACCGACCCGCGATCGGTGTTCCATCCCTTCGGGCACCACGGCCCTCGCGCTGTCGGTCACCGTCACCCAACCACTCGCCCCCGGCTTCGCCACCGTGTGGCCCGGCGACGTGGCGCAACCCTCCACCTCCACGGTGAACTTCGCCGCTGGCGAGACGCGGGCGAACGGGGCGATCATCGCCATCGGTGCCGACGGCACGCTCGGGGTGAACTCGAGCGCAGCGGCGCACGTGGTGGTCGACGTCAGCGGTGCCTTCGTTGCCGCCGGCGGCGCGACCGCCGGTCGGTTCGTGCCGACCACACCCACGCGGCTGCTCGACACCCGCGACGCAGCCAGCCGACTGCCGGCCGGCGGCGCCGTGACCATCCCGCTGCCCGCCGGCGTCCCCGCCGATGCCACGGCCGTCGCCGTCACGATCGCGACGAGCGACTCGGTAGGCGCCGGCTTCTTCACCGCCTACCCCACCGGCACGGCTCGTCCCCTCTCCAGCACGTTGAACACCGACGCCCGCGGCCAGGTGCGCGCCACCGGCCAGCTCGTGCCGGTGACCGCCGAAGGCTTCTCGGTGTTCAGCCAGGCGGGCGAGCACCTCATCGTCGACATGACCGGTTGGTTCACCGGGCCGAGCGCACCGTGGTCGAACGACGGTCTCTTCGTCCCCACCACGCCGCGCCGGCTCGTCGACACCCGCGACGGAACCACCCTGTTCCCCGGCGGCACGATCCAGCTCGACCCCACCTCCATCACCGGCGGACCGGTCGGGGCGGTGGCCGGCAACTGGACGCTCACCCGCACCTGGCGTGGCGGGTACCTCACGGTGCACCCTGCACTCACCATACGACCGGTGGCCTCGACCGCGAACGCCGACCGGCGCAACCAGAACGTCGCCCAGTTCGGCATCACCGCCACGTCGACCGCCGGACTCGCTGCGTTCTCCAGCGCAGGCACGCAGCTGGTGGTCGACGTCACCGGTTGGTTCACCGGTGCCCCACTGCCGACCACTGCGGCTGCCGCACCGTCGAACACTGCTGTCGCCGATGTCGGCAAGCGGGTGCTGTTGATGGGCGACTCCACGCTCGCCGGCGTGCGCTGGTACACGAACTCGCAACACGCGCTCGGCGGGTCGAGCTTCCTGCTCGATGCCGAGTCGTGCCGTCGCCTGGTCGGTTCATCGTGCCGTGGACGAGAGGGGCGCGCCCCGCCCAATGTGGTCACTGCGATCAATGCCACGTCCGGGCCGGTCGACGTGGTCGTGGTGATGACCGGCTACAACGATTGGCACGCCAACTTCTCGTCGGCGTTCGACCAGGTGGTGGCTGCGGCGAGAACCAAGGGCGCATACGAGATCGTGTGGCTCACCTATCGCGAAGGCGTCACGTACAGCAACCCCAGCGGTGGCACGTCGCAATCAGAGGGGTTCCGCATCCAGAACCAGATCCTGCGCGACAAGGTCGCATCGGGGTCGTACCCGGACGTGACGATCGCCGACTGGAGTGCCTACACCGCAGCGCGGAGCAGCTGGTTCACCGGCGACGGCGTGCACCTCACGATCAGCGGCGCCTACGGCGCAGCCGACTACATCTCACGAGCGGTCGCCTCGGTGCACGGTGAGCCGTGCCCGGCACCGTGGACGCCGGGCGGCACCGTGGAGTCGCCGTGCTCGTGGCCCGACAGACGCGTGGGCCAGGTCGATGCCCTCGCGTTGTACGCGGGCAACCCCAGCGACGTGCACTGCTACCAGGTGGGCACTGAACGCCACCTCGAGTGCCGGATCGACCCGAAGCTCGCCCACTGACCCGACCGGCGGGCGCGGCGCCTACCGTGACCGGATGGTCGGAGTGTTCGTGTCGGATGCGGTGTGGGATGCGGTCGGCGACCGCCTGATGGCGGTAGCGCCACATCTGGAACGAATCCGATTCGTCCCGGGGGAACTGGTGGGCGACGACGAGGTCGCCCGGGTGGAGGTGGCGTTCCTGTCGATGGACATGTGGCCGCAGTGGACGCCGTCGTACATGAAGGTGTGCCTCGAGGCCCCCGCCCTGCGCTGGCTGCACTCCGGCAGTGCAGGAGTCGACCACCCCGTGTTCCGCATGCTGATCGATCGCGGTTCGCGGCTCACGAACTCATCCGGTGCCTCGGGACGATCGATCGCGCATCACGTGCTGATGAGCCTGCTGGCGCTGCGTCGCGATCTACCCGGGTTCCTCCGTGACCAAACTGCGAGCGAGTGGAAAACCCGCAACGTGGGCGACGTCGAGGGCACCACGGTCGGTGTGCTCGGCATGGGGCCGATCGGGGCCGAGTCGGCTCGGCTCGCGCAGGAGTTCGGGATGCACGTGATCGGCATGCGCCGCACCATCAGCGGTGACGAGCCGTGTGAGACGTGGACCCTCGACCGGCTGCACGAGCTGCTACCCCGTCTCGACGCGCTGGTGCTCGCCCTGCCGCTCGCTCCCGAGACCCGACACCTCATCGGCGCCCGCGAGCTCGCGCTGCTGCCGGCCGGAGCACACGTGGTGAACGTCGGGCGGGGCGAGCTGATCGATGAAGCGGCGCTGGTCGACGCCCTCACGAGCGGGCACGTGGGTGCGGCCTCGCTCGACGTCACCGATGTCGAGCCGCTGGGTGCCGAGAGTCCGCTGTGGGCGATGCCGAACGTGATCATCACCCCGCACTCGTCGGGGAGCACGATGTCGACCTGGTCGCGAGCCGCCGGCTTCTTCGCCGACGAGTTCGAGCGGTTCGTGCGTGGCGAGCCGTTCGCCCGCGAGATCACCTGAGCACTCGACGTCGACCGAGACTTCCCACGAGCGAAGTGTGGGTATCCACACCCTTCGGACGCTCGGCCCTGAGTACCATTCGGACCGTGCCGATCCGCCTACTGCTGGCCGAGGACAACGTCCTGCTCCGGGATGGCCTCGCCCGACTGTTCGCCCAATCGGACGACATCGACCTCATCGGGTCGTGCGGCACGTACGACCAGCTCGTCGCTCTCATCGACGCCGATCCACCGGACGTGGTGCTGACCGACATCCGGATGCCGCCGACGTTCACCGATGAAGGCATCCGCGCCGCGCGCTGGATGCGTGAGGCGCACCCGTCGATCGGCGTGGTGGTGCTGTCGCAGTATGCGACTCCTGGCTACGCCCATGCGCTGTTCGAGAACGGATCGGAGTCTCGGGCCTACCTGCTCAAGGATCGGGTCGCCGATGTCGACGAAGTGCTGTTCGCGATCGAAGCCGTGGCAGGCGGCGGATCTGTCGTCGATCCGAAGATCGTGGAAGAGCTGGTGTCCGCTCGCGCCCGCCGACCGCGATCTCCGATCGACCAACTCACAGCTCGCGAGCGCGAGATCCTGGCCGAGATCGCATCCGGCAAGTCGAACATCGCGATCGCGAACACCGTCTTCCTGTCGGCGCGCGCGATCGAGAAGCACTCCAACTCGATCTTCGCCAAGCTCGGTCTGACGGTCGAACCAGACGTCAATCGACGCGTCAAGGCCGTGTTGCTGTACCTCGCCGCCGAGCGCGGGGCGGTCGAGCACGAGTCGGGTTCGCTGTGAGCCCGGACGCGGTGAATGCGTGCGGCTCCGAATTCAGGTCTCGCGATGTCACAGTCCTGGTCGTCGACGATCAACCACCATTCCGCGAAGCAGCCCGCTCCGTCGTCGACCGGCTACGTGGTTTCGAAGTCGTTGCCGAAGCGGACTCGGGTGAGGCGGCGATCGCCATCGTCGAGTCGCTGCATCCACAGCTCGTCCTGATGGACATCAACATGGGCGGAATCGATGGGACCGATGGCATCGACGGGATCGAGGCAACCGCCGAGATCACCGCTCGCCATCCCGACACGATGGTCGTCCTCGTTTCGACGTACGAACTCGGTGATCTGCCCCCGAGCGCGCGCACATCAGGCGCGCGGGCATACATCAACAAGGACGACTTCGGCGGCCGGCTGCTGCGCCGCCTGTGGGAGAGCTCCGGCGATCCCGACTTCCGGCCGACCGGCTGAACGCTCGCCGGCTGGGGCCGATCGGGGCCGCACCCGTCTCAGCACCACGTTCGAGCGAGTGGGATCTCACCTCGGACCAGGGCGCCCTTGCCGGGTGACGAATCGACCTCGAGCTTGCCGCGGAGGGTGCCGAGGCGATCGATCATGTTGACGAAGCCGTGGCCGCCGCCGCCGACGGGATCCGGCGCGAAGCCCAACCCGTCGTCGCGCACCTCGAAGATCAGCCGGCCGTTCTGCTCGGTCACCATGATCGCGACTTCGGCATCGTCGCCCGCATGCTTGCTCGCGTTCTGGAGCGCCTCGAGGCAGCAGAAGTACACGGTCGCCTCGATCTCGGCCGAGTATCGGCCGACGCCCTCCGTGTCGACGGTCGTGTCGAGCGCGCAACGGCCGGCCGCGGCCGGCAGCGCCTCTCGTAGACCGCCGGACGACAGCAGCGGCGGAAAGATGCCGTGAGCAAGGGCGCGTAGCTCGGCGATCGCATCCTTGAGGTTGTTCCTCAACTCCTCGATCACCTTCACGGCCTCATCGGGATCCTCGTCGATCAGCTCCTCGGCCATGCGCAACTTGACTGCCATCGCGACGAGGTGCTGTTGTGCGCCGTCATGCAGGTTCCGTTCGAGCTTGCGACGTTCGGCGTCGCCAGCGCTGACGATCCGCAGTCGTGACTGTTGCAATTCGAGGTTCGTCTCCTGCAGCACATCGAGCGACGCCTGCAGCGCTGAGTCGAGTTGCACGTTGTGCAGCGCCAGGCCGACCTGGCGCGCCAGTTCTGTGACGACACGATCGTCCTCCTCCGACACCGGTCCACTCGTCGCGCTGCGGGTGAGCACGATCAGACCAAGCAGCGAACCGCTACGAGCGATGGGGGCCACTCGGGTGTTGGCGCTGTTCGTCGGCGCGAGTTGCGGAATCCACACGTCGAGCCAGGTGCCTCCTGAGATGCCGGCACGAGCCACCACCTGACTCTCCTTGGTGCCGAGTTCGAGCGGCGCGGCGCTGCGATGGGGTACGCCCGCGACGAGCTCGTAGCGGCCATCCGATCCGGTGAAGATCTCCGCCGCAGACAGCGACATCGACTTGCGCAGCGACTCGGCGAGCTGGAGCAGCAACTCGTCGAGAGGGATCGCACGCGTCAAGCGACTTCCCCACGTCCGCAGCGCGTCTTCCGGTGCCACGGGCTCGCCGTAGACCAGCTGGTTGACTGCATCGCCGAGTCGTGAGCGCAAGGGTAGGAACGCCATCGATGCCACCAGTGCGGCGGCCATCGAGAGCAGCAGCAGTGTGCGCTCGTCGCCAGAGATCGATCGGCCGTACACGACCACGACGGCAAGATACGCGGTGATGATCAACGCCGTCAGCCCGGCGAGCGAGACCGTTCCGGTCAACAGCCGATCGACGCGCGCGATCGTTCGCGCATGTGTTCCCGCTGCCAGGGCTACTGGGATCAGTACGGTCGATGCGAGCGCGACCACGGCGGGCTGCGGCGGCCAGTCGATCACGAGGCGAAGTGCGACGACGACCAGCATCAGCTCGGTGATCACGGCGACCGCCCAACCGACCCATTGCATCCGGCGCCGGTCGATCGTGTCCGCCGCCTCGTAGCGCGAGTTCGATCCGCCCAACCCAGCGGCAAGCGCGACGACCCACAGCAGCACGAACGGCCAAGGATCGGGGCCGGCACCGTCGTGAGGCGCGAGCAGACCCACGACTGTGCCGATGCCGTAGCCGGCAACGACCACCGCTCTGCGTGAAGCGCCGACGAACCGGCCGTCCGGCAAGGAGATCAGCAGGTGCAGTCCGATGGCAGCCACCACACCGAGCGCAACGCGAGCGATCAGGGGCTGCTCGGCCGCGTCCGCGAACATGGCAACGGCACCTGTCCCGGCGCCGGCGAGCACGATCGGTCCGAGCCGTTCGGTGCGGCGGCGGATGCCGACGAGACCACCGGAGACTGCCCACACCACGACGAGAACGAACCTGACGATATCGACGGGCTCGGGCTCGTCGACCATCGCCAATGCCACCGCGCCCGCCGCGATCGCACACGGCGCAGCGAGCAGGCAGAAGGCGGGCCAGGATGCACTCGCGGTGCCGTCCAGCTTCGCTCCAGCCTGTTCGGGAGCTGCCCGACTCGCCGGTAGCGAGAGGCGGGGAAGGACCACTCAGCCACTCACGTTCGCGTGTTCGAGCGGGTCTGCCGAGCGGGTCGCCGACCCATCGTCGATGACACGGCCGTCGCGCATCCGCACCAGTCGCGAGGCTGCATCGGCGACGGGCTGATCATGGGTGATGAGGACGATCGTCTGGCCGCTGTCGGAGTGCAACCGGCGGAACAGCTCGAGGATCTCCTCGCCGCCATCGGAGTCGAGCGCGCCGGTCGGCTCGTCGGCGAGCAACACCGTCGGTCGGTTCGCGAGCGCGCGCGCGATCGCGAGCCGCTGGCGCTGACCGCCGGACAGCGTCGTCGGCGCGGCTTTGGCCTTGTCAGGCAGACCGAGCAGGTCGAGCAGGTCGCGGGCGCGGGCCTCGGCCGCCTTGCGCTTCACGCCGGCGATCATCGCCGGCATCACGATGTTCTCCTGCACCGTCATCCCTTCGAGCAGGTTGAAGAACTGGAACACGATGCCGATGTGGGTCCGCCGCATCCGGGCGAGATAGTTCGCATCCTTGCCGGACAACGACTCACCGGCGACAGACACGACACCCTCGTCAGGCACATCGAGGCCAGCGATGATGTTGATCAGCGTGCTCTTGCCGCATCCCGAAGGTCCCATCACGGCGACGAACTCGCCAGACGTCACGACCAGATCCACACCACGCAGTGCTCGTACCGGCGCGACGTCCGCTTCGAACGTCCGGTAGACACCACTGACCTCGACCGCTGCTGTGCTCATCGCTGCTCCTCGTCCACCCGACAGATCTCCCACAGGATCATTTGAACCCAGCCGATGTGCTGGTGACAAGGGCGTTGACCCGCCGTCGCGGTGGGGTTGGCACCACCGGGACCGGGCACTGGGCCCTCCGTTCGAACCGGCTCACTCCAGCGAGCCGATGCGGTACGGGCGAACCGGGGTGTCGCGCCCCTTGACGGTTTCCGTGTCGAGCTGCTCGACGCCGGAGGGTCGGTCTGTGAGCGCGTCCCAGGTCGCTTCGCTCAGCACTGTCTGACCGGCCGATGCGAACTGTTGGAGGCGTTGGCACAGGTTCACCACGTCGCCGACGACGGTGTACTCGGCGCGCTCCTCCGAGCCCAGCAGTGCGGCGGCGACCTCACCCGTCGACAGGCCGATCCCGATCGGGAACGCCGGCAGGCCGTCGGTCGCCCACTGCCGGTCGACTGCGCGCTGGGCACGGTGCATCGCAGCCGCCGCGGCGAGGGCATGGTCGGCGTGATCGGTGCTCGGCACGGGCGCGCCGAACACGGCCATCACCGCATCGCCGACGTACTGCATGACAGTGCCGCCCTCGGCGATGATCGCCCCGTTCATCTGCGCCCGATGGGTGTTGAGCTGACGGGCGAGTGTCGAGAGATCGGCGTGCTCGGAGATCGTCGAGTAGCCACGGATGTCACTCATCAGCACCGTCACATGCATCATCTCGGACTCGCCGAGCTCTCGGCCGGATGCGAGCAGCTTCTCGGCGACACCGCCCGGCAGTAGTCGCGACAGCGACTCACCCTGCTCCTCGCGGCTGACGATCGCATCGTGCAACATCCTCAGCCGGCGCAAGGCGCCCTGCGCTCCAGCCGATGCGCTCTGAGCGAGCATCGCGAACAGACGATCGACGTCGGTGCTCACAGCGGCGGGAGTCGTCTTGCGCGTCACCGCGATGGCCTTGATCGGCTTTCCCGCAGCGAGCATCGCCAGCAGCTGCTCCTGGTCCGGATCGAGATCGCCCTTGCGCATCGCCGGTCGAATCATCGCGTCCACGATCGAAGGGTCCAGCACGGACCCGCCAGTCGCAACGGCGCGGATCGCAGCGATCAGCTGGTCACCTTCGGCGATGTGATCCTTGAGCAGATAGGCATAGCCCGCTGCACCTTCGGAGAGCAGCGCGATCGCGTAGTCCGGGTCATCGAACTGGGACAGGATGACGACGCCCGTGCCGGGATGGCGCTTGCGGATCTCCTTGCATCCGTCGATGCCCTCCGATTGGAAGCTGGGCGGCATTCGAATGTCGGACACGACGACGTTCGGCGCGGTGCGCCCCGCGCCCTCGGTGAGCGAGTCGTAGTCATCGGCCACCCCGACGATCTCGATGTCGGGATGACGGGACAGCATTGCCCGCACCCCCTCGCGCACGATGATGTTGTCGTCGGCGAGAAAGACGGTGATGCTCGCCCCCGTCGCTGATGGCGGGACGATGTGCTCGATCACAGGGCGATCACGATTCCTTCTGTTGCCACGTCGATCGTGGCGATGGCATGGCGGCGTCGGAACGACCGAGGCGATCCATGATCCGGAAGCGCGCGCATGTCAGCCGAACTCGGTCTCTCTGCGATGTCCAGCGGCCAGTCGCTCGAGCGCGTCACGATCGATCGCAGTGGCAGCGATGACTGCGAGCTTGCACGGGGTCACCGCTCGCAGTGTCGCCGTGCGACACCCGCCCTCCAGGACCGAGCGTTCGCCAAGAACTGCGCCAGGACCGAGCGCAGCGAGTTCGTTGCCATCGACGTCGATCGCCAACACCCCGTCGAGGAGCAAGTACATCTCGTCACCGCCATCGCCTTGTTCGACAACCGTCGAACCTGCAGCAACGCGGCGGATCGACGGTCGCGACGACCCCATGATCATGGTCGACACCTCGCGTTCGAGCGCGGTCTCCACCATCGTCACGAGCGCGGGTGAGTCGAGAGCGCCCCAGGGCGTGTGATCACCGAACGCGTCCTTGGACCACGTCGTGAAGTCGATCAGGCCGGTCTTGGCCGTGAGAGCCCCGTCGTTGCTGTACACCCAGTGACGTGGAAACGGACTCGCGCCGACGAGCTGACCCTCGGCTCGGCCGTCGACGTGGATCGTCAGTGCCAACGTCGACCATGCGATCGGGGCGTGGTACTGCACGAACGGCGGTCGGCGGACGGTGCGCGGCGCCGGAAGGCCGGTCCGTCCACCCGCCGTCTGCAGGAACCGGACCGCGTGCTGCTCGACCTCGGGTTCGGCCTGCTTGCCCGGCAGTGCGACGGCCGCCACCGAAATGCCCTTGCCGATCGAGATGGTGGTCGAACCGATCACGCCCCCGCCGCTGTACCCGGAACCGGTGATGTTGGCCTCGTCATCGACATCGATCCACGCCGCGAGGTGGTTGGCGAAACGGAATCGATCGGCCTGACGGAGCTCTTCCAGGCTGCAGCCGGTACCGAAGATCTGGTCGGGCGGTGCGACGTCGTAGTGCGCGAGGCCGGACTCGAACGGGAGCTTGGTCAGTCCTGTGACGGCCTCCGACGGGATCCAGGACATGGCGGTGATCGACGCTGTGTGACGCATGGCGACAGCGTGATCCGCCATGGCATCCGGCGACAGGGTGCAGCCCGTCTGCGCAGGTGTGGCTGGCACCATTCCGCACTGGTGTGACGACCCGTTCAATCGTCGAATCGTCCGGTCAGCGGCGGGTGCAGTTCCCGGGCGAGCGCCCACGCGATCCTGGCTGACGCGTCGTTGCCCGTGACAGCCGCCAGGAACTGCGTCCGCTCGATCGCGAGCACGGACACCGGCTCGATCGTGGTGACGGTGGCTGTGCGGGGGAGATCTGCGAGCAGAGCGATCTCGCCGAACCCCGCGGGCCGTCCGATGCTTCGGACTCGGGCGCCATCGACGCGGACCTCGACCGTTCCACGGGCGATGACGAAGTAGTGGTGGCCGGGTTCGCCCTGGCGGATGATCGTCGTGCCCTTGGCGAACTCGATCATCTCGCTGCCACGCGCCAGGCTCTCCAGCACGGGTCCCGGCAGTGACCCGAACAGGCTGGTGGCCCGTAGCAGGCGGATCTGGACCACGGGCGCATCTGCGTGCTCCTCGACGTGGCGCAGCCCAGGTGCCGTCAAGAGGGTCACCAGCACGAAGAAGATCGCAACGCCGATCAGCGCAGCGCGAGCATCACCCTGCGCGATCAGCATCTGCACCATCACCGAGCCGCAGAGCATGCCGGCGCCGGACAGCACCTCGAGGATCGCGAACACCGAAGCCAACGCGTCTTGCGGTGCGCACCGCTGGAGCAGCATCCGTCCGCTGACATCGAGCAACGAGCGGGCGATGCCTGCAATGGGCAGCACCAGCAACGTGGTGACCATCACGGTGGACGCGCCGAGGGTCATCATCGAGGTGGCGATCACCCCCAGACAGGCGATCACCACGATCGACAGTTGGCGGCGACCGACGATCATCACCGATGCAGCGCCGCCCGCAACTGCGCCGACCCCGACCAGCGCGCTGAGCACACCCGGCCCGGCGTCGCCCAGATCGAGCACCGTGAATGCGAGGTCGACCACCAGCAGGTCGAGCGCACCGACCAACGCGTACTGCGCGCCGAGGACGGCGAGCAACGCAAGCGACCCTCGTTGGCTCGCCATCGTGCGCGTGGCCTCGAGGAGCGGGGCAGTTCGGCTCGCCAGCACCCGTGTCCTGCCGCGTGTCGACGCGCGAGTCGGTGGCTCGGCCTGGGCAACGGTGGCGGACGGCAGGCCGCCCCCCGGGCCGCCCCCGAGCCTGAAGGTCGACAATGCACCGATCGCGTTCACGGCTGCGCAGGCCGCGAAGACGAGTGCGGGTCCGTCTGCGACGAGCAGCGCACTCGCGAGCAACGGTCCGGCAAGCACGCTGAGGCTGTCGGCGTTGCCGGTGAGCAGGTTGGCGGCGACGAGGTCACCGGGTGAGGCCACGACCCCGGGTACCACCACAGCGATCGACGGGCGGATGAACGTGATGCCCGTGACCGCCACACCAACGGCGACGATCACCACCAACGCCGGTGCGCCCACCAGCGCGAGGAACGCCGCGCAGGTCAAC
>Ga0105047_10006637_pt1 | contig 19612 bp, 1 predicted proteins | sample MAT04_FD_78384 | JGI IMG/M metagenome (GOLD analysis project Ga0105047, IMG submission 78384) | Freshwater microbial communities from Lake Fryxell liftoff mats and glacier meltwater in Antarctica - MAT-04 (megahit assembly) | ecosystem: Environmental > Aquatic > Freshwater > Ice > Liftoff...
CGAGGCCGCACGCGAGATCGCCTTGGACCGCAACGCTGAAGCTCTGCGTCGCCGTGCCTCCCTGGCCATCCGCGACGAGGAGCAGCACCGTGTGCAGTCCGAGCTGGCTCGTCGCGGGCGTCCACTGGAGCTCGTTGATCGCACGATCGAGAGACATGCCGGTGGGTCCCGAGATCATGGAGAAAGTCAGAGTGTCCGAATAGTCTGGGTCCGACGCCCGCAGCCGATAGCGATAGCGCTGGTTCTCGCGCGCGGTGAGCACCGGTGATGAGGTGAACGACGGCGCATCATTCACATCGGTCACCATCAACGTGAAGCTCTGCACATCGATCTCGCCCGCCGCGTCGGTGACCCGCAACACCACGTTGTACGGGCCCACCTGTCGCGCGGTCGGAGTCCAGCTCACGGTCGCTCTCCCCGCTTGGGCTGCGGGCGCGACGGTCATCCCCGTCGGCGCGACGTCCAACTGGAATTCCAGCGCGTCGTTGGCGTCCGGGTCGACGGCCTCCGCGCTGTACGTGTACACGGCGTGCTGCACCGCCTGCGGATTGCTCACCGTGCTCACGATCGTCGGCGGGTCGTTCACGTTCGATACGGTGATCGCGAACGACTGTGTATCCGTGAGCCCGTCCGCATCGGTGACCGTGACCGTGACCGAGTACGAGCCTGGAGTAGCGGCCGTCCATGACAGCGCGCTGCCCGAGAGCGTCATGCCCGAGGGGCCCGTGAAGCTGTACGTCAGCGTATCGCCCGCGTCCGGATCTTCGGCGGTCGCGGAGTATTGATAAGTGGCCCGCTCCTCGACCTGCGTGGGAGGCGTGGACGTGATCTCCGGCGGGTCGTTGATCCCGGTGACCGTGACGTCGAACCGCTGAAACGCAGAGTGCGCGAAGGAGTCCGTCACGCGCAAGACGACGCTGTACGTCCCGACCTGGGCCGCCGAGGGCGTCCACGTGACCGCTCCGCTGGTGCGATTCACGGTCATGCCCGCGGGGCCGCTGTCCATGGCGAAGGTCACTGTGTCGCCGGAGTCCGGATCGGAGGCGGTGGCGGCGTAGCTGTATTCGTCGCCTTCGGCCGCGCTGGTCTCCGGCGTGCTCGTGAACGCGGGCGGTTGGTTGGCGGCGACGACCACGATCGAGGTCGTCTGTTGCACATCGGCGCCGTGCGTATCCGTGGCGCGGATGACGAGAGAGTGCGTCCCCACCTGCGAAGAGAGCGGCGTCCAGCGCAACGCGCCCGAGGCCGAAAGCGCGAGCCCGCTGGGGCTGGAGACGAGGGCGTACGTGACGCCGTCGCCCGAGTCCGGATCGACGGCGTGGGTGGTCGAGGTATAGAGCTCGCCGGCGACCGCGTGGGTCGAGGGGCTCTGTGAGAACGTCGGTGGGTGATTTCCGCCCTCGACCGCGATCGTGAAGCTTTGATGGTCATACGCGCCGTGGGGGTCCGCGGCTCGGACCGTCACGAAGGCGTCCCCGTACTGCTCGGCCCCCGGGGTCCACGAGACGACGCCCGTGGTCGAGCTGATCGTCATCCCCGACGGCCCGCTGGAGAGGCTGTACGTGAGGGTCGCGTCGTCGGCGTCGGTCGCGTTGACGTCGTACGTGTATCGCGTGCCGGCGGTCGCCACGAGGATCGCGGTCGACGTGATGATCGGGGCGATGTTGGCCTGCGTGACGCTCAAGACCCACTGCTGTTCATCGGACGCGCCGTCGGAGTCGACGACACGAAGCACGACCGAGTGTGTCCCGAGCGTCGCGCTCGACCACGACACCCGCCCGCTGGTCGCGTCGGCGGTCATGCCCGTGGGTCCAGTCACGAGCGAGAAGGTCTGCGTATCGTTGACGTCCGCGTCTTCGACCGTCGGCGCATAGGCGTAAGTCGACCCCGCCGCGATGCTGGATGGCGGGCTGGAGATGATGATCGGAGGGCGATTGCCGCGAGGGAGACCGCCTTCGTAGAACAAGCTCTCGTAGTCTGCGAAGATGTAGCGACCGGCGATCGCGCCCGAGACCATCACCCGGGGACCGATGAACACCATGCCCTTCGGAGCGATGATCGTTCCGGTGACGATAGCGAGCCCTGACAAGTGCACCGCGTAGGGTGTGATCCAGGGATCCAACCGGATCTCATCGGCGCTACCGACTTCGACGCGAATGTCGCGCGGTCCGATGTTCGCGCCCACCGCCGGCCCGAAGTACGATCCCATCATATAGAAGCTGGTCGCGACTCGAATCGTGACCGCGCCATGGGCGACGACGCAGCCGTAGTATGAAACGGTCAGCGCCTGGAAGTCATACTCGCCGGCCGCGAGATGAAGACACGCGAAGCTCTGCACCGTGACGACGCCCGCGCTCGTGGGGCTCGTCAACCAGCGCTCGCCATACTCTTCCACTTCGATCGCCTCGGTCCCAGGTTGTGCGATCGAGATCGAAGGAAGGGCCGGCATGACCGGTAGCGCCGAGACGGTCCCGTAGACAGCACCGCTCGAGTGCTCGAACGTGTCGGCATACACGTCGTGGACGATCGAGCCGTCCCCCAGGCTGACGCTTCCGCCCAGCAGGGGCGCGCCATCCCAGGCGCCGACTTCGCCGGGCTCCTCGACGACGATCTGATGCGTCGCGCTCCCGACGTAGTCGGGATAGTACGCGGCGGTCGTCGTTCGCACGCCGACGTAGCCGGCGGTCACCTTACCGCGAAGAAGGATCGAGCGTTCGGCGTAGAGCGCAAAGGCTTCGGCTGATACTCCGGCCGCGACGTTCACCACGAAGGTCTGAACATCGGTGGCTGAGCTGCTGTCGGTGGTGCTGAGCACGAAGGTATGTGCGCCGACCTGCCCGCTGGTTGGCGTCCAGGTCACGAGCCCGGTCGAGGTGTCGATGGTCGCGCCGGTGGGCATCGTGGTGAGCGCGTAGGTCTGCAGGTCGCCCTGATCGGGATCGACTACCACCGTGTGATAGCGCCAGATGTGGCCCACGTAGGCCGTTGCTGTGGCGACCGACGTGATCACCGGGACGTCCGGCAAACCGTCGACGATGATCTTCACGGTGGTCGCGGTCGACGAGAACGAGCTCCGCTGGGCGGTATACGTGAAAGTGTCGACACCTTCGAAGTCAGCGTTGGGCACGTACGTGAACGAGCCGTCGCTTGCCAGGCTCAGTGTGCCGTGCTGCGTCGTCGTACCGATCTCGGCCGTGATCGGCTCATAGGCGTAGGGATCCTGGTCATTCGCCAGGACACCCTCGGCGGGAATCGTGAGTGTACGATCCTCCGTGGCAAAAAAACGATCAGCGAACGCCCAGGGCGCTCCAGAGCCCGCCTTCGGCTCGAGGCCATCCTCGTATTCGAGTCGACTCGACTCACCGATTCGAACGTCGCGCGCGAGCATCGCCCCCGTGCTCGTCGACGTGGCCCCGAGCACTGCAGTGCCATGAGGGGCGAAAAGGATGGCACGCACGCGAGCGTGAGCGCCGAGGTCGAGCGCGAAAGGGCCGTCGTTGGCCAGCCCGACGCCACCGTTGGTGCCGAGCACCTCGACGCGCAGGTTCTTTGCGGTACCGACCGTGGTCGAGATCTGGGCGTTCGCAGCCGTCCGGAGCCGTCCTTTGACCCTGACCGTGACGACGCCGTCGCCGAGGAGCGACGCACCCGCCCCCAGGGTGAGATCGACGAACTGATAGTCTCCCGTCGCCAGATGCAGGGTCGAATTGGCGCCCAGAATCACGCTGCCGAGTGACGTGGAGCTCGACAAGGTCTGCGAGGCGCCGGCCGCGAGCACAAGCGCTGACGTCCCGGGCACCACCGGTCGGGCGCGCGGGAAGTTCGGCATGCTGAAGTCCTCGTTGATCGCACACCATCCCTCGATATTCAGAAGATTGATGAATGAGTTGAGATGGACCTCGTAGACCTTCGATCGCCATCCCAGGACCACGCTATACGCCCAGACCGTGGACTGACTGGTGAAACCGACGTCGGCTTGGGAGCCGACGAAGAGGCGCATGCCAGCAGCGAGCGCGTCAGCGCCCGAGACCGGGGTCGTCGCCTGGACCGCCACGCTTCCGAGGACCGTCGCGCCTTCGCGCACCTCGGCCGAGTTGGCAGCGTATATCACCAGACTCGTGGCTTCCGGCACAGTCACGATCGCGCGCGCCGTGGTGCCGACTTCGGAGTTCGAACCGTGATTCGGTGCGCACGCGAAACCAACGCTCAACCAAAACGCCGCCAACTTTCGCATCGTGCTCACCTTCAACTCCTCTTCCCTGATCTTCGAAGCTTCCGATCCGCGATGGCTCACTCGCATGTGAACCCCGTAACGGTGGCCGTCGACTCTGCGGTGCAGCTATTGCCGGTGAGTGTCCCCGAGACGACGAGGTCGCCGTAGTCTTCGAGGAATATTGCGCCATCGACCGTGACCGTCCTGCTCGTCCCGATGGTGAGCTGTGCTCTCTCGGTGGAGCTCGCTCCCTGGATCGTGAGCGTACCCGTGAGATAGACGTCGGACGCCGTCATCGCCGCGGCCGCTGACGTGACCAGCAGGTTGCGGAACCGGTTGCCGCTCTGAGATGCCGACGACATGCTGACGGCGCTGACGCTTCCTGCGAGCTCGACCGTGTGCGTCCCGGAGGCGTTGAAGGTGTCGTCGACCGGCACCGTGAAATCGCCGTGCACGCGCATCAGCCCCGCTGTCAGGTCGAGCTGGCCTGCCCACTGCCCGGACTCGATGTTCCAGTGGACGTCTCCGCCGACGTCGAGGACATCCAACGAGCTGGTCATTCCGAAGTCCGAGATCGTGTCCACGATGAAGTCACCGCCGACGGTCGCGGTGTGACCGTTCAACGTCAGCAGACCCCCCACGCCCAGACCGGAAACAGTTGTCACGGACAAGGTCCCCGGCACATCGAGCGTCCCGCCGAGCAGAGTGGGGCGTTGGACCACGAGATCTTCGAAGTCCACTCCGTCCGAAACGAAGACGACCGGGTCCGGCGCATAGACCGGCTGACGCAAGATGAAGGTCGGTGTTGCGAGCGCGCCTCCGGGCTGCACATCGACGGTTCCGCCGACTGCGATCGCGTCATCCGAGACCCACGAGGACCCTGACTCGACGGCGACATCGCCTTCGACCTGGAACGTGTGTCCCGTGGAATCGAATGCGGCCGAAGCGGCGACGTCACCGACGGTGAGGTTGCCGGTGACGTAGGCGAAGTCACCGCTCGAAGTCACGCTCGTCGACGGGCGCACGAAGACACCGGGACCCAGGATATCGAGGTGCCGGAATCGGTTGACGTTGCGAGCGGCATTGTCCATCGCGACCGACGACCCACTCCCGACCATCGCGACGTGGTGCTCGAGCGTCGGCGCAAACGCGCCGTACGTGCCGGCCACGTCGAACTGACCATGGACAACGATGACGCCAGCTCGCAGGTCGCTCGCGCTTCCTCCCGTCCAGACGACGTCATCGCTCACGTCGAGCAGGTCGTCCGTATCCGTCATGAACAGCGCGAAGGAGATTCCGCTGACGATCAGATCATTTCCAACGGCCACCGTCTGGCCGCCCATCGTGAGCTTGTAGCTCGAGGCGAGCGTAAGGCTGCCGGGGAGATCGAGCGGGCCTGCGAGCTCGACGTTTCTTTCGATGACGAGGTCATCAAAGGACAGCCTGGAGACGTTCGGCGTGAAGACGAAAGTGTCGTCGTCGAACGCGCCACCCGTCCGCTTCAAGTGGAGGGTCGCGACATCGACACGCCCGCTCGCAGCGATGTCGAGCGAGTCGGCGGTCAACGTCGAGGCCCCGGTGTCGAGGTCGCCGTTGGCGGCAACGAGGAGGCGCCCGCCGATGGCGATATCGGAGTCGCTCGTCCACGTCGACCCAGGGCCGATCATGACGCTGCCATCGAGAATGAGCGCGGCCCCAGAGCTGTCGAGCTCGACCGGGTGACCGGACAGACCGAGGGCGAGTGTGCCGCTCACCGGCAGGCGCTGAGTCACAGTGAGCGCACTGGTCACGGAGAGGTGCGGGGCCGTGACCGTGAGATGACGGAAATGGTTTCCAGAGTAGTCACTCTCGACTCGCACCGTCGCGGTGTCGGAAGCGACCAACTTTACCTGGTGTGTTCCCGACGGCTGGAACTGTCCGTAGGGGCCAAGGAGGACCGCGCCTCCAATGCGGATGACGCCGGCGCTCAGCGTCGACATGGTGTAGGACGCGTATTCGAACCCACCCGCGACCTTCACGATGCCCGCGCTCTCGCTCATGTCGAGAACGCTGGAGCTCCGGACGAGCATGTCGCCGCCCACCGCGACGGTCTGCGTTCCGACTTCCAGCGTGCCCTCGTGCAGCGTGAGATCGCCCGGGACCGAGATCGCGCTGGAGAGCGTGATGTCACGCTGAACAATGAGGTTCGTGAAGCTCACGTGAGAGCCCACGGCGAACGGATCCTGGCTCTGGGTGGCAGTGCTCAGGGTCAGAGTCGTCGCAGTGACGTTACCGGTCAGTGTGCCGATTGCGCCGTAAGAGACGCTCGCGACGGAGAGGGAGCCCATCGAGCCGATGCTCAAGCTGCCTTCCACCACGACCGTCCCCGCGCTCACCGTCGAGCCCGCGCCGATCGCGAGGCTGTCTCCCACTCCGAAGCTGCACAGCGGCGCCCCCGGTGTCTCCTGGCAGGCGGTACCATCGACCGTGGTGCTCTGAGTCGCGCTTCCGATGATGACGTCTCCCGTCGCGTAGAAGCTCAAGGCAGGCGTGAAGTAAGATTCCCCAGGCTCCAGCACCAGCTGAGCCGACGTGACCGTCAGATGCCGGAGTCGGTTACCGGCCGCGCCGCAGTTGTCCATCTTCAGGTGCGCCACCGCGCCGACCATCTCGAGACGGTGTGTTCCGCTCTCGCTCGCAATGAATGTGTACGAGCCTGGCGTATCGAGCGAGAAGCCCGCATGCGCGCGGAGAAGGCCAGCCGTGAGCTCGGCGTACCCTGTCCACGTGATATCGCCCTGTACATCCACGAAGTCGGCAGCGCTCGTCATGATGAGCCCTGCACCGCCAGCATGGAGCGTTCCGCCAACCGCAAGGGAGCTCCCGGCGACCGTCAACGAGCCCGACGCAATGATGACGTTACCTGCGACCTCGGTCCGCCCGCCGAGCAGCACCGGTCCATCGACGTAAAGATTTCTGAGGTGACCGCGCACGACGGAGTCCGTCGCAGACATCCAGACGGCGCCAAAGCCTTCGATCGCGCCGTCGGCCACGACGTGGCCATTCACGAACAGCCTGTCCGCAAAATCATCGCTCTCGACCGTGAGCAGCCCCCCGACGCCGACGTATAGCCCGGCGACCCAGGCGAAGGCGTCGACGACGACCGGCGGCGTCCCTCCCGGAATGAGGACGAGATCAGTGGTCGTGGGCGCGCCCGCCGGGTCCCAGTTGTCGTCGTCGAACCAATCCGACGAGATCGCTCCGATCCATCGCTTCGCTGGCGGCGTGCGCAGATCGATCACCAGGCGCGGTGACTGTGCCTTGCCGTCGGAAGCTTCCAGCTCGAGCTGGTCATCCCCGGCATATCCGGGCGAGCTGATGTACAGCAGCGTGCTCGGCACCACCGACGGTGAGGTCACTTCGTGCGTGCCTTCGCCGTCGGAATACTGGAGCCGTCCGTGAATCGGGAGCCTGGTAACCCAATAGGTGATGGTGTGAACAGCGTCGAGATCGGGGGCCCAGACCTGCAAGGACTGCGAGGGTCCGGTCATCTGGACGACCCGGTGCGCGGCGTAAATTTCGGGCGTGGAGCCGGCAGCGAACACATCCGTCGCGGTCGCCGTGTTGCCGTGTCCGGTGGAATCGAGGTCGCTCGCGCCGTAGTCATCGAAGCCATACGCGGCGATCAGTCCGGCGTGCTCGCCCGAGAGAATCTGGTGCATCGACTTCTGAATCTGGGAGCTCGATCGCGCGTACGACCAGACCCGAAGCTCGTCCACGGTGACATCCTCTCCAGGCGCCACGAGCAGTGTGCCCGCACTCCAGTCGAGCGTCCCAACGAGGTCTTGGTCGACCTCGCGCTGACCATCCACGAAGAGACGAACGTGACTCCCATCGTACGTGGCCGCGACGTGGTGCCAAGCGTCAGACGTGATGACGTTCGGTGATGCATAGTTCACCACGCTGGTGCCGGTGCGCTTGATCGACACCGTGAAATGGCCGGTCGCGTCGCGGCCGACGTTGATGGCGCGCGGGCTCGCGGATGAGCCGATGAGCTGCAGCGCGGTGTTCGTCGACGTGTTCGAGTGGACCCACATCTCCACGGTTACGACCGTGCTCGACCCGACCGACGACGGAAGAACGAAGCTGGAGCTACCGGAGTCGAGCCTGAGCGAGATCTTTGTTTCGCCCGGCGAGGCGAGCCCCAGGCCCGGAGTCCGATTTCCCGAGAGCGGGTCAAGATCCGCACCGTCGAGAATGCCATCACCGTCGGTATCGCTGTTGTGGGGATCGGTGCCATCAACGAGCTCGTCCGAGTTCACGACGCCGTCGTCATCGGGATCTGCGTCGGCATCATCGACCCACGGATTCAGCCCGGCTGAGGCCTCGTCTCCGTTCGTCATGCCGTCGCCGTCGTAGTCCGTGCCTCGCGGTTCGACGGTGAGCGTCTCGTCCGCGATCGCATGAATGCCGCTGTCCGCGACGATTGAATTGGCCGAAACGACCATCTCGACCCTCAGCCCATCGACCAGCATCGGCGGAGAGAGCTCGATCGTCGGCGCGGTCCCTTGTGTTCCCGAAACGGGCGCTCCGTCGACCTCCCAAGTCGCGCCGGCGAGGACGATGTGCTCGTCGGAAACAAGTTGCGCTGTGGCGACGTGTCCCTCGACGACGCGGTGATCCGCAGAGAAGCCCCCGACGGCGGCCACGATGCTGGCTCCGCCGGTACGGAACGCCGAGATGACTTCGGACCATGCGAGATCGTCGAGGTCACGCGCCACGTTGCCAGCGGCGTCCGCGGGCTCACCCGTGATCGTCGCGATATAGTCGCGTCGCAGCGTGACGCCCGGGTACCTCGGCACGAAGCGCAAAACGCGGTCATCTTTCTCGAAGCTCAGTTCGGTCGCCAGCGCATCACCACCCGTCGCGGCCATCAAGACCAGGTCGCCTGCGGTGATCGAGCTGCGCGCAATGGGCTCGTCGAACTCGAGCACGATCGCGAGCGGCACGGGCGCCCCGGTGCTCGTGTCGGCGGGTCGAATCGAGAGAAGCCTCGGGCTCACGAGATCGAGGTTCTCCGTGGTGAACTCCGTTTGCTCGGCGACGAGGTTCAGATCTGCTTCGTCGACGATGCTGTCGCCGACGGCCAAGTCGTAGCGCGTGAGGGGTGACAGCGGCGTTGTCGGCGACAACGTCGCGGACGTCCCGTCGGGGCTCGGTGTCACAATCGCTGCGACGGGGAGGCCGTTCGCGCTCAGGACCAACGACGTTTCGTCGACACCTACGACGGGCTCTGAGAACGTCACCACCACTGCCGTCGTCAGCGACACACCCGTGGTCCTATTCTCGGGGCTGATCGAGACCACGGTGGGCGCCACGACATCCGCGACGATCAACGTCAGGTAACGCGTCTGGACGTTCCCGTTCTCGTCGCTCGCGGTCGCGGTGACATGTATCTGGGCATACGTACCCGCATCAGCCGGAACGGTGACCTCGAAGGTCTCGTCGGTGTGGTTGGGCACGCCCGAGTGGGACGCGCCGTCCGACAGCGTCGCGGCCCCAGTGACTTCGATCGTGGTCTCGGCGACACCGAAGGCATCGTCCGCCACCAGACGGAGCGAGATCGTCTCGCCCGGTTCAGGTTGGCCGGTCGGACCGGTCAGACTGAGGTCGGGCTTGGCGCCATCGGCGAGTGTGAACACGACGTCAGTCGCAGTGGTCACTGCGCCGGAGTTGTCCTCGGCCGTGCCGTGGAAAGTGACGGTGGCTCCGGGGCCGATCGTGCTCGGGATCGTTCCTTGGAAATTGACGGTCGCGGCGCCCAGCACGTCGCGCGCTTGGGTGAATGCGCCGGAGATGTTTCCAAACGTGCGCACGACACGGCTGTCGTCCGTTGCGGTGATTCGCAGCGTATAGGCCTGACCCGTGAGCAGTGGCCCACTTGCTGGAACCTCCTGGGAGAGTGCGACCGCCGGGGGCTGATTTGACGTGATGGTGAAGTCTTCCGAATAGAACGGGCCGAAGTTTCCGAACCGGTCGATGCCGCGGGCCTGAACGTGAGTCGTGCCCGGAGCGCCCATGACGAGAGTGACCACGTCGCTACCGGGAGGCGACAGCGCGTAGGAAAGTAAATCCTGCGTGGCCTGGATCTGAATTCCTGGCTCGGTCGTAGCCAGCGTGGCCCGGAAGCCCAGCGATGCGCCGGCAACGACGCCCGCGCCGACCGCTGTGAGATCCGTGATCGTTGGGCCAACCGTATCGACTGTGCCGAAGTGATGGACGACGGGCAGACCGACGACGCTGTTACCCGCCCGATCGGTGACCCCAATGACGCGCGCCTCGTAGCGTCGGTTCGCGGACAAGAACGCTGCGGGCGTGACCACGACGAGGTGATCGTCGAAGCCGAACGCGATGGCGGACGGAACGACAACGGCGCTGGTGGTGACGTCGTAGATCTCGATGTCGACGGATGAACGATCCAGGGGCTCGTTGAACGTCAACCGAACGACTGCGGAGGGGTCGACCTGTTCCGCTCGATCGGCCGGCGTGAACGTCTCGATCGTCGGAGGAATGCTGTCGATCGTCGTGAAGCGCGCGACGAACGGTGCATCGAGAGGACGATCAGCGGTATCGGTGGGGCCCGGGCCGGCGAAGCCGCCGAGGCTGAGCTGGGGTGGGCCCAGGATGACGACGCTGTACCGAGTCTCTGAGTGGAGATCCTCATTCGGGGAGATGACGAGACGGCGGTACGTTCCACCCACGGTCTCCCAGTCCATCGTCGCTTCGACGCGTGCGCCCGCGTCGTCGACGACATAGGCCGCGGCCTCGTCGTCGAACATGGGATTCATGTCTTCGGAAAAGCTGACCTTGATGTGTGCATTCACGGCGACCTGGGTGGCGCCATCCGCCGGCAGACTTTCGACGACTGTCGGGGCCTCTTCATCGAGCTTCAGATCCCCGAGATTCACGGTGGTGCTCGTCCCGACTTGGGCTTCCCGATAGAGGTACCCTACGGCCCCACCGGGCAAGACTTTCCGCGCGCTCAGCACGAACGGGCAGGAACCGGCGGCGCAACCGCCGGGCACTGCGTTGAAGCGGAATCGGGCGAGCGAGCTGGTGCGCGTTCGATCGGCCCCGAGGAGCCCGCTCGGCGCCTTGTAAGAGATGACCACGTCGGTGTTCGGGACGATCGTCGTACCGTCCGCGCGTAGCAGACGGGCAAAGACGTCGGCGGCGTGGGTCAGCGTGATCTCTACAGTCGGATTCGACCCCGCGTGCGCGACAGTGGCGGTCGCGCTACCCGCAAGCGCGCCCTTGCGGGCGGTGACACGGAGCGTGCCGATCTCGACGTTGGTGAAGAGGAAGTGCCCGGCGGTGCCGTCGGCGCCGCTCACGAAGATCGTCTCGGAGTGACCCTGGTGCTCCAGCCTGACCTCTGCGTCCGAGACAGGAGCACTCACCGACGAGCGCACCACGCCCTCGATGGATCCAACGCCGCTGAGGTCCACGGTGACCGTCGCGGTCGGATGAACGAGATCGATCTCGACGCTCGAAGTCCCCACGCTTCGGGACTGGTTAGCGGCGAGCGACGAGACTTCGACGTGGTACAGCTTCATCGGAAGATCGACAAAGGCGGCTCGGCCCGAAGAATTGGTATCCGCGACCCGCTCGCTGCTGTTCATCCGAATATGCCCGGCTTCGGCGGCGTGCGTGGGCCCCTTCACGTACACGTAGATCGCGCCCCGGCGTTCGAGCGGAACATCGACGCGCACCTCGATGGGTGAAGTCGGCATGACACCGTTGGCGGAGCCGTGATGTGCCGCCACCACCGCGTTGGCGGTCAGACTGAACGCGCCTGGCGGTACACCTGGGAACGAGAACTGTCCGGCTGGGTCCGTCGTGACCGAGCGCAACGGGAACAGCGGGCTCTCGGGCTCCAAGGTGACGATGACGCCAGGCTCGTAACCCACTCCGCCAACGGACACGACGCCTCCGACGACCTCACCGAGTGCGTCCTCGCGGAGCACGACGTTTGCGACCTGCCCAACACTCACCATTTGCACGACGGTGCGAGCGGCGCGGCCGGTGACAGCGTTTCGTGCGACGAGCTCGAGCTGCCCGAGCGGGATACCTTCGACCTCGAACTCACCCAAGGTGTCCGTGATGGCGATGGCGACCGGTGTCCCCGGGACCAAGCTGATGCTCACCTGCGCCAGGGTGACGGGTGTGGCTCCGTCGCTCTCGACGTAGCGGCCGCGAATGGTGCCCGAGGGCGCAAGACGCAGCGTCAAAGTCGCACGACCGACGCCGGGAACATTCGCGACGCCGCTCGCGCAGAGCCGCGTCTGCCCGGTGGTCCGGCAAGCGCTGATGCCGTAGCGCCCTTGCACCAGGTTCGACGCCGAGGCAACGCCGAGGCCATTCGTCGTGAGCGTGCTGTTCGACGACGGAGCTCCAAATCGCCGCACTCCGATCGACGCTCCGGCCGCGGGCTGGCTCACGGCGTCTACGACCGTGACGTCGAGCCCTCCGGCCGTCGAAAGAAGCACGATCTCGGCCTGGCCGATCTGACCATCCGTGAGACCGATCTCTTGAAATCCCGATCGGCCGGAGACGGGATCAATCGCGGTAAGAAGGTGGCGCCCTGCATCGAGAGGCAGCTGAGGGTCGAAGGTTCCATCCGCGATGGTGAGGATCTCGAAGCTGGGATCGTCGATCTGAACGCGCACCCCCGCACCCGCCGGCACGCCGTCCTTCATGACGCGTCCCACGAGATGTGCGCCCGCCGCGCCTGGCGACGCGAACCTCAGCTCGCGGTCGAGCGCATCCCGGGTCGCGATCGTCGTGATGCCCGTGATCGAGACTTGCTGTGGATAGTACGTCGAGCTTGCGACGAGCGTGTACGGGCCGACTTCGATCCCGGTGAAGCTGAACTCTCCCGTCACCGGATCGCTCGTCGTCCCGCCGACCGGCAGGACGCTGAACCCACCAAATTTGTTGAGCCCGGTCGCCGAAAGACGAACCGCTGCGGCGATCGGCACCCCGAGGTGGTTGAGGACCCGTCCCGAGATCTCGCCTTCGGGGAGATAGCTGATGTTCGCCGTGACGGTCTGGCCATCGGCGATGAGCTCGGCCGTCGTTCCACCGAAGCTCGGCGGCGGGGAGCGCTCCGGGGTACCCGGCCGAATCGAGCTGAGCCGCGGCAAGAGCGCATTCATGGCGGCCTCCAGGTCGGCCTGCGAGTGGCTCTCGATCGCGGATTGGGCCGCGGCGACGAGCGCGTCGGTGTTGTCGCCGCGAACTTGTGGCGCAGGCGCGGTCACCAGATACGCGCCCAGGCTCATGGGTGCGAATGAGTAGTTTCCGTTCGTATCGGCGTCCGTCCACAAGAACCCGCCGATGACCGGGATCGCGACGCGCACTCTCGAGACCGCGGCCGCCGTGACGTCTGTGACCCGACCGCTGATCCGCCCCGAGGCGTTCAGCCGGACCACGATGTAGCTCGTCAACCCGGGGAGCACGTCGACCGCGCCCTCGCCGAGCCGGACGGAGTCATTCGTCGCGCTCACCGGCAAGCCAGCAAATATGGCGCGGCCCAGGCCGCTCGGGACGCCCGTCAGCGTGAAGGCACCCTCCGCGTCGGTCGTCACGATGGCTTGACCACCCGCGACCAGCGCGCCGGGCGCCGGCGATCCGTTCGCCCGCACGACGCGCCCCGAGACCACGCCGAATCCCGGAAGTACGAGATGCGCGAAGGCGGTCGCCTGCGGCTGGAGCTGGACTATGCGCTGCACGCTGCGGCGCCCATCAGACGAGATCGCAAACACCAGATGATCGCCCACCGGAGTGCTCGCGAACGCGAACTGTCCCATCGCGTCGGAGCGCGTGCGCGCGACGACCTCACGGGCGAAGCTCGTCAGCACCACCTCGGCTTGCGCATGAGGCGTGATGCCGTTGGACTCGTAGACCGTGCCTTCGAGCGAGGAGTGGAGCTCGGTCTCGGCCGAAAGCACGATGGCGAGGTCGAGCCGCTGGCCCACCTGATCGAGCCGAAACGCGACGACACGCGATCGACCATCTGCGGTCTCGACACGCACGCTGAGCTCACCGAGCGGAACGCCGGCGAACTGAAAGCCACCCGCTGCTGTGGAGAACATTCCTCGCCCCAGCTCACGTGATCCGAGATCGGGATAAAGATTGACGGCCGCGTCGGCGACCGGAGTCACTCCATCGCTCGCGAACACGGTGCCCGCGACGGTGCCGCGACCGCGGAAGCGAAGCGCCACAGGCACCGTCGAGCCCAATCGCGGGCTGTCGCTGGCAATGAAGTCCGTGACTTCGGCCCGATCGACGCTCTGTGCGAGAACGACGGCACCGATACCGTCGGCTCCGTTGAACTCTTCGGCCCAGATCTCGCTCGTCCCGTCCTCTTTCGCGAGCCGCGCGATCTCGTCCGCATCGAACTCACCGCTCGGCGCGGCTTCACGCAGGAGCGCCGCCGCGGTCGCGCTCAGGCCGCGAATGTCGGTGGCCGAGATCGAGAAGGGGACGTCGGACATGACGAAGTCGAAGGTGAAGCGACCATCGGAATCGGTCAGCACTTCCGACGAGCGGACGTTGACGCCCGCGCACAGCGTGGTCGAATCGTGCATTGTGAGCGTGACCGGGATGCCGGCGAGGGGCTCTCCGGTCATGCCGTAGACGCGCCCGTCGACGGCGACGCCGTCATCGGCGATTGTATCGATGACGTGCGAAGTCGCGGCGAACGCGTGGCCGCGCTGATCGGTCACGAAGGGCGCGAGGTGTATCGAGCGCGCGCGCAACGTGCCAAAGCCCTTGCGGAAGTTCGCGAGCGCCACTCGGCCGCCTTGCTGCAGCTTCACGCCGGTGGTGGCCGCGCCGCTGTCGAGCGCGATCGCGCCGGCGCGCTCGAGCAGATCCGGCGGCATCGGCTTGGAAAAAAGAACCAGCGCGAGCGTGCCATAGTTCTCGTAAGTACGAGGCAGGCCAAAGTAGTCAAAAGAGGGACCGAAGCAGTAGAGGCGAGGTCGCTCCACCAAGATGGATAGATCCTGATCGACGGCAACGATCGCCGGAGCGAGCTCCTCGAACGTGGTGTGGCCCACCGAGAGCTGCGACGACGAGCCCTGCACGCAACCGACGTCGATCGTGACGACGTCCGGGCTCCGCATCGGAAAGTATCGGTAGCAGACGTCGGCGCCGGACTGAGAGGTCACGGTCCACTCGGTGCGCACGCCATGTCCTTCGGGTCCGATTGCGATCCAACCCACCGTCTCGCTCGGCGCCAAAGCCGGAACCCGGAATACGACCTCGGTCTCAGGACGCGTGTCGGGGTCGCGTATCAGGATCGATGCGCCGCCCACGCCGCGGTAGTAGCCAGACTCGGAGAGGCTGACCCGCGTTGCGGACATATCTCCGCCATCGGTGGAGACCGTGACACCGACGCCAGCGGCGCTCGCCGCCGCGAAGCCCCAAGATTCACTCCGACCCGCGATGTCGCTCGCGCGCTCACGGATCCAGGTCAGCCCCGTTGCATCGGTCTGGGTCGCGAGCTCGTCGAGCAAAGCCTTCCGAAGTCCCGCGCCCGCTGCCGTCTCGCGCATGATCTGGTCGAACGCCAGGCTGCGCGTGCGGCCACCGTGCCAGTCGAGCAACAGATCGAGATACGTCCGTTCTGCGCTGTCGCCGTGGCTGATGCGCTGGCCCGCCTCGGCCAGCTCGATCACGCGCTGTCGGACTGTGTCCAAATCGACCTTGCGCACGCCTGGAGGAAGCATGGCCGCCGTCGCGGACGATAAAGCCTGGCCAAGCACATGATCGGCTGCTCGGCGAATCGACTCGGGAAGAAGCGCGACCCACTCTGGGTAACCAATGACGTCCGACGACAGCTCGACGCCGCGCTCATCGACGGCCATGGTCAGATCGAATCGACCGCTCAGGCCGTCGTCGCTCGTGAGCTTGGCGAAACGCACCTGCCCGGTCGTGCGCGCGACGAGCCGGTAAACCGCGGTGGAGCTCGTCCCGGGCGCGAGATCGCCGAGCGGTACCTGCTCGATCTGGTTGGGCGCGAACTCCGTCCCGACGAGGCTCGCGCGATTGAGGTTGGTCGACACCCGATACGCGGGTGTCTCGGACGTGTTCATCACGGTCACTTGCGCGGTGTAGGGCTCGCCGGCGCGCACGGCGCGCGGATGGGAAAACACGATCGAGAATTTCGGGTTGCGGACCAGCACCGAGCCGGCAGCGACACCCTCGATGTGGACCTCGCGCTGCGCGAACCCATCGAGTGTGCCGCGGAGCTTGATGTCGAAGACGTGCAGGCCCTCGCGCAGACCTTCGACCAGGAACTCGGCCTGCCCAGTTTGGCCCGGTTGGAGCCGCACCGTGTCGTCGTTCGTGCCCGCCCGCCCGTCGACGCCAAGCCCATGGATCGGAAGTATCGGATGAACCTCGGCGTCGGCTCCGACACGCGCGAACCGGATCGGATCGTCGTCGTTCCCCGCGATGTGATCGCGACCTGGCGGCAACACCAGCTCTGCTTGGAGCGAGTGCACGGAGATCGCGGACCGAGCGGGCGCCGCGTTGGCGGTGAAGATCTGAACGCTGAAGAACTGGTTCAGGAAGCCCACGCTGCCCGGGATGACGACGAGGCCGGGGATCATCGCTGCGCTCCGGAGCTCTCCCTCGCCCTCGCCGTCTTCTACCCGTTCGAAGTTCACGCCCTTGATCTGCAGATTGAGGCCGGGAAGCAGCATTTCCTGTGGAAGCGCGATCGTCTCCGCGAGCAGGGCGTTGATTTGCTGCGCCTCCACGACCAGCGCGTGTCGCTCGATGCTCGAGATGAGCTCTACGGACTCCTTGAATTTCGGAGTGACGACAGGAAGACGCACTGGAAACGAGCGGCCACCGAGGACAAAAGTGGCCTGGAACTCCAGGGCTGAAAAAGAATCGGAGTCGATGATGATGCCGCGTTGGGCGATCTCGTCGATGGTGAGTGGTCGCGACACGACCTGCGAAACGAGCACCTCTGGAAAGACGTGCACCGCTACGCGGCTGGGGATGGCCATCGCGCGCGTGTCGCCGCTCTCGGTGTCGACGACTCGGATGTCATCGATCTGGTACTCACCGGCGAGCGCGATGGGTGGGAGCATGAGCGGCTCACCCGGCAATCCGAGCAGCCTATAGGCAGGGAAAGCGGGTCCGCGGAGCACGGCCTCGACATGAAGGCCCTTGCCGAGCTTCACAGCGTCGGGGTGCGGCGCCCCCTCGGCGTCCATGAAGCCAACGGCGAGCGAGCCCGGGATGTTCTTGGGGACGAAGAGCTCTTCGGGCAGCGCTCGTACGCGCGCGCCGACGACGTGGTGTTGAAACGTCGTCAGGGGCTGCGCCTGCGCGCTGGACGCGGACGCCAAGCCGAGGAGGAGCGCCAGCGGCCCCACCACTGTCCACCCGATCATCGAAACGCCGACCGCTACGCGGCCCCCGCAAACCTTCATCTCAAACCTCCCTGAGCCCACTACAGGTCTCAGTTGCACCAGCCGCCCCGAGATCCCGTGATCTCGACCCGCGGCCCAACACAAACAGCGCGCCGAGTTAGCACGAGAACCGCGAACCGTACAATCGCGCGCCTGAACGCGTAGATCTGCGTACAGAGGTGCTGGTTCGAATCACACGAATTGACCAACGGCCGTCGGTCGATTCGACCGACGCAGCGCCGCCGTAGGCCCCCCGGTAGACCTTCGGCTCGGCCCGCCCGTTGCTCTACGTCACACCATGCTGCGATCGCCCCTCGCCCATTCCACGCTGGTCCTACTGCTCTTCGCGGCCTGCGCCGGCGACGAGACACCGAAGAAGGAGCCCCACCTGACGCCACCCCCCGGCACCGGCTCTTCGCCGGGGCTGCCGTCTGATCGTGCGCCCGGGACCCCGACCCCGGCGCCCACCGGCGGCGTCGTCACGAAGCCGGTGCGCGACCCCGCGCCCATCACCGGCGGCACGCTGCTGTTCCTCGCCCAAGAGGGCGGCAACGTGGTCGCGGCGGCCGACCCCGACACCGATCGCGTCTACATCGTCGATCTCGACACGCGCATCGTGCGGAAGACGATCGAGCTCGGCGAGGGTGACGCGCCGCGCCGCATGGCGGAGATCGGCGACCATCGCATCGCGGTCACGCTGGCGAGCGACGCCATCGCGATCGTCTCGGTGCGCTCGGGCGAAGTGCAGCGCGTCCCGGCGTGCGAGCTGCCGCGCGGCGTCGCGTATGACGCCTCGCGTGATCGCATCCTGGTGGCGTGCCGCGAGGGCCGGCTGGTCGAGGTGAAGCTGGGCTACGAAGGCGTGAGCCGCAGCGTCGAGCTGCCGCGCGATCTGCGCGACGTGGTCGTCGCGGGCCAGCGCATCTACGTCACGCGCTTCAAGGCGGCCGAGGTGCTGCTGCTCGATCTCGACCTCAACGTCGTCCACCGGGCCGCGCTCAACACGGCGATCGGCAACGGCCAGACCCCGGCGGTGATGTGGCGCGCGGTGGGCATGGACGACGGCTCGCTGCTCGTGCTGCATCAGGAGGCGCAGACGCAGGTGGGCGGCGTCAGCCCGTGCCAGGCGCCGGTGGCCGGAGGCGGCGGCCGGTACGGGAGCGGGGGGCGCGGGGTGCGTATCGGCGGTGCCGGTGGCCAGACCTGCCAGCGCGCGGTGGTCGCGCCGGTGCTCACCCGGGTCACCGCGGACGGCGCGATCACGGCCTCGCCGCCGATCGCGAACGGCGCGCTGATGGTCGACGTGGCGGTGCAGGGCACCAACATCCTGGTGGCCGATGCGGGCGCGACGGTCACGACGCTCGGCCAGCCGGTCCGCCAGTTCCAGACCCCGAACGTCGGCTTCACCACGCTCGATCCGGAGGAGCCGCCGGTGAACCGTTGCGCCGTCGCCGGCCTCCTGGACAGCGATGCGACGGTCGATGCCACCACCGACGCGCTGGCCACCGACCGCGATGGCCCGATCACCTCCGTGACCTACGATCGCCGCGGCCGCGTCGTCGCGCTGGTCGGCGTCCCGGCGCTCGTGCGCATCGGCACGTCGCGCATTCGCCTCGGTGAAGCGAAGCCGACCAACGAAGGCTACCGGATCTTCCACCAGGACTCGGGCGGCAACATCGCGTGCGCCGGCTGTCACCCCGAGGGTGAGGACGACGGCCTGGTGTGGAGCCTCCCGGTCACGCGCCGCACGCCCGCGCTGCGCGGTGGCATCATGAACACGGCGCCGTTCCACTGGAGCGGTGACCTGCGCGACTTCGAGGCGCTGCTCGACGAGGTGTTCGTCGGCCGCATGGGCGGCACCCCGCTCAGGACGGGTCAGCGCAATGCGCTCGCGACGTGGATCGACCGGCTCCCCGCGATCGCG
>Ga0105047_10006640_pt1 | contig 19608 bp, 19 predicted proteins | sample MAT04_FD_78384 | JGI IMG/M metagenome (GOLD analysis project Ga0105047, IMG submission 78384) | Freshwater microbial communities from Lake Fryxell liftoff mats and glacier meltwater in Antarctica - MAT-04 (megahit assembly) | ecosystem: Environmental > Aquatic > Freshwater > Ice > Liftoff...
GAGGAAGGCCTCAAGCAACGATTGCGTGATTATCGGGTGCACGAACGGGGCAACGTGTGTCTGGATAGGCAAGACGTACATCAGACGTTCGATCTCGTACGTGACGTGCTCGGCCATCTGCTCAAGAGTGCCCTCGGAGTGCTCTCGCTCCACGCGCTCATCGTCGGTCGGGGTGTCGGGGCACATGACCGAATTGTGGCATCTAGGTGCAGAGGAAGCGCGATAGATCGTCACAGATCGTCACGGGGCGCGACGGTGCCGCACTAGGTTTCCGGCCATGACGAAGGCACTTAGGAAGTCGCGTGTGGGTCGGCCATGCGTCGAATGTGGCCAGGTCATAGGGGTCGGATCGAGAGCGGAGTACTGCGGGGCAGTGTGTCGGTCGGTTGCTTACCGTCGCAGAGTGTGACTTCTCGTCCCCCCAATATGACATAACGGTGATTATGGGCGTTACTGGTGATGGGGCTTTACGACTCGGCTCCCACCGCATAATCTCTGAGGTACTTGCTCACTGCAAGTACCTCACTTCTCAGGGGCACGGACGTAAAGGGGCACGGACGGATGGCTGCGGTTGACATCTTCATGCAGCGGATCGCAACAGACGATCGCTGGATGAACGACGCGTCCTGCCGTGGCCTGACCAATCTGTTCTTCCCGCCCCCGGCCGAGCGGCCTCAGGCTCGTGAGCGTCGAGAAGGCACCGCTCGCGACGTGTGCAGCAGTTGCAGGAATCTCGACCGGTGTCGCCAGTTCGCGCGCACGCATCACGAGTACGGCTTCTGGGGCGGCGAGAGCGAAGACGAGCGCCACGAAGCTGGCTATCGCCTGATCGCACCAATCGGCGTGCGCGCTCGTATCGGCTGATTTAGCCGGTTCGGCCGCCTCGGTCGTCGACAGTCCAGCCGACGTTGAGGGCCACCGGTTTGCGGAACACGATTCCCGCAGTACGAACCGGCTCGAGTAGCCGCACGTCTGGCAGCAGTTCGAGCACCGCGTCCACCGCGGCGCGCGTCTGCAGTCGCGCGAATGTCGACCCGATGCACACGTGTGGGCCTTGTGCGAACGCGAGATGTGTGCGGGCGTTCGGCCGCCGAACGTCGAAACGGTCGGGGTCTGGGTAGTGCTGCGGATCGCGATTGGCGGCGGCGAGCGACACAGCGACGAAGTCCCCCGCGGCGATCTTGCAACCACCCAATTCGACATCTCGGGTCGCGTAGCGGTCGACACGAGCTGCCGCCGGCTCTAGTCGGAGCGACTCCTCCACCGCCGCCTCAATCAGCTGACGATCCTGACGAACCAATGCCAACTGCTCGGGATTCGCAAGCAGGTGATGCAGCACGTTGGCCGTCATTCCTTCGCTGGTTTCGATGCCACCGAATAGAAACACCGCGGCATTCGACACCAGCTCTTCGGACGACAGTTCACCCGCAAGGGTTGACAGCGCCGTACCCGAACGACCTGCCACCTCGCGCAGCGCTGCCGCCAGCGAATCGAACGCATCTCTGGCACTCGTCGCTAGCGATTCGCCCCGCGAGACCGCATCGACACCGGCCACGATCAGGTCGTACCAGCCGAGCAACACTTCTGAAGGCTGGTCATCGAGTCCGAGAGCGCCAGCCGCTACTGCGACGGCTAGCGGTCCAGCAAGCTCACGACGCAACTCGGCGCGGCCGCGGGGTTGCAGCTCCCCCACCAGCTGCCGAGCTAGCGCAGTGATGCGGACAGCGTCGCGACTCATGACGTCGCTCGGACGAAACGCCGCTGCGAATGGATCGCGATGACGGCGGTGCTCCGCGCCGTCCAAAGAAAGCATGCTGCGCCCCACGACCATCGCTGTCGTGAAACGCGGATCGTCGACAGTGAAGGTGTCGGCGTCGCGCATGACCGTTACCGCCGCATCGCGCGAGAGCACCACCCATCCCCCAATTGCTGGCAACCAAGCCACGGGTGCACTAGCGCGCAACTCGGCAAGCACCTTGTGGTGGTGAAGGTCAAGCGCCGTCAGGTCCGCACCGTCAATGGCCACTGCGATGAGCGTATGCCACGATGCATGTCGTGAATACACGGGGGGCGAGCGAACAGACCTTCAGCTACGACGTGTGCGTCGTCGGCAGCGCCAACCTCGACCTGGTGGCGACGGTGCAGCAGCTACCCGGCCCTGGCGAGACAGTCACCGGCGATACGTACGCCGAATACCCCGGCGGCAAGGGGCTGAACCAAGCCGTGGCGGCCGCACGGGCTGGCGCCAAGGTGGCGTTCGTCGGCGCGGTCGGCGACGATTCCGCCGGCGCCACACTGCGGGCCGTGCTCGACCGCGATGCCATCGATGACACCGGACTCGCCAACGCCCAGCGGCCGACGGGTCGCGCCCTGATCGGCGTTGCGGCTTCGGGCGAGAACTCGATCATCGTGGTGCCCGGCGCCAACGGCACAGTCACGGGCGGTGCCACGCCAACCGCTCGCGTTGTGCTGGCGCAGTTGGAAGTACCTCTCGCCGCAGTCGAGCTGGCCTTTCGCAATGCACGCGCTGCTGGTTCAACGACGGTGCTGAACCCGGCACCGGCCCAAGAGATCGACGAGTCGATTCTGCGTTGGTGCGACATTGTCGTGCCCAACGAACACGAAGTCGAGTTGCTCGGTGGAGTCGAGCGCTTGCTCGGCCTCGGAGCCCGCGCCGTAATCGTCACGCTCGGAAGCAGGGGTGCCGACCTCCACTCCCCCGACGGCGTCACGCACGTCGACGCGTTCGTCGTCAACGCCATCGATACGACGGCGGCCGGCGATTCGTTCTGTGGCGCGTTGTGCGCGCGACTCGCGGCGGGCGACGAGTTGCTCACCGCGTTGAGGTTCGCCTCGGCCGCAGGAGCGTTGTGCACCACCAAGCGCGGCGCGGTGCCATCGATTCCTATGAGAGCCGAGATCGAGCAACTGCTCTAGTCGATGCGGCGCAACTCGGCTCGGTAACGATGACCGCGCGCGACGTATGTCGCGACACCGTCGGCCGTGTCGGCGGGACGAGCGCGATCAAGTTTGATCACGGCGGGCGTTCCCACAGCTAGCGCACCGGCAGGCACATCGGTGTCGTTGAGCACGACCGCGTTTGCACCGACGACCGCGCCGGAGTGCACAACGACGCGATGCAGGACCACGCTGGCGTTACCGATCAGGCAACCAGACTCGACGGTGCAGCCCTCAAGGTGCACCATGTGTCCGACGACGCAATCGTCGCCGACGATGGTGTCGTGCTCAGTCGTCGTATGCAGCACGCTGTTGTCCTGCACGCTTGTGCGCGCGCCGATGACGATCGAACCCTCATCGCCGCGCAGCACGGCTCCGGGCCACACAGTGCTCTCGGCGCCGATCGTGACGTCGCCGATGATGACGGCATCGGGGTGGACAAAGGCGGTCGGGTGGATCGATGGCGTCAGGTCGCCGAGGGCGTAGATGGGCACGCACGAAGAGTACCCAGAGCAATTCATGAGCTGCGAAGTGCCGTTCAGCGGATACCGTGGAGGGCCATGTCCCGAAGGATTGAGATCGAGCTCACCAGCACGCGCCCCGACGGCATGTGGACCTGGCGAGCCGCCGGCGCACAGCAGCCCAAGGGCGTGCTTGACGGCTCGATTCTGCCGAGCAATGCCGCTGCCGGAATGGTGATGAAAGCCGACGCCGAGTTCGAGCTCGACGGCATCACGATCCTCTCCGTTTCAGCCAGTAAGCAGAAGGCCGAGAAGTCCGGCCTGCTCGCGTTCATCCCGAGCGAGAAGCCATTCGAAGCGGTCACCCAAACCCTTGCCAAGCGCGAGCGCGGCGATCGCGGCCCACGGCCAGATCGCGGCGACCGTGGCGACCGTCCCGATCGTGGCCCCCGTCGCGACCGCCCAGGCAGCACCGGCGCTCCAGGCGGCCCACGCACTCCGCGCAGCCCCGGTGGCCCTGGCGGCCCCGGTGCCCCTCGCTCCCCCGGTGACCGTCGCCCCGGCGAGCGCACGGCAACCGATCGTGGTCCGCGCCCCGAGCGCGCTCCTCGCACGGAACGCGGTCCGCGCCCCGAGCGACGTCCGCGTTTCGAAGCACCGCCGGAACTACCGTTGCGGCCCAAGGCCAAGCGCCTCAAGCCCGGTCGCGCACATCGCAACGCCGCGTTGTCCGCGTTGCCCGAGGCCCACCGCGCTGTCGCCGAACGCGCACTGCTCGGGGGCATTCCGGCCGTGCGTCTCGCCGTCACCGAACAGAATGCGCTCGCCCGCAGCGAAGGCCGCGAAGAGATCCCAGCGTCGGGTTTGCTGGCGATCGCCGAGCAGTTGCTCCCGAAGTTGCGCGTCGCCGAGTGGCTCGACCGTGCCGATGCTGCGATGGCTGATATCGAAGAACTCGATCTGCGCGATTTGCGCAGCGTTGTCGCGACTTCCGAAGACCCTATGGTCGCACGCGACGAGACGACTCGCGCGCTGGCCGCCAAGCTGAAAGAAGGCTTGGTCACCAAGCAGGAAAAGGAACTGAACCTGTGGTTCGGCGACATCGACGCCGCGCTGGGCGTTGGTCGTGTCGTGCGTGCACTAAAACTCTCGTCGCAACCGCCGAAGGCTGGCGTGCGCTTCCCCGCCGAACTGGGCAGCAAGTTGGCTGCGGCAGCGACTGGCAACCTCACCCCCGACGCTCTCCCCGAGCGCTGGGTCGCAGTGCTTGAGGCAGTTGCGTTCAGCCCGATCCGCGCGCTGGTCAAGCCGACCGAGAAGCCCGCCCAGGTCAACGACGAACTGATGAAGACGATCAAGCGCGTCGGCCCGCTGCTGCCTGCTGTTGCGGCATTGTTCGGGGTTGAGGTCAACGCGAAGGCGCAACCCAAGCCACTGCGCCCGACACGTGCTGGCGCGCCAGCCAAGAAGCAGATTCCCAAGCCGCCCGCACCAGCGGTCGTCGAGCAGGTCGTAGAAGCAGCGGTCGAGCCGACCGCTGAGCCGATCGTAGAAGCAGTCAACGAACCAGTCGTCGAGCCGACCGCTGAGCCGATCGCTGAAGCAGTCGTTGAGCCGACCGCTGAGCCGGTCGCTGAAGCAGTCGTCGAGCCGACCGCTGAGCCGATCGTAGAAGCAGTCGTCGAGCCGACCGCTGAGCCGGTCGCTGAAGCAGTCGACGAGCCGACCGCTGAGCCGGTCGCTGAAGCAGTCGACGAACCAGTCGTCGAATCCTGACAGCGCGCCACTAATGTCGGCACCATGTCCGACATCGTCAAGTATCAGGTTCAGGGTCGCGTTGCTGTCATCACACTGAACCGTCCCGAGGCGCGCAATGCCATCAACGGCGATGTTGCCGAAGGCATGGAAGCCGCCATCGATCAGATGGAAGCCGACAACGAGGTGTGGGTTGGCGTCATCACCGCCAACACCGACGGTCAAGAGCGCCCGGTGTTCTGTGCTGGCGCCGACCTCAAGGCTCTCAATTCCGGTCAAGCCGCGCAGCTCTACACGAAGAAGGGTGGCTTTGGCGGCTTCGTGTATCGCGAGCGTAAGAAGCCGGTGATCGCCGCTGTCGACGGACTCGCGACAGCAGGCGGTTGCGAGCTCGTGCTCGCGGCCGACCTCGTGGTCGCCACCACACGCAGCGCCTTCGGCCTGGCAGAAGTGAAGCGCAACCTAATCGCTGGTGCCGGTGGCCTGTTTCGCTTACCTCGGGCGATCGGTCAAGCAGCGGCGATGGAAGCAATCCTGACCGGCGAGCCGATCCCTGCCGCCCGCGCATACGAGTTGGGTTTGATCAGCCGCCTGGTGGAACCGGGCCACGCAGTCGAAGCCGCAATGGAACTCGCACTCAAGATCTGTGAGGCAGCACCATTGGCCGTGTGGGCTAGTCGCAAGGTCGTCCTCGCCGCAGCTACGGCCGACGACGAAACGCTGATCCGCATGACCAATGAGGGCTTCGCCGAAGTGTTCGCATCGCAGGACACCAAGGAAGGCCTGACCGCGTTCATCGAGAAGCGGCCACCGAAGTGGGCCGGTCGCTAAAGCGCTTTCGACACGGTGATCTTGCGGGCGGTGATTCCCGCTCTCTCATAGAGGTTTTTGGTCGCACGATCACCCGGTAGCGCGTAGCCCTCGATCACTGTGCATGCCTTGGTGCGCGCCTCGTCGATCGCAGCTTCCAACAGCCAGTCGCCGAAGCCAACCTCGCGCGCTTGCGGCTCGACGTACACCTGCATCACTCGCGCGGTGTCACCGACAATCGCGAGTTCGAGGTAACCCAGCACCACGTCGTCGATCGTGCTCACCCACACCGGTCGTTCTGCGCGGTCGACGAGATCGGCCCACTCCCCCACGGCCTCGCGCTCGGCGAGGTGGGCGGCGCCACCACGTTGCTCGACCAGCGTGGCGCGTGCATCGCGTTCCAGTTGTGCAACTACCGCGACGTCGTTGAGTGCCATTCGGCGAACGACTTGTTGCATCACGCGTCGATCAACTGATCGATCTTGGCCAAGACCGTGCGCCGGGCACGCTTGCGCTGCTCGTACACACGAATAAGGGATAGCTCGGGTGCGGGGAACTTCGACAGCAATTGCACAAGGCGATCGGCTGGCAGGTCGTCGTAGCCCTCAAACGGAGGCGGCGACGAAGCCTCAGCCTCGGCGACGTCGGTCACTTCCGGTGTCGTGCTCGTCGCTGCCATGCGCCGCTGCAGTTCCGAGCGCCCGTAGTTCACCGACATCTCGCCGACCCAATGCGCCACACGTATCCGGTCTTCGACCTCGCGTCGGCCGGTGGCGACGAGTCCGGGCAGATCGTCGCGCAGTCGACGCACCAATCCAACCGGCGCGTACACAACGACATCGAGCACCCTGTCGCGAAGTGGACGCTGCTCGGTCATCGTCGTGAGTTCATCATGTGGTCATTAGATCGGCGGGTCAGCGGAACAACGGGCACTCGTCGTCGCCCACCGGGCACACCGGGGCACCCTGGCGCACGAGCAGAAAGCAGGCCGGGCACAGTTGTTCGTCGGCGCGCTTGGGCTGAATGCGATCGGCGGCTTCGCCACGCTCTTCTGGCCCTTCATCTTCGTTCTCTTCCTCGTCGTCGGTGGCGACCATTCGATCCTTCAGGATCGTGTCAAGGTCGGCTTCGACGTCGTCGGGTGCAGGTGTCTCGTCGTCGTCGTCTTCGTCTTCAGCGGTTACCGCTCGCCGAACGGGGCCGCTGGTGTCGTCTTCTTCCTCGTCTTCGTCGTCGGCGGCCACAAACTCGTCATCGAGAGCAACGAAATCGTCGTCAACTTCAAGCACATCGCCTTCGAGCGCATCCTCGTCGGGTTCGCCCGGGTCGATCTCGACGTCAGCGCCGTCTTCCTCTTCGACCTCGTCGCCCTCTGCGAGTTCCGGATCAATCGATTCATCCGGTTCGCTGGCGCGCTTCTTGTCGGCTTTGGCCACAGCTGGCTTGCCGGCAGCTTTGGCTGGCGCCTTGGCGACGGCCTTGGCGGGCTTGGCGACGGCTTTGGCTGGCTCCTTGGCGACGGCCTTTGCGGGCTTGGCTGCTGTCTTGGCTGCGGGTCTGGCGGCTGGCTTGGTGGGCTTCTTCTCGACCTTCTTGTCGGCCTTCTTGGCATTCTTCTTGTCGGGCTGCTTGTTCGCCATCATCGATCCTTGTCCGTGACCTGGTTATGTCACCCGCGAGGCCCGGGATACTACGGCGGGCGCCGTGAGAGGTTGCTCGTCCCTCATGTGACAACCGTCACATGGACGTTCGGGGTCCCGTCAATCGGCCTCGCTCAAGTCGCACCGCGACGTGCCTGGGCGCGCCGTTCCGCCTCCAGGCGCTCAAGTTCCGGAGCCTCGGTGGTCAGGTGCGTCATCGCCGAAGCGACGGCCCGATGCCCGGCCTGCTCAGCGATCAGCCTGTGCATTTCGAGCGCTATCCGCCGGTACGACGGGTGCCCCTGCGGCGAAGAACGCAGCTCAAGCAAGTGGATGGCCTCGCGCGCATTGAATTGCATGGTGTAGCGCATGCGATACGCCATACACACCGCGTACGGCGCTTGCATTGGAAAGTCTTCTTTCAATGCGTCGTACAAGGCTGCCGATCGCGCCATCGCATCATCGAAGATTTCCGCCATTCCGGCTTCCTCGACCAGCTCGGGGCGCACATAGCCATGGTTTGGTGTCAGCCCCTGCCACTCGATGGTCAGCATGCGATGGCGCTGCAGGTCGCGGAACGCGCCGTAGTCGCTGAGCACGTCGAAGCGATAGTCGACGCGCTCGAAGGCGCGGCCCGGCTTATGCCGACGGTTTTCGCGCTCACCGACGTACGCCTTCAACAGCGCGAGTCGTTCAGTCGGTCCAAGCTGGCGAACTCGTTCAGCGATCTGTTGCTCGGGAAGGTGCGTGAGTGGATAACAGATTGCGGCGAGCAACTTGTCTTCCGCGTCGGGGTCGAAGTCGATGAGTTGCACCGACGGCACCTGATCAACCGGCGCCCCGCCGAACAACGACTCCACGAGCTCGCTGGTGTTGTCGCGCGTTGCGCCGAGGTAGTTGCTCCACCGGCCGCCGCGATCGGCGAGATCGACGCGGCGAAGGAAGCTCGGAATCACCTTGCGCAACTCGTGCAGCATGAGATCGGCGTAGTGCCGTGCTTCGGGTAACGGATGCGCACGCATGCGCACGAGCAACGCCTCGAACGCCTGCCCAGACGCATAGATACCCACGTTGCTGAGCGATGCGGCCGGTAGTACACCGCGCACGGCGTCGAGCGCCTTTGCCCTGGTCGCCATACGGTACACGAAGTCGCTGTCGCCGGGCTCGCGCGCAACAGTTGCACGTACATGCTCGGTCACCTTGTTCAGCAGCACGCTGTAGCTGTCGAACATCCGGTCCATGTCGCCGACGTAGCGCGTGCCGAAGCGACTGGAGAGAATCGCGGGGTCGCGATAGAAGCGGAAGCGCCCGCCGAGACGCGCGTCGTATGCGATGTAGCGCGTGCTCTGCTCGAGGTAGCTCATGAGACGGCCCCACTCGAGCACCTTGGTCAGGATGTTCGACGCTTGCTCACACGCGAGATGGACACCGCCGAGTTGCGCGACGGAGTCGTCGCCGTATTCGAAGAAGACCTTCTCGTACAGTTCCTCGGCGCGCTCTAGGCCAACCGTCGCGTCGACGGTGATGTCGCCAGAGATGTCGAGGTCGCCGACGAACTCGTCGAGGAACAGACGACGCAGGCTCTTTGGGCTGCGGCTGTAGCGGGCGAACAATGCGCCTTTGACGACCTCAGGAAGGTTGACCAGCGCAAAGACAGGACCGTCGAGATTCGTGAAGTAGCGACGCAAAATGTCGGCCTCGGCGTCGGTGTATTCCTCCGGGACATAGACCGTCACGGGGGTGGATTGTAGGTACCTACAGCACCTCAACGCCGGATGGGCGGGTCGCAAATGCGGCCTGTGCTTGGTCGAGCACGCCGGGTGAGCACCACAGATCGATGACCGTCATTGCCATCGCCTTGGCACCGTCGAGCACCGCCTTGTCGCCCTCGTCGCTGCCAGCCCAGCGGGCGAACTCGACGCTATGAATGGGTACCCCATCGGGCGCAACCTTGATCATGGGATGGATCGACGGCACCAGGTAGCTGATGTTGCCCATGTCGGTGCTGCCCACCACGCGCCGGCCGCTGGTGACCGGATCGAGCACCGTGCGACCCACTCGGCCGGCGTTGGCGGTGTAGGCCTGCACCATCGGGCCGTTGTCGATCATGTCGGCGTAGGGGTTATCGAGCCATTGATGACTCATTGTGCAACCACACGCGGCGGCCCCGCTCTCCAGGCACGCGATCACGCGCTGCTTCAGGGGTTGCAGCGATGCCATCGTGCCCGACCGCACGTACCACTCCATCGCCGTGTCGGAAGGAACGATGTTCGGTTTGTCGCCCGCTTTGGTGAAGATTCCGTGGATGCGTTCGTTGGGCCGAATGTGCTGGCGCAGCGCAGCGACGCTCATGTAGCCGAGCACGGCTGCGTCGAGCGCGTTACGACCCTCCCACGGTGCCGCTGCTGCGTGTGCCGCTTTGCCGACATAGCTGACGTTCAACTCGTGGATCGCGATGCAATCCATCGCCAGCAGATCGGCGTCCGCGGGATGCACCATCATTGCGGCGTCGACACCGTCGAATGCCCCGGCGCGCGCCATGCGCACCTTGCCGCCGCCGCCTTCTTCAGCAGGCGTACCCATAATGCGCACGCGCCCACCCGCTTGTTCGGCAACGGCCGCAGCAGCGAGACCTGCACCTAGGCCTGCGGCGGCAATGACGTTGTGTCCGCACGCATGGCCGATGCCGGGCAACGCGTCGTACTCGCACAGCACCGCGATTGAAGCACCCTTCGTGCCCACCTCGGCGTCGAACGCTGTTTCGAGGTCGTAGGCGTGGCGTGTGACGTCGACGCCGTGACCATTGAGCATGTTGGTGAGCAGATCGTGTGCGAATTGCTCCTGGAAGTTGAGTTCCGGATGCGCGTGGATTTCGCGGCTGGCGTTGATGAGTTCATCCGCCAACTCATCAACCTTGTCGCACGCGGCTTGTTTGAGAGCTTCGACGTTCATGTCATCCTTCCGCGTGCGTCAGCACGATCTTGCCAAGCTGTTCGCCTTCTTCTAGCCGGGCTACTGCGTCGGCATAGTCGGCGAGTGGATAGGTGTTGTCGATGTACACGGCGAGGCCGTTCTCTACCAATGACGACACGGCCTCGAACTCTTCGTAGCTGCCCATCGTGCTGCCGATGATCTCGTACTGCTTGAAGAACAGGCGCGGAAGATTTACTTCCACCTTCGGGCCCGATGTGCCACCACACACGACGAGGCGGCCACCAGGCTTCAGCGAACGCATCGATTGGTCCCAGGTGGCAGGCCCGACGCTTTCGATCACGACGTCGGCTTGCACCGGCCACTTTGAATCCGCGCTGTCGTAGGCGGCGGTGGCCCCCATTGCGAGTGCTTGTGTTCGCTTCGCCTCGCTGCGACTGGTCACGACGACGGTGCAACCCATGTGCTGCGCAATCGCCAGCGCGGCGCAAGAGACACCCGAGCCGATACCGACGACCAGCACGGTCTGTCCCGCTGCGGAACGGGCTCGCCGCAGCATGCGGTAGGCGGTCAGATAGGCCAAGGGGTAGGCAGCGCATTCCTCCCATGACCGACCCGCCGGGCGGCGACGCACGTTGCGACTCGGGGCGATGGCGAACTGGGCGTGGCCGCCCCAACAGTGTTCGCCGTAGACGAAGAAACCGGGACCCATCGGACTGTCATTGCCGAGCGCCGCGATGTCTTCCAGCGGCGAGACACCGGGGTTGATGACGACCTCGTCGCCGACGGCCACACCGGTGACGTCGGCGCCAATTGCCGAGACGACGCCAGCAACGTCGCAGCCGGGGACGTGAGGAAGCGGCGGCTTCGGCATGCCTCGCGTCACCCACAGGTCCATGTGGTTGAGCGCGCTGGCCACGACGCGCACCTGCACGTCGTCGGCCCCGAGCGCGGGTAGGTCGATCTCGCCGAAGCGATAGCTGCCCGGCGACTCGTCAAGGATCCAAGCCTTCATGAGAGCGACCCTAATGGCCCGCGCGTCGCTGGCGCTCAGGCGTAGACGGGCTCATGCATAAACGACAAGTGCGTCGGGTTCCACCGTTATGGTCAGGTCGGATCCAGTCCCCCAGCGCACCCCGTCGACCCAGATCACCAGCGGGCGCGTAAACTGCAATGAGTGGTCGGCGACGTGGCGCGTCGACAGTTGCGGGTGTGGCAAGTGAGTGCCGGTCCGCGCGCGCTTCGCCGCCGCGCGCCGAGCACGCCACGACATATCTGCCGCAACGTGCACAATGTCGACCTTGCCGTCGTTCGGATGCGATCGCGGCGCGACGTCGTAGCCGCCGTAGAACTCAGCGTTCATCGCAAACAGCACTTCGCCGCGATGCCAGGTGCGTCGGGCAACGACGTGCGCAACAGCCCATGTGACGCGATTGCCCGTTTGTACGCGTAGAAGATCGACTTGTGCTTTCGTGACCGTTCCGGGGAAGCGACCGTGCCCGCCACCCATGGTGCGCGCCATGTCGCCACCACCGAGGCCGAGGGGCTGCAGGGTCGTTTTGCGTTCGCGCTGGGCAACTACGAACTCGCGCGCATCGCGATCGGTCGCAACGATGCGCAGGTCGGTCGGCGACGGAACCGCAACGCCCCATGGCATGCCCTTCTCGATAGTCACGCGCCTTCCACCTCGACCGCGCTCGACGCCGCCACCACGCCGCGGAACAACGCCTCCGCCGCGGCCTCGGCGCTGCGGCGCGTTTCCTTCAGCGGTGCAATCAGCGCCAGTTGGCGCAGCAGATCGATGAGTTGCTTCATCGTGCGCACGAAGTCGCCACCCGACAGTTCCTCGGCGGCGACGACTTCGGCGAAGCCCTCCCCCGCGGCCCATGCGAATGCGACCGCGATGAACGTCGGGTCGGGCGGACGGTGTACCCCGAGGCCAGCTTCTTCCTCGGCGTCTTGCATCTCGTAGCTGATGCGAGCAATCGACTGCCAGCGCCGACGAACCATCGGCGACGGATACCACGCGGCCGGCGGCGGTTCCGGACTGCGATGCTCGTACACGAACACGCTGACCAGCCCAGCGAGTGACGGTGCGTCGAGACCGTCAAGCAGTCCCTGGCGCACCGACTCGACGACCAACAGATCACACTCGTGAAACAGGCGCGCAAGGATTTCACCGCCTTCGGTCAGCGACCAGCCGTCCACGTATCCCCAGGTCTGCAGGACACGCAGTACACGGTCGAAGTCGCGAGCAATCGACTGGCTGCGCCCCTGCACGCGCACGCGCAGTTCTTCGACCTCGCGCGCGGCTCGATCGGCTTGTGTCGCGGCTCTCATTCGATCGGCCAGATCGGGGTCGTCTTCCACCGGGTGATCGCCGTCGTTCGCGAGGGCTGCTGCTCGCCGACTGCGCGGCACGGGCGTGACCTCTGCTTGTTCCAGCAGGGTGGCAACTCGCCGCTGGAAGTCGTTGCGGTTCGGCGCGTAGTCAGCGGGTAACTCAATGCGCCCGATCGCGGTGGGCGGCTCGTGGAAGTCGCTCGCCGACAACATCAGCAAATCGCGTCGCGTTGTCAGCGCGGTCAGTCGAATGCCGCCCTTGCGGTGCGCGTTCGACAGCACCGCTACGCGGCCCATGTAGCGACCCTTCTCGACGTACAAGATGTCGCCCGGCCGCACGCGCAGCAGTGCCAACGTCACCGGGTCGTCTCGCACAATTGGTCCAGGTGGTGGCCGTTCACCGTCTTGCTTCAAGCGGCGGTATTCCTCGAGATCGCCGTACGGGCTGCGCGCCTTCTCGAGGTGCTCGGCCAATTGCAGCTGGCGACGCTCGAGGCGCGCTTCTAGCTTCACCACGTCGCGATCGGCTTGGTACTGCGCGAACGACAGGTTCAGTAGATGATGCGCGCGCTCGCTGGTGTACGAACGCACGAGATTCGCCGCCATGTTGTACGTCGGCCGAAACGCCGAGTTGAGGTGGAACGTCCGACTGCCGACAAGCGCAGCGACCTGCTCGAACGGCACGAACGGGCTCCACAACACAACCGCGTGCCCCAGTTCATCGAGGCCGCGGCGGCCGGCACGACCGGTGAGTTGGGTGTACTCGCCAGCAGTGAGGAACGTGTGGTGATCGCCGGTGAACTTGCTGAGTTTCTCGATCACGACCGTCTTGGCTGGCATGTTGATGCCGACGGCCAGCGTCTCGGTGGCGAACACCGCCTTGATCAGTCCCTCGACGAAGCAGGCTTCGACCACCTCTTTGAACGGGGGCACCATTCCCGCGTGGTGCGCAGCGACGCCTGCCTCCAGTTGCGCGAGAAACTGCGCGTAGCCCAGCACAGCAAGGTCGGCAGGGTCCATCGCCCCGAGACGAGCGTCCACGATCTCACGAATTCTGTCGCGGTCCTCGTTGGTCGTCAGGTGGATGTCGGCAGCGAGGCACGACTTAGCGGCCTCGTCGCATTGATTGCGACTGAAGATGAAGTAGATCGCGGGAAGCATGCGTTGGCGTTCCAGCGCCTCGATCACCTCTAGCCGCGACGGAGTGAACAGTCGCCGCCGACCGTGCTGCTTGCCAACCGGGGTGCCGCCGCGCCGATCACGACTGTGGCGGACAGCTTCCGCGTCCAGTCTGATCGCGTCGGTGTTCGGACGGCCGTTGATCATCACCGGCAACAGATGCAACCGGTCGTGCGTCTGATCGCCGATCAGGTAGTGATTGTCCAGCTGCACCGGCCGACGGTCTTCCAGCACCGTGCGTGTCGGGCCGCGGACGGTGCTGATCCACTCGGCCAGTTCGGTGGCGTTGCTCACCGTCGCCGACAGGCAGACCAGGCGCACGTGCGCGGGAAGGTGAATGATCACTTCTTCCCAGACCGGGCCGCGGTACGTGTCCTGCAAGAAGTGCACCTCGTCGAGCACGACCACTGCGAGTTCGCGCAAACCCGGGCTGCGTGCGTAGATCATGTTGCGGAGCACTTCGGTGGTCATCACCACTACATCGGAGTCGCCGTTGATCGTGTTGTCGCCGGTGAGCAAGCCGACCTTGTCCGGCCCAAGGCGCTCGACGAGGTCGTGATACTTCTGATTCGACAGCGCCTTAATCGGCGCTGTGTAGAAGGCTCGTTTGCGATCGGCGACGGCCGAATCGATTGCGTACTCGGCGACCACGGTCTTGCCGCTTCCGGTCGGCGCGGCGACGAGCACAGACTCGCCTTCGTCGAGGGCGTTCATGGCGCGTAACTGGAAGTCGTCGAGTGGAAACGAGTAGTGGGCGATCAATTCGGCCCGGTCGGCGCGCACCTACTTATCGTGTCAGGCGGCGGCCTCGCGCGCCTGCTTACGCTTCTGCGCGACGCGGCCGATGATCACGGCGATGCCGTAGAAGAGCGTCATGGGAATCGCCATGGCCAACATTGAGTACGGATCGCCGCTGGGAGTGATGAGCGCAGCGATGACCGCGATTATCACGATCGCATAGCGCCACTGCTTCATCAGTGTCTGCGGACTGAGCACGCCAACGAGTTGCAGGAAAACGAGCAGCACGGGGAACAGGAACGTGATACCGAACGCGGCCAGCATGAGGCCGAAGAGCGAGACGTACTTGCTGACTTGGAAGTTCGCTTCTACGTCGCTGCCGGCCCACGAGATCAGGAAGTCGAGGGCGGGCGTGAGCGTGAGATACGCGACGGCCGCACCCATCAAGAACAGGACTATCGACGAAACGATGAATGGGATCGCGTACTTCTTTTCCTTGGCATGAAGCGCGGGGACAACGAAGCGCCAGATCTGCCACAGGATCACCGGCAGCGCGAGGATGATGCCGCCATACGTGCTGATCGATAGCCGCGTGCTGAAGCCTTCCAGCGGGCCAAGGAACTGCAGCTCACACGTCAGCTTGGGGTTGTCTTTGCACAGCTGTTCGTAGGGCCGACGCATGAAGTCGAGCACCTGGTCGTAGAACGCCAACATCACGATGATGCCGACGACGGCGGCGAGCACCGAACGGATGATGCGGGTTCGCAGCTCGGCGAGATGCTGCGTCAGGGTCATGCGATCGTCAGGCTCATCCAGGTGTGGAGCGCCCGCGACCCTCAATGGGATCTTCACTGAACGGTCTTTTCCCCGCTGCCGGTTCCCTCGCTGCCAGCTTCGGGTGCGATCGTTTCTGCTTCCGCAGCCGCCTCCCGCTTCTGGCGCTTCGCGTTGACGTTGCCGAAATTCAAGCCGCCGTCGCGACGTATGGGTTCCGCTGGTTTGCCAGTCGTGACAGTGCTATTGGTGCCCGTGTCTGCCGTGCCCGTGGTGGTGCCCGTGTCTGTCTTGGCGTCGGGACCAAGTTTGTCGAGACCGAAGTCGGCAGCCTTGCGCATCGCATCGGCCGTGCCACGCAGTTCGCGCATCGGCTCTTCGAAGGCCTGCTTGACCTCGCCTTGGAAGCCGGTCGCCATCTTCTTGAACTCGTTGTATGTCTTTGTGAACTTGCGCACCGCGTCGGGAAGCTTCTCCGGGCCGAGCACGATCAGGCCAAGCAGAACTAAGGCCACGATCTCGCTGCCGGTGAGGTTGAACACGTTGGCGAGTCTACGAGGCAGCAGCCGTAACCTTTCGGTCGCGACCTGCCATCATCGCTGGATGCAGCAACGCTTGCCATCCCAACTTGCGGCACCCATCGCTTTCGCTCATCGGGGGGCCAGGGCATTCGCTCCCGAGAACACGATCGAAGCGTTCGCACTCGGTCTCAAGATGGGAGCGACCGGGCTAGAGAGTGATGTGTGGATCACCGCTGACGGTGTGGCGGTGCTGGATCACGACGGGATGGTCAAGCGAACGTTGGCCAAAGGTAAGCCCATCGCCGGTTTTCGGCGCGCCGAGTTACCGTCGCACATTCCGTCGCTGGCGGACCTCATCGAGCACTGCGGTTCCGACTATCACCTCTCGCTCGACCTGAAAGACCCGCACTCTGGTCAGGCGGTCATCGATGTCGTCCGCGAGGTGGCGCCAGTAATGCTCGAACGCCTATGGCTGTGCTCGCCAGTGTGGGAGTCGTTGCTGCCTTTGCGCGGGCACGGGGCGAAACTCGTCGATAGCACGCGGTTGCATCGAATCAAAGAAGGTTCCGAACGACGGGCGGCAGTGCTGATGTCGAACGGCATCGATGCGATCAACCTGCACCACAGCGAATGGACGGGCGGCCTCGTCGTGTTGTTCCACCGTTTCGAACGCGTCGCGTTCGGTTGGGACTTGCAAGAGCCGCACATCCTCGAGCGTTCCTTGCTGATGGGTCTCGACGGCGTGTACAGCGACTATCCCGATCGCATGATGCTGGCGTACCGCGACAACGTGCGCTAACGCACGGGTTACGCAGCTACAGCTACAGCCACTGCCAGTCACCAACCGGCCAGATCACGATGAAGGCGCGGCCGATGAGATCGTCGTACGGGATCGCCTGGAGCACGCGGCTGTCTTTCGAACCGGGTCGGTTGTCGCCCATCACGAACACAGAATCGTCGGGCACCACCGTCGAAGGCTGCGCCGGCCCACAGTTGGAGGCTGTCACGATCTCTGGGTCGAGGTACGGTTCGATCAGAACCACTCCATCGATCAACAAGACGCAATCGCGATACTCCACGGTCTCGCCGGGCAGGCCAATAACACGCTTGATCAGGTCGCGCTCGTCGGCCGATTCGAGGGTCTTCAGCACCACAACGTCGCCGCGGTTCGGATCGTGCAGGCGGTAGCTCAGCTTGTTCACCAGCACGCGATCGCCCGTGTGCAAGGTGCTCGTCATTGATGAACCCTCGACCGCAAACTGCTGCAGGACGTACGCCCGCACCAGCAACGCGGCACTGATGGCAACACCAACAACGATGAACCACTCGACCCAGACGTTTCCCTTTTTGCGCCGCTTCTGCGCCGGTAACGGTTGGTCCGAATCGTCGACCCTCTCGATGTCTCTCGTCTGCGGATCGGTGGTTCGCAGATAAGAGGTGTCGTCCGACATTTGCTACACGCTACCGGTAACGCCCCGCAGGGTGGGGTTTACAGCGAGGCGATCAGCTTCTCGACCCGCTCGTCGCGGCTACGGAAAGGGTCTTTACACAAGACAGTTCGCTGCGCTTGGTCGTTCAGCTTGAGGTGCACCCAATCGACGGTGTAGTCGCGCTTGCGTTCCTTTGCACGCTTGATGAACTCGCCGCGTAGGCGTGCACGAGTCGTCTGTGGCGGTGTGTCGATCGCAGCCTCAATGTCGGCGTCGATACACATGCGCTCGACCATGCCGCGATCCTGCAGTTTGTAGAACGGGCTGCGATCGCGTGAGATGTCGTGATACTGCAGGTCGAGCAGTTGAACCCGCGCGTGGCCAAGCGGCAAATCGTGGCGGGCACGGAACGCCTCGAGTAGTCGATACTTGATCACCCAGTCGACCTCGCGGTCGAGCTTCAGCGGATCGTTCTCGATGGTGCTGATGCAGTGCTCCCACATCTCCAACGCCTTCTGTTCGAGCGGCGGAAAGCCCTTCGTGTCGGCGTAGCGCAGGGCGCGGTCGAGGTACTCGCGCTGAATGTCGAGCGCGCTGACCTCGCGCCCGTTCGTGAGGCGAACCTTGCGGCGGCACGTCATGTCGTGACTGATATCGCGAATCGCCCGGATCGGGTTTTCCAGCGTCATATCGCGCAGCACGACCGATGGGTCTTCCAGCATGCGCAACATGCACGCGGCCGAGCCAACCTTGACGAAGGTCGTGTATTCGCTCATGTTGCTGTCGCCGACGATGACGTGCAGTCGGCGGTAACGCTCGGCGTCGGCGTGCGGTTCGTCGCGTGTGTTGATGATTGGTCGACTGCGCGTGGTCGCGCTGCTGACGCCTTCCCAAATGTGCTCGGCGCGTTGAGCCATCGAGAACATCGCCCCGCGCGCCGTCTGCAACACCTTGCCGGCACCGGTGAAGATTTGGCGGCTGACGAGGAACGGAATGAGGACTTCGGCGTAGTGCGCCATGTCGTCGGCGCGGCTAGTCAGGAAGTTCTCGTGGCAGCCATAGCTGTTGCCCGCCGAATCGGTGTTGTTCTTGAACAGATAGATCGTGCCGCGGATGCCCTCTTCCTTCAGGCGCTGCTCGGCCGATTGCTGCAGGCTTTCCAGGATGCGCTCACCGGCCTTGTCGTGCACAACCAGGTCGTAGAGGCTGTCGCACTCCGGCGTCGCGTATTCCGGGTGCGAGCCAACGTCGAGGTACAGGCGCGCACCGTTTTGTAGGAACACATTGCTGCTGCGCCCCCAGCTGACAACGCGGCGAAACAAATACCGAGCGACTTCATCGGGGCTCAGCCGTCGCTGACCGCGCAACGTGCATGTGACGCCGTACTCGTTCTCGAGTCCGAAGATGCGCCGCTCCATGCGCGCACCGTAGCTGACTCGGGGGGTTTCGTGCCGCCGCGCGCAGTCGGGGGGTTTTGTGCACGCTGGCGGGCACGAAACCCCCCCAGCCCAGCTGCGTGCCGCCAACCCCCCGACTCAATGTCTCGGGCTGGAGCGGAGCTTGGTGCCGGCGGCGGCTTGCGCTACATGGTGGATGTCGGCCGGGTCGACGACCGCGATGACTGGGTAGCCGCCGGTCGTCGGGTGGTCGGCGAGCATCACGATCGGTTGGCCATCGGCCGGCACCTGCACCGCACCCTCGACCAGACCCTCCGAGGGCAGTTCGCCCAACTGCAAGCGCTGGAGAGCCGGGCCAGCCAGCCGTGTGCCGACGCGACTCGTGTCTGCGACGACATAGGCAGACGTGGTCAGGGCGATCCATGCCTGGTCGTCGAACCAATCGCGACGAGGGCCGGGCCAGACGCCGATCGTCGTGGCCGGCGCTGGCCGCGGCACCGGCTCAGCGATCGCCAGCCTGGTGGCAGCGGTGTCGCGTACGGCGATGTAGGTGCGCGCTCCGTCGATCAGTCGTCCGATGCGCAGCGTGGCCCCTGCGGGTAGCGCAGCGACGCTCCCCCACCCGATTGGGGGTCCGTTCGTCACGCTGACGTCGGCGACCGCGCCTGTGA
>Ga0105047_10006642_pt1 | contig 19606 bp, 20 predicted proteins | sample MAT04_FD_78384 | JGI IMG/M metagenome (GOLD analysis project Ga0105047, IMG submission 78384) | Freshwater microbial communities from Lake Fryxell liftoff mats and glacier meltwater in Antarctica - MAT-04 (megahit assembly) | ecosystem: Environmental > Aquatic > Freshwater > Ice > Liftoff...
AGTACTGCTTATTGGTGGCGGTGCATTGGCATACAACAATAGCCAAAACATTAAGGATGAAACCGAAACTATAGCAGTCAAGGAAGAGGCCAGTACTAACACCACTTCTCCGGTAAAAGACGAAACAACAGCCCAACCATCAACTACTACTGCGCCGGGTAGCTATATTACGCTCGCAGAATACAACTCCAATCCTGCCAAATATGCAGACACTAAAAAAGTCTACTTCTTCCATGCCAGCTGGTGCTCAATATGCCAAGCTATAGACAAAGAGATAAGTGCCGACCCCTCCAAGCTACCGTCCGGCGTCACAATGATTAAGACTGACTTCGACAGCTCTACGCAGCTACGCCAAAAGTACGGGGTAACCAATCAGTACACATTCGTGCAAGTAGATAATAACGGCAACGAAACAGCGCAGTGGAGTGCCACCAACCTAAATAAGGCCATCGCGGGCATAAAAGCCTAAAATTATGCTGCTGACGGCATTACTATCATACGTTGCGGGCCTGCTGACTGTTTTAGCTCCGTGCATATTGCCGATGTTGCCGATTATTCTTGGCGGAAGCCTCGACCCTGAAGACAAGGACCGTAAACGTCCTTACATAATTATAGCCAGCCTGGTGACTTCTTTGATCGTGTTCACGCTTTTGCTGAAAGCTTCGACCGTATTAATAGGTGTCGACCCTAAGATATGGGTTTACTTATCGGGAACTCTTGTGATTACTCTGGGAGTATTCATGTTGTTTCCGGATTTATGGGCCAGAGTCATCGGCGGTGTTGGCATAGAGCATAGGTCGCAGTCGCTACTAGGCAAGGCATTTCAGAATAAGAACAAGACTGTTTCGGCAATTCTGATTGGAGCTGCGCTTGGCCCAGTATTTACCAGTTGTAGCCCAACTTATGCCTGGGTATTAGCAACCGTATTACCATCCAATGCTCTGCTTGGATTTTTCTACCTATTGATCTATTGTCTGGGCGTGGCTACATCATTACTCGCCATAGCATTGCTCGGCCGCAGATTGCTTGAAAAAGTAAAATGGGCGAGCGATCCAAAAGGCTGGTTCCAGCGCGGTATTGCAATCTTGTTTATCTTGGTAGGACTATTCTTGATAACGGGTTGGGACAAAAAAACACAGACATGGCTTGTACAGAAAGATTACCTTAATCTTATCCAACTAGAGGAAAAATTAGTACCAGACGACAAATAATAATCCGACATTCGTAAGTTAATTAATAAGGAGAACAATATGGACATAACAATATACTCAACAACAACTTGCAGTTTCTGCCATGCCCTAAAGGACTGGCTCGACAGCAAAGAAGTTAAATATACCAACAAAGTTACCGATACCGATCCAGCACTTATGGCTGAGTTTATGAGCGTAAATGACGGTATGCTTGGCGTACCATTTACTGTTATCAAATCTGATAGCGGTGAAGTCACTAAGATTGCCGGCTTCGACAGGGGCAAGTTTACAGAAGTGCTTTCCTTAGCTTAATCCCTGCCAAACTTATTATTGCGTCAAGTTAGGCGTGGTTATGCTACATTTAGAAATATGAAAATGAAATTTGTTGTGTTAATTGGCGGCGTATTATTAATTTTGTCCGGGTTAATAGTCGGTTCTGTTATTGCAGTCCGAGCCGATGAGTGTACAAGCGTAGAATCATATGATATATGGAATGACGAATGCTACTTTGAATGCGATACAGACCAAGAATGCGCCGAACTAAGCAAGCAAGTCGATGAAGAACTCAACAAAGAATTTGCCGATTCCAAAGTATTAGAAAGCCCAACTCAGCCAGTAGCACCTAGTCAGCAATTTAACGGGAAGCTCTACACTACTAAAGACACCGGTAGTGAAACAAAAGGCACCGTTTACACTGTTCAGCCCGATGGCAACCTGCAACCCAAGCCCACACAAAGCCACCAAGATGTATGGAATCTGTTTACCAAGATTGCTGGCAAAGAATTCACTGTAAATAAACTGTTAACTTTTGAAGTATTTAACGACCCCGACAACGACACGGCAGCCTCCGTCTGGCCCAGCTCTAATAATGGAAAATCGTGGCATATGAATGTAAACCAAGCATTTGCCGATGACCGTAAAGACTTTATACATACTCTGGTGCATGAATACGGCCACATACTCACACTTTCATCAGATCAGGTAACACAGATAAGCGGAGCCTGTCCGCGTTTTGAGCTTAGCGAAGGCTGCGCAAGAGATAATTCATATATTCAAGCTTTCCATTCAAAATTTTGGTCTAAGTACAAAAACGATATCCCTGGTAACGATGGCGAAAATTCCGATCAAGTCAATCAGTTTTATAATTCTCATAAAAGTGATTTTGTAAGCGAATATGCCGGCACAAACCCGGCTGAAGACATTGCCGAAAGCTGGGCAAATTTTGTACTTCGGGCGCCTGCAAAAGGCAACAGCAATGCAGACAAGAAGATTCAGTTTTTCTATGACTACCCAGAGTTAGTAGCCCAAAGAGACAAAATACGTTTGGCCGTTGGCGCCGATTTACTACGTCGAGATCGAATAGAAAGATAAACTATTCAGCGGTGAGGGCAGCCTGCCCAACAACAGGGTCGGCGTTTACCGGCCATTAGTTCTGCGATTATCCGGTCGATATGGTTTTGCCTGGTTTCTGGCTTTTTAGTACTCACTGTCCAGCAAATCCATTCATTACGGGCAAGTGGCGTTAGGTCATGCCATCGCTCTAAGCAAGACTTGTCAGCCTGCAACGCCATATTTAAATCTGAAGGCACTTCGTGCGCTACTTCTGTTGCATATTTATTTCTCATATGTAGAATTAAACACAGAAACACAATTTACACAAATCGGGGGTTAAGTTATGAATTCATTCTTTATAGTACTAGGGATAGCACTTTGGGTTATTTTGGCTTTTTGGCCAGCAGTGATGGCGCGCAAAAAAGGTTATAGTTTTGCACTGTTCCTAATTACGGCCTTATTTTTGTCTTGGATTATTTCGATGATAGTCGTTCTATTTTTGGAAGACAAAACCGAAACCGACGAGCAAAGAGCTGACGACAAAGCAGTAGACGCAATCCTAGACAGGGAAGAACATCAGCGATAACTAGTACTCTAAATATTTAGGCTAACTCTTATTTCGGCTTACTTTTGATGGTGAAGACTTATAAACTTCTAGATAAACTTTTATTGTAGTGACGATTAGAATCATGATTACGGGCCCTAATATAATGCCCAAGAATCCAATCAAGGTTATACCGGCAAAGACGGATAGTAGTGTTAGAGCGGAATCAAGTTTTGCCTCTTTGGGTACAAGCCGGGGCCGTAGCAAGTTATCGATGTTAGTAACGATCAATATGTGGCCGCCGATTACGATGATACCGCCGAGTATATTGCCCGAAAGTAGCATAATTATTCCTATAGGTAAGGCAACTACGCCTCCGCCAAGGGGAATTATAGATAAAACAGTTAATAGCATAAAGAAGAAAAAGAAGGCTTCATGTACGCCACCAATATAGATTAAAAGTGCACCGGCAAAACCTTGAGCTAGAGCAATAACAAATTGGCCACGGACCATAGCTTTGGTCATGGCGCTAACTTTTTTGGAATAGATATCACCGATTTGCGGGCCCATCGGATTTAAATCCCGCACCATCGTTCTAAGCGTATTTTGGTTTTTGAGTAACGACAAAAATACAAATATAAATAGTATGGAAGTCGTAAAGAATCCAAAAATACTGCCTGCATATGATGCTGCATTATCTTGCAGGAATGATGCTGACTTTCCTATAAGGCTAGAGCCTGTGTCGCTAACCCATTGGTTGGTAATCCTAAAGTCAGAGGGTGTTTTAGCGATGAATTCGTTGGCTTTATCTATGACCTGAACCGTTAAGCCAGAAATATCAACTCCACCGGACTTTGAATTAAACTCCTTTATGGTGCTGTTGATTTGCATACCAGTAAGACTCAGCACCAATATCATCGGGATCACAATAGCCAGTATCGTCACGATTAAAGTCTGGGCGGCAGCTCTGCTGGAATTCCCGGATTTCTTTAGTCGACTCTTATAGAAAGGGTTAAAAGTAAATGCCAAAATTGCGGAAAAAATGAATAAAGTAAAATATTGCCTCAAAAAGTAAGCGCCAAACAACAAGGCAATTAGCGTACCGATGGCCAATGCCTGCTTTTGGGATTTTGTAATTTTATATGGCTCGGACATAACTTGTTACGATTAACTTACTCCTTAAGTATTTGAGTATAACTTTACTACTGATCTAGATTTTTAGCTAGCTTTAACACCCTAGCGATTTGTACATGATCTAAATTACTAACATCTGCAAGAAGCTTGGCTGGGACGTCGAGAATGTCGAGATCAATAATAGTATAGGCCTGTGAACCTCGATTATTGTTGAGTATATCCGCTACGTTAAGCTTGTACTTTATCATTATGGCAGTGAAGTGATTTAGCATGCCTGGTTCATTGTAGTGAGCTATAGTCAGGCGGGCTCCATCAGTGCGTTTTAATGATACGGACGGAAAGTTGACTGAATTCGTTATATTACCGTCCAATAAAAAGTCGTTGAGTTGCACGGCGGCCATAATGGCACACTCGTCTTCGGCTTCTTGGGTAGATGCGCCTAAATGGGGCAGGGCAATCACGTTTGAGTGATCCTTGGTTGTGCTGTTTGGGAAGTCGGTGACATATTTGCCAAGCTTGTTGGCGTCTAGGGCAGATATCAAAGCATCTTCGTCTACAATTTGGTCGCGGCTGAAGTTTAATAACGTTGCATCTGACTTCATCTTGGCTAGCTTCTGTTTGCTAATCAATCCACGGGTGGCTTCAAGCAGTGGCACATGAATAGTTACAAAATCGCTTCGCCGTAACACTTCTTCGATGTCGTTAACCTGCTCGACTTCACTCGATACCTGCCAAGCGTTTCTGACGGTCATTGCTGGATCATAGCCAACAACTTTCATGCCTAACTCTACCGCCAAGTTAGCCACCCGGTAGCCAATCGCGCCCATTCCTATAACACCGAGCGTTTTCGATGACAGTTCCGCACCTTGGAATTTCTTTTTTCCGTCTTCGACCTTTTGAGCAAGTTCATCATCGCTACCACTCAGGTGTTTTACGTAACTGCTAGCATCAACAATGTTCCTAGAAGACAGCAACATACCCGCCAAAACCAACTCTTTAACGGCGTTTGCATTGGCGCCGGGTGTATTAAAGACGACTATGCCACGACCCGTCATTTCATTAAGTGGAATATTATTTACTCCGGCTCCAGCCCTAGCTACTGCTATTACTGTGCTATCGACTAGTGCATCACTCAGCTTAAATGATCGAAGAATAATAGCATCGGGATTTTCGACTTTGGGCCCGTAGGAATAAGAATGTTTTGGTAGTTTAGCTAAACCTAAAGGTGATATATCGTTGTAGGTCTTTATTGTATATTCAGCCATTTTGCTCCTCAAATTTATTCATAAACCTAACTAGTGCTTCTACTCCCTCTACAGGCATAGCATTATAGATGCTGGCACGCATACCGCCAACTGAGCGATGACCTTGGAGTGTTATAAGGCCGACCTGTTTGGCCTGCGCAATAAATTCCTGGTCAAGCCCAGGCTTATTAAGTGTGAAGGGGACGTTCATCTTGGACCTGTTAGCTACCGCTACATTATTATTGTAAAGATCTGATGAGTCTATTGCTTCATATAATAGTTTGGCTTTTTGGGCATTCTGCTTAGCAATTTCAGTAATTCCGCCATGGTCTTTGAGCCATTCGAAAACCAAACCACACAAGTACCAGTTGTAGCAGGGTGGAGTGTTTACCATTGAGCCAGCCTTGGCTTTGGCTTGCCAGTTCCAAATAGATGGGGTGGTTCTGTGGGCGCTACCAAGCAAATCTTCACGAACGATTACTATAGTTACTCCAGCAATTCCAATGTTCTTTTGTGCTCCGGCATAAATCACCCCGTACTTACTGACGTCAATTGGCTCGCTCAAAATTACTGAGCTCATGTCTGCAACTAACGGAATATCGCCAGTTGCTGGTACAGAATCAAAGACTACACCTTCAATCGTTTCGTTGGAGGTGATGTGTATGTACTTGGCGTCTTTATTAAGTGTCCATTCTTTTTCCCTTGGAACCTTATTATACTCAACTGCATCGGCGGCAATGTGAGACTTTATATATTTTGAGGCTTCGCTATATGCCTTTTTGGACCAGGTACCAGTAATCACATAGTCGGCTACATCGTTTTCTTCTGCCAGATTCAGGGGTATAGCCGCAAACTGGCCGGTTGCGCCACCTTGCAGGTATAATACTTTATAATTTTCTGGGATTTGGAGTAAATCGCGCAGATCAGATTCGGCCTTGTTGGCAATCGATATAAACTCAGGGCTACGGTGGCTCATTTCCATCACAGATAGACCACTACCGTGCCAATCTTGCATTTCGTCGGCAGCTCGCTTGATTACCTCATCCGGCAACACGCCCGGCCCAGAACTAAAATTATATACAGCCACGACTGGCTAATCTCCTTATTTATGCAATCTCGATACCCTAATTGTAACAGTAGACAATAAACTAGTAGTTCAAACATACTATTAACACCTTAAGCATAAACCTTTTAAGGTGAATATCTGTTGCTTAAATCACAACTTCTTTTTACAATCCAAAAACACTTGTCAAATCGCTTATGTCAGGGGTCAGAATTTTTGTTTATGCTTGAATGTTGCGCTTTACAGGTTTAACATACAGTTTACCAATGAAGGATATCGAGCGGGGATCATTCAAAAGGATGTGGGAAACACTAAATTAATGAAGGGAAATCCCTATGAACGGTACGAGTCAACAAACTATTAACGTAAATATGAATCAGCTTATTGTGGCTTTTGTCGCATCAATGCTGATCGCGGCTACATTTGTAGCAGTTATCACAAACACAATAGTCAACAGCAAAGTAAATGCACTAACACAAACTAATCCTTCAAGCGCGACAGCAGCGGCTCAAACGAACACTGCTGGTGATGTGTGTCTTGGGGTAGCGACTCCACAAACTGCAGCCGAAGGTGGCGTAGCAGTAATTGGTGGTCACGGTCTAAGTGCAGGATCATTCAAGGGCGGCCTTGGTGGTGGTAACTTCAGTTACACAAGCAACCAGACTAACATCTCTAACACTACAAACACTTCGACAAATAGTGCAACAGATAGCCGATATAGTGGTAACTCGATCTCAATGTTCAACGGCAACACTGCTAACACGAACTTGAACTCAAACAACACTACCAACACTAGTAACACTTCAAATACGAACACTACTACTAATACAACTACTAACGTTAATACGACTACTAATACCGACAACAGTAACAGTAGCGTAAATAATAGTGGCAACACTTCTACGTCAGTCAGCAATACCGACAACAGTAATAACAGCATCAACGCTGTATTAACTGGTAACACGTTAATTGTTAATCCGTAATTAACTCAAAATAAGTTAATATATAGAGCAGAACAGCCCCATTTATTTGGGGCTGTTCTAAATTTCGATTATCATCTCTCTGGTTCAGGTTACATAAAAATGTTTGTTTTTTGTAACGAAAGAGTTACAATTAAAACAACTATTTTTAGAGGAGACCCAAGTGAAAGAAAAAATGACTAAAATTATTGCAGTTTTTGCGTTCATAGCGACAATCGGAATTGCGAACTTATCACCATTAACAGCATCGGCAGCTGCCGACACCTGTACCTGGACCGGCATAACAAGCGCCAACTGGGCAACCGGTACCAACTGGGCCGGCTGTGACAATAGCGGCGTGCCAGAAAACGGCGACACCCTTGTTTTCCCACAGTCTGGGGCAAATAAATCTATGACTAACAACATCCCCGGATTAACGCCGGACCGAATCGACATAACTGGCACAGGCTACACATTCACTGGAAACACCCTTACCGTAGCATCTAGCAGCAACTTCTTTGTAGCCAGTCAGGACGCCAACATCAACTTGCAAGTTGCATTCAATGGTGGAAATCCGAGTAGCTCCGTAAGTGCAGGTAAAGTACTGACGTTTAACCAGCCTGTAGCGTTCGGTTCATCATTTGCACAATATTGGGAAGGTGGAGGCACAGCCACATTCAACGAGGCAATTACCGGTAGTGCGACTGGCTTTTATGCTACTAACGGAACGATGCTTAACATTAACGGTGCAAGCAATACATACACGGCAACTACCGTGGGCGCTGAATCAAATGCTCACTTCGTATGTAACTCGGCAACGTGTTTCGGTAATTCTGCAAACAATATATATATGGGTGGTGGCGTAGTCGATATTACCGTCACAGGCACTTTCAATAATGGCTACACTACTAGTACGACTACAGCTGATGAGTCAAGATTGACAGCCAACGACAACGTGACAATAACCGGCACTGGCGATGTTATTGACAATTTAAGCATTGAACAGAAAACAACGGGCAAAAGCTTACAATTCATTGGTAATAGCACCTTGAACGGTCCGGCTTCTACACAGGGTTCAATCACAGTATACGGGAATAATACGACATCAAACGTAAAGTTTGATGGCTCACTTTCTGGTGCAGGAAATGTAACCGTGAATAGCGGTAACGCCTGGATGTCATCCTCTAACACATTTACCGGAACTATCACCGTTAAGAGCGGGGCGGTGGCTAAGGCCGATCAGACAAACAGTCTCGGCTCTACGGCTGGATCAACAATTGTTGAAAGTGGCGGCTCGTTGATGCTCGAGAGCACTGCTCCAATCACCATCACAGAACCACTTCAGATTGCGGGTGAGGGTGTAAGCCCTGTTAGTTATAAGGGAGCGATATATGGGTCAAGCGCTTCTGATGATGTCACGTTAACTGGCAACATGACACTAACCGGCGATGCCACAATATATAATGAGGCGGTGGGCGATACTTTGTCTGTAAGCGGTGTTGTGAGTGGTGCTCATAACTTGACTTACAACGGTGCGGATGGTGCATACATAGATGTTGGTGGCATTTCGCCAAACACTTACACTGGAACAACCTACGTAACAGGTGCCACCATATACCTAAAGAAGACGCTTGCTGTTCCAGGGAACATTACACTAGATGCAAACGACCCTATCGGCAACAATGCCACAGTATATAACTATGCAACCAACACAGTAGCCGATAACGCAATCGTTGCGCTTACTAATAGTACTGACCTGTTCCAGCTTGGTGAGAGCAATACAGATGAGGTAATTGGTGGTTTGGTGGGACCGGCTGGTATAGTAGCTTTTCAGTCGAACACTACTAATCTAACAATCGACCAGGATTTCAACAGCACCTATGGAGGCAACTTCTACGCAGATGGTCGTTCACCCGACATCACAAAACGCGGTACAGGCAATTTGCTGCTTACTGGAGGTCTGGAATGGAACCTCGACAATGCCATAGACTTCATAGTAGAGGAAGGCACCATGACCGTTAATGGCAACCTCGCTTCAGACAATGGCGGAACAGACCTATTTGTGACAAATACTGGTACGCTAAAAGGCACAGGAACCCTAGGCAACCTAAATGCTACAGGTGGTAAAATTGCAGCCGGCAATAGTCCTGGCACGCTCCATGTAACTACTTTAACGATGAATTCCAGCACGACATTTGAACAAGAAATTGCGGGAAACTTAGCCGGTACAGAGTACGACCAACTCATCGCATCTGGCGCAGTCAATCTTGGCAACGCAGTGCTCAGCATCGTCCCGACATATACGCCCATAGCTAACCAAACATTTACCATAATTACTGGTAGTTCGCTTACTGGCACGTTTAATGGGCTCGCTAATGGGGCAACCGTTAAGTCAAAAGGTATTACTTTCCGAGTTAACTACAATGCCACGACCGTAACGCTCACCTATGTAAGTGGTACGTACGATCCGAATGCCAGCGATACAACACTCGCTAATACCGGTACAAGCATGTTGCTCGCAGGTATTGCAAGCCTCATGCTGATTGCAACAGCAACCGCATTGACCATGCGCCGTCGCCAAGGTAACGCCACTATTTAACGTGCGTTGGCCGTCCGATAAAAATCTAAAAAAGATAAACTGGGCACTGTACGGCGTAATCGTTTGTAGTGGAGTGTATTTGATAATCGCGCCGTTCCTACCCCAAATAACATTCAAAATATCCAATATAGTCGATATGCCCTCTAAGACAATCAACACGCAGAAGATTGACCGCAATACGAACCAACTTTACATACCTAGTGTTAAGCTCACGAAACCAATCCTAGACGGGGATAGCCCCAAAACAGTTAATCGTGGCATCTGGCGAGTGCCGACTGGTTCCAGCCCAGCACGTGAAAGCAACACTGTACTTGTGGGCCACCGTTTTAGCTACAAAAACCCGTCAGTCTTCTATCATCTTGATAAGGTAGAGCATGGCGATACTATATACGTATCGTGGAACAAGAAGATATATGTGTACAAAGTCGATCAAATTCGCACCGTCACTCCTGACACTACGAGCGTCGAAGATCCATCCGATGAGCCAAAATTAACGATTTACACCTGCACACCGCTATGGTCAACAAGCCACCGGCTGGTTATTCAATCAAAATTAGATAAGGTACTTTAAGATGAATGAGCGTAAAAAATTTGTTTTACTACTATGCCTAGCCATTATCAGCGTCACACTAATAGTCGTTATGCGCAACAACATCGGCCAAGAATTCATCAGCCAACTTTAGTACGCAACAATACTTAGGACTGTTCGGCGCACAACATAAAAACAAAGAAACAAGACACTAAACAACTTTGGCGAGTGTTACGGGGCGGTAGGCAAAGCCGTGAAGTTGATGTTGGTTGGTACGGTGAACTTGGCTGCATCAACGCTCCAACTGGTGCATTTCATATCGAATGACTGATTTGCGCTTGAGCCGGCTGAATTTGCCTGGCTATTCGCTCCTACGTCTTTAGCCATTTTTTGTAGCTCGGCCTTTGTGTACGTAAAGCCAGTCGTAGAACCGCCGGCGGTTGTCCAGCCGTAGATTTTATCTGACAAGGACAAAACATTGGTTGAGCCCACGTTTGAAACTTCTATTTGCATAAGCCCACGGCCCTTACCGTCAGAATATAGCGTGCCGGTACTGGTGACGTTCTCGACGGTTGATTGGAAGGTACATTTGCGGGCTTTTCCGCCCTCTGTTATAGACAGTAGACTGGCGTTAACAGAAGAGTCATCTTTTTGCTTGTCTTTTGATCCTGTATTTGTCTGACTCGTCTCAGAAGATTTTGTATCTTCATCTTTATTTTGGGTCAACACGTAGGCTGCACCGCCACCGACTAATAGTAACGCCGATATAATAATACCGATAAGTTTACCCGACATCAGAACCTCCATACTTATATATTGATTCTTATTATAGTACGTCGGCTTGAATTTATGTAGCTACCCTTGCAAAATAGTCGATAAGTATGTATAGTTGTCGTGATGAAATCAGAACAACTCAAGAACAATATAGAGCGTACGGCCAAAACTATATTGGCCACGACTGCGGCCACACTTGCGCTCGCTGGTTGCGCCGAACAAAATAAGCAGGAAAGTGGCACGCCAAACCCGCAACAAAAATCAATGGCCGTTAAACCCGCACCAGAATCAAAAGGTAGCTTTATACGTGTTGGCGAACGGGGATTAATTGTACCTGCCAATCCGGCTACCGGGGAGCCCGATATCGTACCAAATGAATTAATCATTAACCGGCGTAATTTCCCGTCTGCTAAACCAGGCGAGAAATGCTTCTCTGAAGATGCATCACCAGCGATTGTTGTAGGCGGTAATGGATTCAGCAAAGATCCTCAATACATAACAACCCAGACCGATACGTTCCACGACGCATATGAGGTAGATTACCGGCACCTTGCTGGCGATACGAACGTAGGATATATACAAATTATACAGAGACCTGAGAGCAACAATAAATATCCATGGATGAGGATTGTCACACTTAATGAAATCCCGTCGAGAGGCCCGGGATACGTCGAACTGAACGACTCGAAGCCTGGCACTACTCTAGGTATGCTGGTCGACACCGCCAAGGATTCCGAACACTGGGCCGACGTAACTGTACAAGTTTGTACAAATGGGGCAGAAACGCCAGAGCCTAACCCTAGCGCTCCGATAGACTCCAACCAAATATAGCAAAGAGACCCCTCGAATGAGGAGTCTCAACATAGAGTGAGGTCAATTAGATAGTATTGCTAGACTAACGTAAGCCTAGCCTTGATGTACAGGATGGCCATGCGCCCCAACCTGAACTAGCTTGTAGCATCTTTCCGCGCATAATTTGCTCATCGCGACTAGCATTACTTGGTAGTCCACTACCGCCAACTGCTCTCCAGCTAGACAGGCTAAACTGTAACCCACCGTAATATCCGTTGCCCGTGTTTGTGGCCCAGTTACCGCCGGCTTCACATGCTGCTAGGCGATCCCAGACACCACCGTCTGAAGGTGCGTAATTTGCCTTAGCTACTGGCCGTGGCGCTGGAGCAGGCGAGGATGCCTGATTGGTAGCTACAGGTGTCGGTGCTGGGATAGATTGATTTACAGGAACTTCACGAGGCGCCAAAGCTTCTTCGGCTGTCGGGACTCGCAATTGCTGATTTGGGAATATTAAATCTGGATTAGATATTCCAGTATTCGCATAGAACAATCTTAGTGATGTTGTTTGATTCGCACCGGCTATCTTTTCTAAATAATCACCGGGCTGTACGGCAACCGTTTTTGGTGCTGGAGCAGGCGCAGGCTTGGCTGGCTCTTCGGCTGCTTGGGCAACCTTGACGGTCGTGTTTGTAGTTGAGCTAACGGCAAATGCCGGGCTGCTAGTTGCTATGATCGAAATACCGAGCACAGCAATTGCTAATAGTTTTGCTAATTTCATTCTCTTAACCCTCCTTCTTCGCCCTATACGTCATCCGCTTGGTTGATATTAATTTGCGGTATAACAGGGGTCAGTTATGTGTTAATTCACCTCACATGAAAAAAACACGGAATTTCTAGCATACCCCGCACACAAAATAGTGTCAAGACTTTAGCCCATGCACCACATATAGTGTCCTGTGGAAAACTTTAAATATTTCCACGTCTAAAGGCTTATGGTGAGACATCGAATTATAGTAAAACCGCTTTTTAAAAAATAATGTGTGTGGTGCAAAAGCAGTGACAATGACACGAAAAAGTAAATAAAATATACTTGTAATATTCGTCATCTGATTGGATATTGCTATAATACTCTGGAATGTTTACGCAATTTGCAGCTACAGCCAGCCAAAACATGCCTCATGTACCTTATGATGTGCCATGGTTTATGTATGCCGCCATAATTATTGCATTAGTTGGTTATGCAACAATTGAATACTTCCACGGTCGTCATGATCACAAAATAGAATTCAAAGAAGCTGTTAGATGGTCAATCTTCTATATTAGTGTTGCGTTCTTATTTGCCATACCGGTTTACTTCTTTATAGGGCAAAAGGCCTCGGCCGAATACACGGCCGCTTTAATGATCGAGAAAGCCCTAAGCTTAGACAACCTGTTTGTATTCGGACTGATTTTTACAGCCTTTAAGGTGGAGCAAAAATACCGGCGCAGAATGTTAAATTACGGTATTGCGGGTGCCATTTTCTTCCGTCTAATATTTATCCTGATCGGTTTTGAGCTAATTAAACAATTCAATTGGATCAGCATAATTTTTGGAATAATTTTGCTCAGGGCGGCACTCCACGCTTACAAACATGCCCGTTATGGGCAAAATGCAGAAGTCAGTGATGTCACAAATTCACGTACCTGGAGAATTATGAATAAAGTCTTGCCGATTTACCCTAAGTTTGACGGTCATAAACTAACCACAATAGTAAAGGGCAAGCGAATGCTTACTATGATGGCGGCAATAATCATCCTAATCGAGTTAACCGACATTATGTTTGCTATAGACAGCGTACCTGCCGTTTTGGCGGTTAGTCCCGATAGATACATCGCCTATGCCAGTAATGTGTTTGCGATACTGGGGCTACGCTCTCTATTCTTTGTTTACGATGCCGTATCAGACAAGTTCTGGGGGCTTGATTGGTCCTTATCGTTTATCTTAGTCTGGATTGGATTAAAGATGATAGCCGCACCACTTGGTTTTCATCCGCCAACCTATATCAGCTTAGGTCTATTATTTGTAGTGCTAGGCGGCGGCTTTGTAGTGTCGCTTTTATTCAAGAATCCGAAGCACCATCCACCAAACAAAACTACATAATTAGGCATATACAACAACATGAATAAGATCTATAAAGCCAGCCGCAAATCGCCAAAAGTTGCCATAAGTGCTTCAAAACGGAGTTTAACTGTCAGACTAACTGACAATTCAGTTGTATACAGCAAGGGAATTCTTTCTCGTCAAGCAAATGAAGTGCCATACAGCAAAATCAACAGCGTTAATGTTAAACAAGGAATGGTTGAGCAGGGGTTAGGTTACGGTGATGTAATAATTATGACCGGGAATGACGTGAACGGAATAGTTCTAGAAAATATAGAAAATCCGCAAGGTCTAAAAACCGACATAATGAATATGATAAAAGGATCTAATGAACCCGAAACTAAAGAAAGTACTGACAATCAAGGTACGATAAACGATTTGCTAAGACTCGCTGACTTACGAAAGAAAGATCTTATAACCGAAGAAGAATACGTCGCAAAAAAGAAGCAAATTCTCGGCCTGTAATCTGACGTCTACCTATTGAGCCACCAGATACTAAGTTGCAATACCGTAGCAATGCCGACCCACACTAAGTACGGAATAAAAGCTAAGGTCAACCATTTTGATGAAGGCCAAATAGCAATCATCGACCAGATTATAGTTACTAGTACCGCCACAATAACGAGGCTTGCCAGAAATTGATTGCGTAGCCCGAATTGGATTGGGGTAAATATAAAGTTAAAGAATAAGTTTAGCCAAAAGGGCAGTGCCACCTTCCAGCTGATTTGGCCCTTACTCAAAAACATCAATACATATATATTGACTGCGAAAATGATTATATAAAGCACGGACCATACTCGACCAAAAACCCAGGGCTCAGGTGCCCAGCTAGGCTTTTTGATTGTGTCGTACCAAGAGTTCTCCATTAGTTAAATCATACCTGAAATATTTAATTATTCTTAAACAATGCACAATAAATAGTTGATTATGGAAGCCGTCCGTATAATAGACGAGTGGATCAAGCTTTAGCATTAGAACTATTACTGAGTGGCAAAAACGTTTTGTTAACTGGCCCGGCCGGGTCAGGCAAAACGTACGTTCTTAACGATTTTATTCGTCGGGCCAAGTCAGAAGGTAAACACGTTTCGGTTACCGCCACGACCGGATTAGCTGCCACTCATTTAAGTGGCTCGACTATTCATTCATGGAGCGGCATCGGCATACACGACTCCATACCAAGGGATTTTTATGACAATTTACTGAAAGGACGCCGCGATACAATCACCAAGACTGATATTTTGATTGTCGATGAAATATCAATGCTGCACGACTTCCGGCTAGACATGATAGAGCAGATTACACGCCACGTCCGAGAAGTAGACGAACCATTTGGCGGTCTTCAGGTAGTACTCTGTGGTGATTTCTTTCAGCTACCACCGGTTAGTCGCGGTGATCAACCCTTAGGTAAGTTTGTAGTAAACGCCCAGATATGGGAAGAATTTGACCCAGTCATTTGTTACTTAGACGAGCAACACAGGCAAAATGACGATGATTTCTTAGAAATACTAAATGCTATCCGATCAGATGATGTGCGTCGAAATCATGCCGAAAAATTACTATCACGACAATCCGTAGATTTAGCAGAATTGGGTAACGTTACTGAGCTACACACAACCAATGTTGATGTGGATGCCATCAATTCTCAACAGCTAAGCAACCTAGAGGGCAAGGAACATCATTTTGCTATGACGACTACCGGCAAAGCACATTACGTTGAGAGCCTGCAGAGATCGTGCCTTGCTCTAGAGGATCTAGTGCTCAAAAAAGGTGCCCTAGTAATGTGCGTCAAAAATAATCCAGAAAAGAAATACGTTAACGGAACCCTAGGTACGGTGGTTGATTTTGACAGCGCAACTGATTTCCCAATTATTAAATTACGAAACGGCAGGGAACTAACCATTACACCCGAAGCATGGGAACTTCGCGACGGCGATAAAAAGCGAGCCGGGCTGGTGCAAATTCCGCTCCGGCTGGCCTGGGCAATTACCGTCCACAAAAGTCAGGGCATGACTTTGGATGCAGCTCGCATAGATTTACGACGGGCGTTCATTGAGGGAATGGGTTATGTGGCGCTATCCCGGGTCAGGAGTCTAGACACGCTGAGTTTAGTCGGTATAAACCAAATGGCGCTCAGGGTAAGCCCCCAAGCCCTTAGTATCGACGAAAGTCTTAGAAGTAAGTCTGCAAAGGATGCCAAGAAATTCAGTCATTTACGTGAACGAGCCGAAAAACGAAAAACGGAGAAACCGGCTAAATACACCGCCACATCAAAAAGCGAAAAGCTAAACCGCATGCGCGAAAAGTATCCGAATGCCTACAGGCCATGGCTTAAATCTGATGACGAAAAACTAGTTAAGCTCTTTACGAGTTCCGAAACAATCAGCATCCCCGAGCTAACTAAAACATTCGGTCGCCACCCTGGCTCAATCCGTGCACGCCTGATCAAACACTTCGGCGAAGACGCCGTAACTAGCGATGCCTGATAGAGACGCCCATATGCTGATTCTACTTAGCCGAAGGGAAGGCCTTGAAGAGTTTATCTATTCCATATGGTGTTAACTGAGGGCCATAGCCATTAATGTGAATTGAGTCGTCTTCTGTTGCTTTAGAGATTAATTCATCGATCTTCGCAGGCTTCAAAGTATTTTTTGGCACACAACCTTTATTAACCAATACTTCTAAAGCTGCACGTCTTAATTCGTCTGTCTTAAGAAAATCGTAAGAGTTAACTTGTCCCACAGCCAATAGAAGTTTTGTATCGAAATCTAATTTCTCTAAAGTATGGACCTTGATTCGTTGTTCGAATGCAATTACGCCAGGGACTTTGATATTGAACGAGACAACCCGTCCTATTGATGTTTTTTGTTCTGCGACAAGGGAAATGTCAGTTGACCCTAGCTCGACGTTTGCGTCGTCCTTCATGCTATCTAATTCATCTAGTTTCTTTAGAAGGTGAACAGGCAATTCACCACCAGCGACTTGGAGTCTAATTGCACTTTCGTTAAGTGATATTTCAGTGAAGCTACGGCCGCCGTCCTTAACGAAATTTAACATCTCCGATATAGAGTGTTGGTGGCGCAGGTTACTAAATTGCACTACCGTTAGACCTGCCAGCTCACAAACTTTTCTTGTTGCGTTAATATTATCATCGCTATGCACCCCCCCACCGGCATCAATCAAACTTTCTATAACTTGTAAGCTACGGGTTTTGAATACCTCACTTTTTGGAGTTTTTTTCTCGATCACTTCGACAGGTGGTTCCGGTGCGGATGCCTCTGTCTGCTCCAGGGTAGGTGTTTCAGGTTTTTCGGTCCTAATGTTAGGTTCAGTATTCGAATTTAATAATACTGATCCTGCCATATCACATAAAGAATCAAATGTAGCCTTAGCGGAACCTACTTTTGCCTCGGCATCGGCAGTAGCTGTTGGGGACACGATAACACCCTCTATCGCAAGAGCGCTAATTTCTTCTAGCTTTGCTTGCGCGTTTCGAGCTTCTTCTAATTGATCGTATGCATCGTTCGATAAATGTGCTGCTTCAAAGGCTAGGTCACTAGTTTTTTTAGAAAGGGTTTCGTACTTATCCACTGTTCCTCCAACCCAACCCTTTAATTTGAGTTAATAATACCAACTCTGTAACATATATCAACCTTAAGCTCTAACGACCCGTTTTAGCTTCTCGTTCAACTAGCTTGCCGAGTTTATCGATAAAGTCGTATCGGGACTTGTATGCCGACCATTCGACTTGGCCTTCATCGGTTTCTCCGAACCATTTATCTGCAAAGTCTTTATCTTCAATTAATTCGCCGGCTGATTCTACTGGAACTATTCCGCAGTAGTTTACGTCTGCGATGAGAGCACAAGGCGCTTCTTTAAATTCAACGCGGACGATGCCAGGGTTAACCCGCCTAAGGGCAGCGTTATTCTCGGGGTAAATAAAGCTAGTATCACTATTGGGATTACTCGCCGCCCTAGAATGCTTAACCTTTCCTCGTACAATCTTCAAATCACCCTGTATGGAATCTGCTACAACGCAATATACATCAAGTCCTGGTGGCAAATCCTCAGCCTGTCTACGACCGGGGAGTATGCGTTTTGGTGAAGCCGGCTGAACTACCTCTTCTTTTTTAGCGTACGGTGTAAATATTTTTTGAACATCCTCATCCTCGTATAAACTTGGTACGGGCGATAACTCAGTTAACTCCGCTAAAGAAGCAGTTACTAGCCTAGATGCATGGCGAACAAAATTATCTTCTTCGCTAGCGCTGTATGTATGAGCAGCTTCGACTATTGCAGCCTCTGCTTTTTTAAATAATCGATCAGGGTCTTCTGTCGCTTGTTTTGCGTATTGATGTGCACCGAGAGCAGCTACCCAACCATATTCATCAAGAAATAGCTCCTCAGCCTCAGGGTCCCGATTCTGCACTCGAGCAATAGTGTCGGAGTTTGGGTGGTGCCCATTAACATATTTACCTCTGGCAACTAGGCTCAATCTTTCTTGTAATATGCGTTGTAACTCAATAGTGCCAGGTGCGGCGTCTCTAACAAGGATGTCGAATTCTAAAGTTGATTCCTTGCTCTCCATAGATGACTAAACAGTATCATGCACCATATTTTATGCCTAGTGTAAAATTTAATACACTGTCGTGGTTTAAATAATCTTCCATCTGATGATAATTACTAAATATACCCCGGACAACGAACATCTGTAATTAACCAAGTAGGGTATATACTGAACTTGCACCAAGATAGAAGAAGGAGATATTATGACGGAATTATCGGATCAGCAGATACGTGAACTTGGCGAACAGGTGGGAATAGATTTCGATGTAGTCGATTTTGAAGAGTTTAAGATGGGGCTAGCGGAAGAATTTGAGCATGGCACACGTGATCCCGAAACAAATGTTACCAATGACGACCCGGTTATGACAGCGAAAATTGCCTGGGCACACCTGAAGGAAATGCAAGATTACTATACCCGTCTACGCAAAATGGAACACGGCGAATAGTACGTACGCGCCCGCTATGCTTGCAAAATTTTGCCGGTAAATCAAACTAAATGAAATGGCAAAAGCAACGCATCAAGGATTAGGAGACAAGCAGTCACAAATTATCAATGGAAAAAGTCAATTACAAATAACGTTTCAAAGAGTTAAATAACTCCTAATTCGTACTTACCTTGGTGTTCTGTTTAACACAAAGAACACCAAGGTAACAACATCAATTCTGCGCATCGGAATTTGAACAATAGGCCTGAGTGTGGGATTATATAGTTAAATGTTTGTTAGTCGCAAGGAGTCCAAGAT
>Ga0105047_10006643_pt1 | contig 19604 bp, 20 predicted proteins | sample MAT04_FD_78384 | JGI IMG/M metagenome (GOLD analysis project Ga0105047, IMG submission 78384) | Freshwater microbial communities from Lake Fryxell liftoff mats and glacier meltwater in Antarctica - MAT-04 (megahit assembly) | ecosystem: Environmental > Aquatic > Freshwater > Ice > Liftoff...
GACCTCAGACCCCATCCTCCACACGTCGGGGCCGCCTGCGCATCCAACACATGCGCATGTCGTGGCGTCCTCGGGAGGTGGGCTGGGTCAGCACGCGGCGATGATGGCGGGTCCGCCGGGTCGCTGTCAAACCCCGTTTCCCTTGTCCGCTCGCCCGGTCGGGGCGTCGGCGGCGGGCCGGCGCTCGAAGACGCGGCGCTTCTCCAGCAGCGCCCAGGTGTCATCCACGGATTCGAGCCGGTCCTTGTCGTGCTTGATCAACTGGGTGCCCATGGAGACCCGCAGCCACTGCCGATACATGAAGGCCTCGTACCGCTCGAACACGGTCGTCATAGGCAGGTCCCGGTCACACAGCAGCGCGGCCAGGAACACCGCATCCTCGAGATCCAGGGAGATCCACTGGAAGGAGGGGGATCCGATGGCGGAGTCCCCGAGCAGGAACACGGGCGCCTGCGCCAACGGGTGGTCCAGGCCCGACTCCCGCCAGCGCCGGCTCGTGACGTTGCGCGCCTGGTACAGGGCCAGGGGGATGCGCGTGTTCGCGCCGTCGTCGTAGGTGCGATGCACGGCTGGGATGAACGTGTCGCCGTCGTTGCCGATGTTCTTGTCGTCCTTGCACCATTCGTCGCAGGCGTCGTTCTGGCCCTACAGGAAGGTGACCACCAGCGCGTGCTCCAGCCGGAAACGTCGCGTGTTCCGGTCCCGGACGTCCGTGCTCTCGTCGGGTAGCAGCAGGTCGCGCAAAAGACGGCGCGACGAGCGGGGGGCCTGCGGTCGCCGGCACCGGGTCGAGACACCGACCCGCTGCGGTGGCGGCGTCGCCGGGCGGACGCGACCGCCGACGCGGGCCGCGGCACGACCTCGCTCGATCCACTGCGCTCGGGGGCGCGCCGGCCCATCGGACCGCGGCGTGACGGAGCGGTCGGCATCCACGCGGTCATCAAGGGCGGGCCATCATGAGGGGATGCTTCCCATTCCCTGGTTCCTGCTCCGCCGCCGGCCGGTGGCGGTCGCCCGCTGGCGCTCGGCGGGCGTGTCCGGGACGGCCGCCCCGGCGGCGGGCCTGCGCGAGGATCGCTACGAGGGCATCGCCGAGGCCGTGCATCACGCGGGCTTCGATCGCGTACGGGAGGCGATCCTGACCTACACCTTCTTCCCGCCCGATCGCGTGACCGGGCACGTGGACGCCCCGGATGGTCGCGTGGCACCGGGCACGACGATCGTGCAGCGGATCCGGGTGGGGATCGTGGGCTTCGAGTCCGGCACCCGCGTGATCGATGTCCGCGACGGGTCGGATGAGGTCGGACGCCGGTTCGTTCGCTTCTCGTATGCCACGCTCGAGGGTCACCCGGAGGCCGGCATCGCCACGTTCTCCGCTTCCGAGACCGGCACCGGTGACGTGCTGCTGGCCATCGTGACGCGGTCGCGGGCATCAGCCTGGTGGGCGCGCCTCGGCTGGCCCGTGACACGTGCGCTGCAGCTCCAGACGAACCGCCGGGTCATCGCCCGGCTGACGGCGATCGCACGCGGGGAGGTCGCCCGCGGCTGACAGCGGAGATCGAGCCGCTCGACCGCTCGAGCGGGCGGTCATGAGGCGCCCGGCTGGATGACGGGCAGCTGGCGTTCCGGCCGTGCCGCGAGGGATGCCGCGAGGATCTCGGCCACGTCCTGCGCCTGGACGCCCCCAGCGCGGTCCCCGGCGTCCGCCAGGCCGTCCTTGAGCATCACGAGGCAGAACGGGCAGGCCGTGGCGACGGTCTCCGCACCCGTCTCGAGCGCCTGGCGCGTGCGTTCGGCGTTGATGCGCGTGCCCCGGGTCTCCTCCATCCACATCCGGCCGCCCCCCGCACCGCAGCAGAAGCCGCTTCGTCCGTGCTTGTCCATCTCCCGCAGCTCGACTCCCGGCACGGCGCCCAGCACGGCCCGCGGCTGCGCGATCACGTCGTTGTAGCGGGCCAGGTAGCAGGAGTCGTGATAGGTCAGCGTGCGCGGCGCGACACTGGCCGGGTCCCCCGGGTCCGCGGAGCGGAGTCTCCCCTCCTCCACCAGCCGCGACAGGAACGCCGAGTGATGGACCACCTCGTAGTGGCCGCCCAGCTGGCCGTACTCGTTGCCCAGCGTATTGAAGCAGTGCGGACAGGCGGTGACGATGGTCTTCGGGCGGTAGCGGTCGAGGGTCGCGATGTTGCCCTGGGCGAGCATCTGGAACACGTATTCGTTGCCCATCCGCCGCGCCGGATCACCCGTGCAGCTCTCCTCCTGGCCCAGCACGGCGTACTGCACGCCGGCCGCATGCAGGCAGGTCACGAAGGCACGCGCGACCTTCTTGTTGCGATCGTCGAAGGCGGCCGCGCAGCCGACCCAGTACAGGACCTCCAGCCCGGCCACCGCGTCCGGGCCCGCGTCGGCCACGTCCGCGGCGACCGGCACCGTGAACGGCAGGCCCCTGGTCCAGCCAAGGCGAGCGCTGGCGGGCTGTCCCCACGGGTTGCCATGGCGTTCCATGGCGTTCATGGCACCGGTCAGCTCGGCCGGGAAGCGCGCTTCCTCCAGCACCAGGTTGCGGCGCAGGCCCACGATCTTGTCCACGTGCTCGATGAGCACCGGGCACGCCTCCACGCAGGCGCCACACGTCACGCAGTCCCAGACCGCGTCCTCGGGGATGGCGGACCCGACGATGGGCGTCTGGGCGACGGCCGCCGCCAGGTTCGCGGGTCCGGCGGCGGGCTTGATCCACGGGATGAGCGGCACGCCGGCCTCTGCCTCCACGGACAGCTCGCGCAGACCCATGATCATCGTCTTGGGGTTGAGGGGCTTGCCCGTCGCCCACGCCGGGCAGGCATCCTGACAGCGGCCGCACTCGGTGCACGTGAATCCATCGAGCAGGTCCTTCCATGACAGGTCGGCGATCGTCTTGACGCCGAAGCGCGCGGTCGCCGCCTCCAGGTCCATCATCGGCAGCCGGCCCCGGGGTGTCAGCTTGCGGAACGCGGTGTTGAGGAACGCGGTGGCGATGTGGAGGTGCTTGGAGCGCGGCAGGTACGCGAGGAAGAAGCAGACGACCGCGATGTTGGCCCAGAAGAAGACCGCGTATCCGGCCGCGAGCACGTCCGGCGACAACGAGGCCAGCGGTACCGCGATCGCGTTCGCGGCCCACGCCCAGGCGGCGTCCGCGTCGCCATGGCGCGCGAGCCGGAACGCCTCCGCGAGCAGCTCCGTGGCCACGACGCCGCCGATCAGCAGCAGGATCCGCAGGCCGTCGCGGGAGAGCGTCAGGCGGCGCGGCCGCACGATGACGCGCCGGAACAGGGCGATGCCCACGCCCGCCAGCACCGCCACGACCATGACGTTGGAGACGAGCAGGAGCAGCCGCCAGAGCCAGCCGTCAAGCGGCCACGCGACCACGGTGTGCACCGCCCCGAAGGTGACCCGGTCAAGCGTCCCGATGGTCAGGATCACGAAGCCCCAGAAGATGGCCGCGTGCATCAGGCCCGCAGTGGGGTCCCGGAACATCCGCACCTGGACCAGCGCGAAGCGCACCATCGAACCCAGGCGCGTGTCCGGCTGGTCCGTCACCACTGCCGGCCGCGCGACCGCGAACACGCGCAGGTGGCGCGCCATCTGGAGCAGGAACAGACCCGCCGCGGCGAGGAACACGAGCGGCGCGAGCGGGTAGAGCGGGACCTCGTCGAGCATCAGGCCAGATGCTACGCGCCCCGCGGCGCCCCGATCAGCCGCCCGTGTGCTGCGTCCGTCCCGCGAGGATCTCCAGGGTGTGGGCCAGCAGCGGCGCCACCGCATCGAATGACTCGAGCGCTCCCTTGGGGCTGCCCGGGACCGCGATCACGAGCACGTCCCCGACCGCGATGGCCAGGGAGCGCGAGAGGTCCGCGAGCGGCGTGGAAGTCCGACCCGCGGCGCGCATCACCTCACCGAACCCTGGGATCTCCAGCTCGGCGATGGAGCGCAGAGCCTCCGGCGTCCGGTCGCGGGGCCCCAGGCCGGTGCCGCCGGTGCTCACCACCAGGCGCACGCCGTCCGTCGCCGCGGCCTGGATCGCGGCGACGATAGGCGCCGGTTCGTCCGCGACCGCGACCCGGCGCACCTCGTACCCGGCTGCCGCCACGCGCTGGGCGAGACCTGCGCCGCCGGTGTCCTCGCGCACCCCCGCCGCGACCCCGTCGCTCACGGTGAGCACCAGGGCACGGATGGGCATCGCGCTCCCTGCGTAAACGTGATCCTCAGCCACGGCGCTGCGGTCCCCGTGCGCCCTTGGGCACCCCGCCCCGCGGCCGTTCCGTGCCCTCGGGGTCGGGCGGCCGATGCCACTCCCCGGACTTGCCGCCGCTCTTCTCCAGCAGGCGGAGGTTACGGATCTCGGCGGTGCGATCGGCACCCTTGACCATGTCGTAGACCGTCAGCGCAGCCACGGCGCATGCGGTCATGGCCTCCATCTCGACACCCGTGGGCGCGGTCGTGGCCGCGGTCGCCTTGATCCGCAACCGGCCGCCGGAGCGATCGGGCGTGATCTCGACACCCAGGTCGGTGAGCGGGATGGGGTGACAGAGCGGGATCAGGTCGGAGGTCTTCTTGGCGCCGATGACGCCCGCGATCTCCGCCACCGTGAGCACGTCGCCCTTGGGTCCGGAGCCGTCGATGATGAGGCTGAGGGTCTCCTGCTCCACGTACACCCAGGCCTCCGCCACGGCACGCCGCGCGGTCGCGGGCTTCTCCGACACGTCCACCATGCGCGGCCGGCCGCGGCGATCCACGTGGGTCAGTCGCCGCTTGTCCTTGCGCGTGTTCGGGACGGTGGGATCGATGGGCATCAGCTGGACTCCTCGTCGATGCGCAGGACATCCACGACCGACCCGGCGGGCAGGGCGTCGACCTCCTCGGGAATGATGGCCAGACCGTTGGATCGGGCGAGCGCGGAGAGCACGTGCGACCCCTGGCCGCCGGCGAGCTCCGCGATGGCCACGGATGGGTCCCGTGGGTAGGGGCGCAGCCGCACGCGCAGGAACGCCCGGCGCCCGGCCGACTTCGTGACCGGCTCCGCGAGGCGCGCTCGGACGATGCGCCGTCCGACGGGGTCCGCGTGGCCGGCGAGCCGGCGGATGACGGGACGCACGAACAGCTCGAACGTCACGAAGCTGCTCACGGGGTTGCCGGGAAGACCGAACAGCAGCACCGCGCGCCCGTCCGGCGCCGTGGCGCGCCCGAAGGCGAGCGGCTTGCCCGGTTGGATGGCGACACGCCACAGGTCCATCCGGCCCACCACATCGAACGCCTCCTTGACCTCGTCGTGGGCGCCCACGGACACGCCGCCGCTGGCGACCACGAGGTCCGCGCCCGCGATGCCCGCCTGCAGCCGCTCGATGACCTCGTCTCGACGGTCCTTGGCCACGCCCAGCCCGAGCACCTCGGCGCCCGCCGCACGCGCGAGCGCGGCCATCGCGATGGAGTTGCTATCCGGGATCTGCGCCGGTCCCAGGGGCTCACCCGGCGGCACGAGCTCATCACCGGTACCCAGGATCGCGACGCGCGGCCGGCGATGGACGACGAGGGTGCCCAGGCCACCTGCCGCCAGGACCGCCATGGACGCCGGGGTGAGGCGCTGGCCGACCTGCGCGAGGCGGTCGCCCTCGAGCAGGTCGCTGGCCCGGCGGCGGACGTGGGCACCCGGCTCGACCGCGCGCTGGATGCCGACGTCTGCGGGGAGATCCGCGACGCCCTGGCGCGCATCGGTGTCTTCCACGGGCACGACCGCGTCCGCGCCGTCCGGCAGCATCGCCCCCGTGAGGACGCGCACCGCGGTGCCGGCGAGCACACGCTCGGTCGGGGCGTGGCCGGCCGCGGATTCCCCGACGACCCGCAGGCGCACGGGAGTCCCCGGCGACGCGCCGACCACGTCCGCCGCGCGGACCGCGTAGCCATCCATGGCGGAGTTGTCCCACGGGGGCAGCGTCACCCGCGCCATGGCGTCCTCCGCCAGCACGCGGCCCAGCGCTTCTCCCACCGCCACGGCCTCCGCGGCCAGCGGTTGCAGTCCCGCGAGCATGCGCTCCCGGGCGACCTCCAGGCGCAACGGTGCCTGGCCGCTCACCGGCCGGCCCGGCGGCGCGTGGAGGCCGTGCGCGCCGCGCGCGATCGCAGCAGCGCATGGACGCGCTCCCGCGTCACGAGCCCCACGAGCTGCCCTGGTCGCGCCGGGTCGACCACGGCGAACGCCTCACGCCGGGTCTGTTCGAAGCGCGCCACGGTATCGATGAGCGGCTCGTCCGGCGGCACGAGGGTCATCGCGGCGACGGGCTTCATCACCTCGCCCACCTTGGTCGTCGCCCAGGCCGGGCGCGGCACGGCATCCGCGTCAAGCACGTCCAGCAGGCCCAGCAGCTCGCTGCCCTCGCGCACGGCGTAGACACCGCTGCCGCCCGCGACGCGCGCGTCCTCCTCGACGAGTGTCTCGAGCACCAGGCTGGGTGCCACGGACGGCGGGTCGGCGTCCGTGGCGTCGCGCACGGTCAGACCGTCCAGCAGCGCTGCGAGCCGCCCAGCGTTGTAGCTGCCGCGCGCCGCCCGGGTCAGCAGCCAGCCCAGCAGCACCAGCCAGAGGCCCTGGATGAGCGATTCCTGGAGCGCCAGCAGGAAGCCCAGGAACACGAGCAGGTAGCCCGCCGACCGCACTGCGACGCTCACGCGCCGATCCGCCAGCACCGCCCGGATGCGCGGCACGATGCCCGCCGGTCGTGGCGCCGTCATGACGACCGCCCCAGCCGCCGACCCACGATCCAGGCGATCGTGCCCAGCACCACGATACCCAGTCCCAGGCCGGTCGCCGCGAGCTGCCAGAACGCGTAGGGATACAGCCGCACGAGGCGCGACACGTCCGGGTCGAACGCCCAGTTGCCGCCCGGGAAGAACACCCGGTGGAACAGCTCGAACAGGGGCGCGAAGGCGATCAGCCCCACGATCCCGATCACGACGGTGCCCAGGGCTGCGACGGCGCCGCCCCGCGCGATGCCGCGCCAGGTGCCCGCGCGATCGGTCCCGCGAACCAGCCGCGGCACCAGCCCAGCGATGGCGACGGCACCGGCGCCGAGTGCCAGCCACAGCAGCGTGCGGGCATCGCCCAGGTGAGCGATCTCGTCGGGGCCGTAGAACGGGGCGCCGCCGCGCCCCGCGAGCGCGAAGGAGCCGCCCAGCACCAGGTCTGTGACGGTCGCGTCCGAGAGCGCATGGGCGGCGTCCGGCGTGACGCCCAGCCAGCGGTGCGCTTCGCCCGCGGTCAGCAGCGCATGCAGCACGAGCGGCGACAGCAGCGGCAGGATCGCGAGCGCGACCACCGCGACGATCGTGGCCAGCGGCACAAGCACCGCCGCCACCATCGACCGGGAGGTCGTGACCGCGGGGATGGGCGCGGATGGCGCACCGACGAGGGACATGCGCCGATTGTGTCACGCCCGCTCCGGCGGGTCCGCTATCGTCGCGGGACCCACACCGCCAGAGGTCCCGCCCATGCCCCACCCGCTCGTCGAACAACTTCGCTTCGCCCGTCACCAGTTCGGCGTCGCGGTGGCAGGCACGCCGGAGGAGGACGGGTTCCGGCGCTTGGGGCCGATGAACAGCATCGCCTGGATCGTGGCGCATCTCGCATGGCACGAGCAGGCGTACTGGCTCACGCGCCCCCAGGGCAGGACCGTCCGGCCCGAGCTCAACGAGCTGGGCACGTCGGGCAGGCCCGCGACGACCCCGTCGCTGAGCGCGATGCTCGAGGCGTGGGAGACGGTGAAGGTCGCGTCAGACCCGTGGCTGGACGCGCAGACGCCGGCGACGCTGTTCACGCCCGCCTGGGACGCACCGAACGCGCGCCTGGTGGGCAACGGCATCCTGCGGGTGACCGACCACTACTGGTTCCACGCGGGCGAGATCATGGCCATCCGCCAGGTCCTGGGCCACCCGGGCCTGCCGGAGTTCATCGGCGACATCGACACCCTGGCACCCTGGAGGCCGGAGGCTGGCTGATCCGGCGTCGCGGTCTGGCCCCCCGTCGGCCTACTCCTCGTCGAGCGTCTTGGCCTGTTCGTACCAGCCCTCGACGGCGAGATCCGTGGGTGCGGCCATGCCCAGGGTGTGGGCGGCGCGCAGCACCCGGGCGCGGAACGTCTCGTGGTCCAGCGCCAGCAGGTCCGCGAGGCCCACGATGCCCGCCTGGGTGAACATCCGCTGCTCCTCGAGCCCGAAGCCCGCGAGGTTCAGCAGCAGTGCCTCATCCCGCCAGTCGTTGACGTCGTTGGTCGTGACCTGGATCTGGTCAGCCAGCGTCTGGCGCCGCGTGCGGGTCTCCGAGACCTCCAGCAGCAGGCCGGTGGTGAACACGCCCTGCCGCTCGAGGCGCTCGAGCAGGAGCTGGGGGACGCGCTGGAGCTGTTCGATGGGCGGCACGGCCGGGCTGATCCTCCGATGGAACGGTGCGAGTGCGCGTGGGTCCGTCTGATGATGCCACGTCACGCCGAGCCGAACGTGGCCCGGGCCGCGCTCAGCCCTCCGGCGCGTCGCCCCAGATCTGGTAGTGCCAGCCTTTCTGGGTCGCGCCGGTGAGCTCCACCATCACGTGCTTGATCTGGGTGTACTCGTCGAACGAGTAGGCGGACATGTCCTTGCCGAAGCCCGACTGCTTGAAGCCGCCGTGGGGGGTGTCGCTGCTCAGGGGCAGGTGGTCGTTGATCCAGACCGTGCCGAAGTTGAGCTGCTTCGCGGCGCGCATGCCCACGAACACATCCCGCGTCCAGACGGATGCGGCGAGGCCGTAGCGGGTGTCGTTCGCCTTGGCGATGACCTCCTCCTCGGTATCGAACGGCAGCACGGTCAGCACCGGGCCGAAGATCTCCTGCTGCACGCACTCGCTGTCCTGGGCCACGTCCGCGAGCACGGTCGGCTGGAAGAATGCGCCGTCCGGCAGCCCCGGCACGTCCGGCCGCCGGCCCCCCGTGAGGAGTCGTGCCCCGGAGGCCACGGCCCGCTCCACGAAGCCCTGGACCCGCGCCACCTGGGTGGCGCTGATGAGCGTGCCCAGGTCCGTGGACGGATCCTCGGGATCGCCGATGCGGATCTCCTCCGCGAACCCCTTGAGCAGTTCCAGGTACGCCTCGTAGACCGGGCGCTGGACGTAGATGCGGGTCGCCGCGGTGCAGTCCTGGCCGGCGTTGATGAAGCCGCCCGCGACCGCGCCGCGGGCCGCCGCCTCCAGGTCCGCGTCCGCGAACACCACGAACGGCGCCTTGCCACCCAGCTCCAAGTGGACGCGCTTGAGGTTGCTCGCGGCCAGCTGCTGGATCTTGACGCCCGTGGCAGAGTCGCCCGTGAGGGACACGATGTCGATGTCCATGTGGCCGGCGATCGCGGCACCCACATCGTCGCCGGGTCCGGTCACGATGTTCAGGACGCCGGGCGGCAGACCCGCCTCCGCCGCCAGCGCACCCAGCTTCAGCGTCGTGAGGGGCGTGGCGCTGGCGGGCTTGATGACCACCGAGTTGCCGGCGGCGAGGGCCGGGCCGACCTTCCAGATGGCCATCATGAATGGGTAGTTCCAGGGCGCGACCTGACCTGCCACCCCGATGGGCTCGCGTCGGATCATCGAGGTGTGGTCCGTGCTGTACTCGGCGGCGGCCTTGCCATCGAGGTGTCGCGCGGCGGCCGCCATCTGGCGCAGGTTGTCAGGTGCGAACGGGATGTCGTTGGAGCTCCGGAACTTGACGGCCGTGCCCGTCTGGGCCACCTCCAGCGCGACCAGCTCATCGAGGTCCCGCTCGATGAGGTCCGCGAGCGTGTTAAGGACGGCGCAGCGCATCGGCAACCACTGGCCGCGCCAGCGGCCGTCGTCGAACGCCGCGCGGGCTGCTGAGACCGCCCGGTCCACGTCCGCCGCGGTGCCCTTCGGGACACGGCCGACGACGCGGCCCGTCGCGGGGCTGCGGACATCCGTCCACTGGCCGCTGACGGACTCAACCCACTCGCCACCGATGAGCATCCGCAGCTCGGTGATCGACGCGACAGCCATGGTTCGCTCCTCCACGATCGGGGGTCGCGCGGCGTCAGCGGGAGCGGCGCGACGGAAGGCACGCGGCGTGCGTGCGGCGTCCGGACAGTGTACCGCCGCCCGGTTCGGCCTCGAACGGGGCGGCGGCTGAGCGGCGGTGTGGTCGATCAGGCCGTGAGCGTGGCCGTGACGGACAGCTCGACGTTGCCCACGAGGGCGCGCGAGATGGGGCAGCCGTCCTTGGCCGTCGCGGCGGCCGCCTCGAAGCCTGCCTGGTCGAGTCCCGGCACGACGCCCGAGACGGTGATCGCGGAGCTCAGGACCGTGAACCCGGCCTCGCGCTTGTCGGCGGTCACGTCGACCGTCACCTCGACACTCGTCGCGGGGGTTCCGCCCTTGGCCAGGATGTTCGAGAGGGCCATCGAGTAGCACGAGGCGTGAGCGGCGGCCAGGAGCTCCTCGGGGCTCGTCTGGCCCGTGTCGGACGCCTCGGCGCGCGCGCGCCATGACGTGGGCAGGCTGCTGATGGTGCTGCTCGTGACAGTGCTCACCGTGCCGCTGCCGGTGGGCAGATCACCCTGCCACTGTGCCACTGCGCGTCGGACCTGGGCCATGCGTGGAGACCTCCGAAGTGTGTGCTGGGGGCCGGACGCGGCCACGCCGCGCCCGTTCGGCTCCATCGTCCCATACCCCGGACCGACCGCGCCTCAACGACCGGGCCGGCCCATCCGCCGGTAGGGCTCGACCGCCCACCGGTTCGTCCAGCGCTCCGCCTGCCACTCCCCGAAGAAGTCGCGCGACAGCTGGGAGAGCGCCGCCAGCTGCCCGCCGCGGTACGTCCAGCGCCACCGGCAGTCGTCGCTCTCGCAGGCGCGGGACCAGCGAGTCAGCTGGAAGCCAACGATGTACGTGCGCCCCGGCTCGATGGCGTCGGGCTCCGTGACCGTGACCTCCATCTCCTCCCAGCGCCCATCGCCGTCGTCGTCGTCGCGATCGAAGGAGGCGCCCGGCAGGTCGCTGATCCAGGAGCCGGAGGCGGACAGTCGGCCGGAGTCGTCGTGGATCTCCTGCGTGTAGCGCAGCCCCTCCTCCTCGTAGCGGCGCAGCGCACGGACGCCCGCCCGGTCCCAGGTGAGGTGGACGAACACGTACACCGAGTCGCGCATGACGCGGAAGCCGGCGAGCGTCACCGTGGTCGTCGCCACGGTCGGCGTCCACGTCGCGCCGCCCGCGCCCGTGGCCGCCGCGCCGGACGCGGACAGCGCCACGCCAAGGAGCGCCGGCAGAAGGGCCGCCCGCAGGTGCGGGCGGTGACGACGAGCTCGGGTCATCCGGCGGCCGCGGCGGCGTCCAGCTCACGCCCGACGGCACGGATGAGCGCCCAGGTATGCGCCACATGCCGCCACTCGGTCCGCGGATTCCCGATGGACAGGCGGATCGTGTACCGGCCACCCAGCTTCGTGTGGGACAGGAAGGCCTCACCGGTCGCGTTGACGCGCGCCATCAACGCCTCATTGAGAGCATCGAGTGCGGCCGCGGTTCCAGCATCATCCTCCCTGCCCCCGAAACGGCGGGGGCGCCAGCGGAAGCAGACGGTGGCGAAGGGGACGGGCGCGAGCCGCTCGGCGTCAGGATCCACGTCGATGAGGGCAGCAAGGCGAGCGGCCATCGAGATGTGCTCCTCGATCCGGGAGCGCAGCCCATCGAGGCCGAAGTAGCGCAACAGCATCCAGGCCTTGAGGGCCCGGAAGCGCCGGCCGAGCATCGGCGAGTACTCGTTGTAGTCGCGACCGGAGGTCCCGCCACCGGTCGTGCGCAGGTACTCGGGAACGAGGCTGAATGCGGCCCGCACGACGTCCAGGCGCCGGCTCAGCAGCAGGGAGCAGTCCAGGGGCACGAACAGCCACTTGTGCGGGTTGACCACGACCGAGTCCGCCCGCTCCCACCCGGCGAAGTCCCCGCGACGCTCGGGGATGAGGGCGACCACGCCGGCGTACGCGGCATCCACGTGGAACCACACGTCCTCGCGCGCACAGATATCCGCGATGGCCGCCACCGGGTCGATGGCCGTGGAGGAGGTCGTGCCGATGGTGGCCACCACCGCGCACGGTCGCCAGCCAGCCGCGCGGTCCTCTGTTACGGCCGCCGCGAGCGCCGCCGGATCCATGGCGAGCGTCATGTCGGTGGTGATCCGGCGCACCCCGGCCCGCCCGATGCCCAGCGTCATGGCTGCCTTCTCGATGGAGCTGTGCGCCTCCGTGGAGGCGTAGATGCGCAGGCGCGGGCCGCCGGCGATGCCCTCGGCAGCGGCCTCCCCCGTGGCAGCCTGGCGGGCGGCCGCGAGCGCTGTCAGGGAGCTCGTGGATGCCGTGTCGGTGAGCAGGCCGTCGAATGCGGGCGGCAATCCGAGGGCGTCGCGCAGCCAGCCGACGACGATGCCCTCCAGCTCGCTCGCGACGGGCGAGGTCCGCCAGAGCATCGCGTTGGCGACGAGCGCGGAGGTCAGCATCTCGCCCAGGATGCCGGGGCCGGAGGCCGTGCTGGGGAAGTAGGCGAAGAACGCCGGGTGCTGCCAATGGGTGACATTGGGCACGATCGTCGACGACACGTCCGCGAGGATCGCGTCCAGGGGTTCCGGGTGCACCGGTACGTCCCGGTCCAGGCGTGCCGCCAGCTGCCCCGGTCGAACGGGTGGCAGCACCGGATAGGTCTCCAGGTCCCGCAGGTAGTCGGCCATCAGATCCACGACCCGATGGGCGGCCGCGCGGAACGCCTCGACGGGCATGTCGCCCGTGCCGGCTCGCTGGGCGTCGTCCAGGCCGGCGTCGCCTGGCTGGGTCACCATCGGGCTCGTCCCATGAGCGGCAGCTCAGCCCTCGCGGCCGGACCACTCGAGGAACACGCGGAACGCGGCCCGGCTCATCTCGTCCGAGAGTGCGACGGTGCCATCGCGCCGAAGCCGGATGCCGAACTCCACGCCGAACTTCGCGGGCCCAGCCTCTCGCGCAGCAGGGACGACCGCGCTCGCCACCTCCGCGATCAGGTCGGCCACGGACACGGGCACGGACTCAAGGGCGAGCTGCTCGCCGTCGGGGCCCACGGCCATGACCTCGATGGTGGCGTCCGCGGTGGGGTCGAGCCTGGCCTTCTTGCCCATGGGGGTCGTGTCTCCTGGAGGTGGACCGGCAGTCCTGGATGGTCCGGGAGGGCCTTGGGGCAGGTTCCCTGGGATCTCAGCGCGACGGTCCGGAGTGGCTGCGCGTCGGAGGTCATTCTGGACGGTTCCCTGTCTTCGTGCAGTCCGGCTGCCGTTCGTGGGGAAGGTAGTTGCAGCAGCAACTACCTTGTGGCATGATGCACGCACCCACTCCCCTACCAGGACCCTGCCGATGCCCGCCATCACCGTCGCCGATCTGACCATCCGGCCGCGCGTCCCCGTGCCGGACCTGCTCGTCGCGGTGCCGCGCTCGGTGCGCAGCATCACGACCGCGCCGCAGGGATTCGAGGGTGAGGGATTCCCCGTCCGGCGCGCGTTCGCAGGCGTGGACCTCATGGACCTCGACCCATTCATCCACCTCGACCAGATGGGCGAGGTGGAGTACGCGCCCGGCGAGCCCAAGGGCACGCCCTGGCACCCCCACCGCGGCTTCGAGACCGTCACGTACATCATGGATGGCACGTTCGAGCATGCCGATTCCAATGGCGGCGGCGGGGTCATCACCAACGGCGATACCCAGTGGATGACCGCGGGCGCCGGGATCCTGCATATCGAGAAGCCACCCGAGGCCCTGGTCGTGAGCGGGGGCCTGTTCCACGGGCTCCAGCTGTGGGTCAACCTGCCGTCCGCGCTCAAGTGGTCGACGCCGCGCTACCAGGACCTGCGGGCCATGGAGGTGGCCCTCCTCGCGTCGCACGACGGCGGCGCGCTGCTGCGCGTGATCGCGGGAGAGCTGGCCGGACACGCCGGACCGGGCTCCACGTACACGCCGATGACCATGGTCCACGTGACCCTCAGCCCGGGCGCCCGCCTGACCATTCCCTGGCGGCCGGACCACAACGCGCTCGCCTACGTCCTGTCGGGTTTCGGAACCGTGGGCGTGGAGCAGCACCCTGTGCGCACCGGCCAGTTGGTGGTCCACGGGGATGGTGAGTCGATCACCCTCGCCGCGTCGACCGGGCAGGAGAGCCGCAGCCCGAACCTGGACGTGGTGCTCCTCGGCGGGCGGCCGATCCGCGAGCCGGTCGCCTGGATGGGACCGTTCGTGATGAACACCCGCGCGGAGGTCCAGCAGGCCTTCGCGGACTACCAGGCAGGCCGGCTGGGCTCGATCCCGGCGGTCCACGGCGCTCCCATCCACCTGGTCGAGTCTCGTCGCGGTCAGGGCCCGGCCGCGCAGTAGCCCGGGGCGGACCCGTCAGGGTTTGGATCGGTCCTCCATCTCCCCAGGCGTGATCGAGGGTGTGCCACGCGATGCGCCGCGCGGCATAGCGCGGTGGCCACTTCCCACCCTCCGGCGGATCGCCCTCGGAGGGTGCCCCCACGACGGCCACACCTGGTTCCTGGTCGAGGACGCCCTCGAGACTTGCTCCAGCCGGGTCACGCGGTGGCGACCCACGTCGCGCGCTGCCACGTGTCTGCGACGTGACGTGCTCGCGCAGAGGCGCACACGACGACGCTGTTCCGGCACGCTCCAGGGGACCCGCATCCCAGGAGGCACCCGATGACCGACGAACAACGACCCGATGCTCAGCTCGGCACCGGCGCACCCCGCTCGGAGCTGGAGTCCGAGCCCGTCGAGACCACCGTCCCGCCTGATCCGGCCGACGACCAGCCCAACCCCAATCGCAGCGGATCCGGTGGCAGTGGTGCATCGACCGATCCCAGCGCCGACGCCATGGAGGAAGGCTCCACCGACCAGTCGATGGACGAACTCCTCGGCGGCCAGGAGCACGACGCCCCTCCGGTCACCCGGAAGGTCACGAGTCACGCTCAGAAAGTTGGTCGGGGCGAGACGATTTGAACGTCCGACCTCCTGAACCCCATTCAGGTGCGCTACCAGGCTGCGCCACGCCCCGATCAGACCGCGAAGTCTACCACGCGATCGGCTCAGACCGATCAGCCGGACCAGCCCTCCAGCCCGGCCAGCTCGGCCCTCGGGTCCCGGGCGAGCAGATCGGCCAGGCACTGTCGGACCGGCTTGTCCTCGTAGAGCGCCCGGTGGACCTCCTGGGCGATGGGCAGCTCGACGCCCAGCCGCGCCGCCAGCGCCAACGCGGCATCGACCGTGTAGGCGCCCTCCGCGACGCCGGGCAGAGCCTGCTCGATGTCCGACCAGCGACGCCCGGCGGCGAGCTCCATGCCCAGCCGGTGGTTGCGGGACAGCGATGATGCGCAGGTCGCCATCACGTCCCCCACACCGGCCAGCCCGGAGAAGGTGAGCGGGTTCGCGCCCGCCGCCACGCCCAGTCGGGTCATCTCGGCAAGGCCCCGGGTCACGATCGCGGCCTTGCCGTTGTCCCCGAAGCCGAGCTGGTCCGCGGCACCCGCGGCGATGGCCAGGATGTTCTTGAGCGCGCCCGCCAGCTCCACGCCCACGATGTCGCGGTTCGTGTACAACCGGAACGTCCGACTGCCGAGGCGAGCGACGACGGCCGAGCCCACCGCCGTGTCGGGGCAGCCCACGACCGAGCTCGCCGGAAGCCCGCGCGCGATCTCGGGCGCCAGGTTGGGCCCGCTGAGGGCCGCGATCCGACCGGCTGCGCCCGGCAGCTCCGCGATGAGCACCTCGCTCATGCGCAGCAACGTGCCCGCCTCGATGCCCTTGGCGACCGACAGGACCGTGGTGCCCGCGACCAGGTGCGGGGCGATCCGGCGCGCCGTCTCGCGCACGTGACGGGAGGGCGCGGCCACGATCAGGAGGCCGTCGGCCGCCTTGATCGCGGCCGGATCCGCCGTGACGTGGATCGCGTCCGGCAGCGGCACGCCGGGGAGGTGTCGGACGTTCTCGCGCGCGGCGGCGATGCGCGCGGCATCCTCCTCGCTGCGCGCGACGAGCACGACCGGGCCGCTCCGGGCGAGCAGGACGGCGAGGGTGGTGCCCCAGCCTCCGGTGCCCACGACGGCGCAGCTCGGCGCCGGGCTGGACATCGCGCGGGACGACTAGCGGCCGCCCGGGGGCGGACCGGACCGGCGCTTGGGCGTCGCCCTGGCGGCGGCCGCGCGTGCCTTGGGCGCTGCGGTGGGTCGGGTGGTGGACGCGGGGCGAGCGTTGGGCGACGAGCGAGTGGCGGGGGCCGTGGCGGCGACCGAGGGCGCCTTGGCGGTGGCCGCGGGCTTGGCGCTGGCCGCGGGCTTGGCGCTGGCCGCGGGCTTGGCGCTGGCCGCGGGCTTGGCGCTGGCCGCGGGCTTGGCGGTGGCCGCGGGCTTGGCGCTGGCCGCGGGCTTGGCGCTGGCCGCGGGCTTGGCGCTGGCCGCGGGCTTGGCGCTGGCCGCGGGCTTGGCGCTGGCCGCGGGCTTGGCGGCCCCCCTGGGCGTGGACGAGGCCTTGACCTCGGGAGCCAGGGTCGTGCCCGGCTTCAGTTTCTGGGGCTGGGACTTCGGAGCTCGCGCTCCGCCCGCCACGGTGCGTACCGATCGACCGCCGGACCGCGCGCCGCCCTTGGGCCCACTCTTGCTCCGGCCCGACTTGGGCTTCTTCTCCAGGCGCACGCGATCGCGCTCGCGGAACACGAGCCGCATCGGCGTGCCCCCGAACCCGAACGCGTCCCGCAGCCGGTTCTCGAGGTAGCGCTTGTAGCTGAAGTGGAGGTTGTCCGCGTTGGACGCGAACAGCACGAACGTGGGCGGCTCGATGGCCGCCTGGGTGCCGTAGTAGACGCGCGGCCGGACGTTGCGCACAGGCGGCGCCGGCTGGCGCGCGACCGCATCCCCGATGACCTTGTTGAGCGCGGCCGTGGGTACCCGACGCCGGCGCGAGCGGGCGATCTCCAGCGCCGCATCCAGCACCCGGCCCACGCGCTGCCCGGACATCGCGCTGATGGACACGATGGGTGCGAAGTCCAGGAACGGCAGCTCGCGCCGGATGCGCGCGGTGTAGACCTCGAACGTCTTGTCGTCCTTCTCCACGAGGTCCCACTTGTTGACAGCGACGACGAGGCCCACCCCCTCGTCCACGACATAGCCCCCGACGTGCGCATCCTGGGCCGTGAGCCCTTCGACGGCGTCGATGACGAGCACAGCCACATCCGCCCGACCGATGGCCCGCAGCGCCCGGATGGCGGAGAACCGTTCCGCGTCCGGTCCCGAGGCGACCTTGCCCCGGCGCCGCATGCCCGCGGTATCCACGAGGCGCACCGGCACACCCTGCCATTCGAGCGACGTATCGATGGCGTCGCGGGTGGTGCCCGGGATGTCGCTCACGATGGCGCGCTCCTCGCCCAGCAGCGAGTTCAGCAGCGAAGACTTGCCGACATTGGGACGGCCCACGATGGCCACCGCGGCGACATAGCCCTCGATGCCCTCGTCAGGTTCCCCGGACTCCTCGTCATCGTCGTCCCAGGCGGTCGTCTCGCCGGCGGCCTCGAGCTCCACCTCGAGGTCCGCGAGTTCGTCCGCCTCCTGCACCTTGCGCTTGCGCTCGACCTCCGCCTCCGATTCGGGCGGCAGCGCCCACACGATCGCGTCCAGAAGGTCCGCCACGCCCCGACCGTGGAGCGCGCTGATGGGGTAGGTCTCCTCCCAGCCGAAGCGGTGGAACTCCGCGCCATCGAGCTCGCGCTTCTCGTTGTCCGCCTTGTTGATGGCCACCAACACCGGTGACTGCGCCATGCGCAGGGTCTGCGCGGCCTCCGCGTCCGCGGGGGTCTCACCCGACACCGCGTCCACCACGAAAACGATGACGTCCGCCTCCTCGATGGCGAGGCGTGCCTGCTCCTGGACCTTCTCCTCGATGGGATCGCCGGGGTGTCGCTCGAGGCCGCCGGTATCGATGATCACGAACCGCCGTTCGTTCCATTCCGTGGCGCTGTAAAGCCGGTCGCGCGTGGTCCGGGCGCGATCCTCCACGATCGCCCGTCGGCTGCCGATGACGCGGTTGAACAGGGTGGACTTGCCCACGTTGGGCCGACCCACGACCGCGACGATGGGCAGGCCCTGGAGCGGGATCTCGCCCGGATCGCGGCGCACCGAGCGCCGGGAGGCGGAGCGACGCGGGCTCACCGCGCCCCGCCGGCCGCGGCTGCGGCGGCCGTCACGACATCCAGGCGTGCGCGCTGGTCGCGGCCCAGGGAGGTGCTGCGGTACGCGGATTCCGCGACCGACGTCACGGCCAGGTGGGCCAGCTCGGTGGCGTGTGCCTGCGACTCCGGCGTGCCTGCCAGCTCGTAGATGCGGCGGGCGACCTGCTCCAGGTCCTCGATGGGCGTCGACGTGCCGCCCGTGACGCCCACCAGCCGCCGCCCGGTGAAGGGGGTCGCGTCGACGAGGTCCTTGGCGCTCTCGATCTGGATGGCGGGCTTGCCCACGATGCCCACGAGCCGGGTCAGCTCCTTGGTATTGGCGCTCTTGCGGCCACCGACCACGACCACGAGCTCCACCGCGGCGGCGAGCTCCGTGGTGTCCTGCTGGCGGCGGATGGTGACCGGGCACACGGTGTTGACGATCTTGAGCTCATGGGCACGGCTGACCATGTGCGCGGCGAGCCTCTCGAACTTCCAGGGCGGCTGGGTGCTCTGGCAGATGAGCGCCATCCGCTTGCGACGCGGGATGCGGTCCCAGTCCTCCTCCTCATCCACGAGGATGGCGTCCGGCGCGAAGCCCAGCAGGCCCACGACCTCCGGGTGGCCGGGCGTGCCCAGGAGCACGATGGTGTACCCCTCCTCCACCAGGCGCGCGAGCTCGCGCTGCTCCGTGGTGACCCAGGAACAGGTGCCGTCGATGACCTCCAGGCCGCGTGCCTCCGCGCGCTCCATCACGTCCGGCGTCACGCCGTGGGCGCGGATGACGACCGCGGCCCCGTGGGTGATGTCATCGAGCGAGTCCACGTTGCGGATGCCGTGGGACCGCAGGTCCTCGATGACGCCCTCGTTGTGGACGACGTGGCCCAGGGTATGCGTCGGCTTGCCCTCCACGGCGGAGAGCCTGGCCGCGTCGATCGCCTCGCGGACGCCATAACAGAAGCCGGTACGCCGCGCGATGCGGACCTCGGAAACCTCACCCATATCGCAATGAGTATCGCACCGAGGGCCAGAACCGATCGGTCAGGCCTCCAGCCAGGGCTCCCAGTCGCCACGGTGGCGCGGCTCCACGAGGGCCGCGATGCGCCGCATCAGCTCTTCATCCGCGGCGGCGAGCGCTGCCCGGCGGTCTCCACCGCGGCCTGCGACGGGTCGGTACGGCGTGCCGATGCGCACGATCACCCGCACGCCGAAGTTCGGCAACCGCTGGCCGCGGCGCAGGAACGCGTCCGATCCAGAGACCCCCACGGGTAGCACGGGCACACCGTGCCGGCTGGCCAGCAACGCCACACCCGGCTTGGGACGGCCGAGCCGCCCGTTCCCGGCGCGC
>Ga0105047_10006645_pt1 | contig 19601 bp, 13 predicted proteins | sample MAT04_FD_78384 | JGI IMG/M metagenome (GOLD analysis project Ga0105047, IMG submission 78384) | Freshwater microbial communities from Lake Fryxell liftoff mats and glacier meltwater in Antarctica - MAT-04 (megahit assembly) | ecosystem: Environmental > Aquatic > Freshwater > Ice > Liftoff...
ACCGACTTCGGCCGCTTCGGCGCGGCCGCGGTCGCATCGTTGCGATAGAGGTTGGCGAGTGTCAACCCGGCGAGGCCCACTCGGAGTAACGAACGTCGGGTCGGTCCGTTGCAGATGCCCTTCATTTCGGTGCCCTTCATTTCGTCGCTCCGCCATCTGTTGATCTCGGCAACGATCTCTTCAGTCGCCAAGCAACGCGCTTTGCAATCCAACACCGCAGCTAATGTATCGATTCGGTTAAACCTGTTCCGTTGGATCGCAGATAGTGCTTCGATGCCGACGATCTCGTTGGTGCCCCAACCACGTCGATCGGACCCGCTATTTTCGCGCTTGCGCCAACTTTGCGGTCGCTCGGCGGTTGAAGCCGGTAGAATTCCCTGGTGAATCCACCCTGCTCCGCTCGTTCGGGAGTGCCTCTCATGCTCCGTCGTTGTTGCTTTGCGTTGGTCTTCACGTCGCTTGCCGGCCTTGGGCTGTCGTTCGGCGGGTCGGCCGTCGGTCAGGACAAGAAGCCGGTCGAGAAGAAGCCCGACGACAAGAAGATGGAAGACAAAAAGACCGAAGTGAAGCCGGAGGACAAGGATAAGCCCAAGGTCGTCCCGGTCGAGCCGGAGGATCAGTCGTTCAAGTCCGCCGACGGCGTCAAGCTCGTGGGCAAGCTCTACAAGACGGCCAAGGGTGCGGCCCCCGTTGTGCTCATGCTGCACGACTACAAAGCCAACCCCAACGAGGCGGTCTGGGAGGATACGGCCCAACTGCTCGCCAACCGCGGTTACAACGTATTCCGCTTCGACTTCCGCGGTCACGGCAAGAGCCTGGACGTCGTCCCCGGTGAGTTCTGGCTGCGGCCGGAGAACAAGTCGCTCATCAACCTCGGCGGCGTTAACCCGAGTCTGAAGTCGACGATCAAGTTCACCGAGTTTAAGCAGAATTACTTCCCGATGTTGGTACAGGACATCGCCGCGGCGCGGAACGTGATCGACCAGCTCAACGATAACGGTGTGGTCAACGCCAGCACCATTTACCTGCTCGGTGCCGGCGACTCGGCCGGCTTGGGGATGCTGTATCTCGCCAGCGAATGGAGCCGGGAACGGCAGAAGCCGAACGTCGGCGTGGTGGCCCAATACGTCAGCCCGAATCGCCCGCTGTTCCCCACGGCCGAGCCGGCCGGCGGCGACTTCGGCGGTGCGGTGTGGCTGGGGCCGACTCGGAACGTCAGTATGTCGACTCAGATCATCAAGGACTGGGTGCTTTCTCCGCGCACGATCAACCTGCGAACGGAAACCTCAATGCTCTTCATTCATGCCGAGAAGGACACCAAGTCCGCCCCGGTGGCGAAGTTCCTGTACAAGGACGCGCTGATGGTCGAATCCAGGACGAACCCGAGCACGGGTCAGAAGCTCCTCCGCCCGGAGCAGACCTTCGTCCGCGAGATCAAGGGGAGCGCCGCCGCGGGTGCCAAGCTGCTCGGCAACAACCTCGGTACCGAGGACATGGTCGAGAAGTTCCTGAAGGCCGTGGACAGCGAGCGCAAATCGAAGACCCGCAAAACCCGCGAATGGGACAAGCCGCTCTTCATCGAAGTGACCGCCTTCGGCGTCTGCCGGCTGCAATAATCGCCGTGGCCGGCATCGCCTGAGTCGGAATCGGTAGGCGTGTCGTCGCGACGGGGATTTCTTCATGCGGTTCATCTCGACTCTGACTGCAGTCGTCGCACTGACTTCCGCACTCGCGGCCGCCGATCCGGCGACGACCTATCCGGCCGTGCTGCCGCTGCTCAAAACCTACTGCCATAAATGCCACGATGCCGGCGATCCGCAGGGCGGTGTCGACTTCGCCTCGCTGACTGCTGACGATGTCGGCACCAAGGCGAAGCTCTGGAAGCGGGCCAAGGGCCGGGTCGACGACCAGGAGATGCCGCCCGAGGACGGGAAGCAGCCCACACCCGCCGAACGCAAACTCATCGGCGATTGGCTCGGCACGGCGGCTGGTTTCCTCGATTGCGACTCCGCCAAACGCGACCCCGGCCCGGCTCCGCTGCGGCGGCTTACGCAAGCCGAGTACGGAAACACGCTACGCGATCTCCTCGGTTTTCCCTTCAATGCCCATGCCGCGGTCGGCTTCCCGGATGAGCCGACCGGCGAGGGCCGCTTCGCGAATCTGGCGGTGAACCTGCGGCTGTCGGACGTGCTCATGGAGCGTTACTTCGCCGCCGCCGATGCGGCGTTGACGAAGCTCTTCACGCGCGGTTGGCCGATGGACGACGCCCGCCGCAAACTCCTCGGCAAGCCGATCGGCAAGGAAAGCGACGAGGACGCGGCGAAGCGCATCCTTGCCTCCTTCGCCCGTCGCGCCTTCCGGCGACCGCCTGAGGGCGAGGACGTCATCCGGCTCGTCGCGCTTTATCGCCGCGCTCGGGTCAGAGGCGAAACCCACGAAGACGGCCTGCGGGCGTCGCTCAAACCGGTGCTGGTGTCGCCGCAGTTCCTGTTCCGGATCGAGCGCGACCGGCCGCACACTGACCGGGATGCCGCCAAGCCCGGCGTGCCGGTCGATGCCCACGAACTCGCGACGCGGCTTTCCTACTTCCTCTGGTCGACCATGCCGGATGCGGAACTGATGAAGCTTGCGGACGATGGCCGACTCGCGGACCCCGCCGTGCTCGATGCACAGACGCTGCGGCTGCTCAACGACCCGAAATCTAAGGCTTTCACGGAGCACTTCGGCCTGCATTGGCTGCAATATCCCAAGCTCGCGACCGCCCGGCCGACCACCGAGTTCTTCCCCGCCTTCAACGCGAAGCTGAAGGAGTCGATGACGGCGGAAGCGTCCGCCCTCTTCGACCACCTCCGCACCGACAACCGACCGCTCACGGACCTTCTCCATGCCGACTACACCTTCGTCGATGCGACCTTGGCGAAGCACTACGGCATCGACGATGTGACCGGCGACAAGCTGCGGAAAGTGACGCTGAAGCCCGGCGATCACCGCGGCGGCATCCTCGGCCTCGGTGGTGTCTTGGCGTTGACGAGCCACACCTTCCGCACCAGCCCGACGCAGCGCGGCAAGTACGTTCTGGAAGTGATCCTCGGCACGCCGCCGCCGCCGCCGCCGCCGAACGCGGGGACGATCGCGCAGGATGCGGACGAGCAGAAGAAGCAGCCCAAGACGTTCCGCGAACAGCTCGCCGCCCACGCCAGCCAAGCGAGCTGTGCGGGTTGCCACAAGAAGATCGATCCCCTCGGCTTCGCGCTCGATCAGTACGACGCGGTCGGCCGCCGCCGCGAGAGCACGGCCGCAAATCCGCTGGATGTCTCCGGCATTTTGCCGGACGGTGCGCGGGTCAACGGCATGGAAGAACTGCGGGCGGTGCTGCTGACCCGCAAGCCGCAGTTTCTCAGGAACGTCGCGGGTAAGGTGCTCGAATACGCCCTTGGCCGCGATCTGGACGCGGCCGACGAATGCACCCTGGCGGACGTGCAGGCCGCACTCGCCGCCGACGGCGACCGCTTCCGAACGCTGATTCTGGCCGTCGTCCGCAGCGTGCCCTTCCGGGAACGCCGCGCGGGCCGGTAGCGCCCGGTCTTGTTGCGCCCGTTGCTTTCGCTTCCTTCGGAGACTATGTTGATGCCTTCCCGATTACCTTGATCTCTCCCCAAGGAAGTTCGCTCATGTCGGTTCCGCTCGTCCGGTTCGTTCCCGCACTCCTCCTGACCCTGCTCCTCGGTGCCCCCGCGTTCGCCGCCGCCGGCGGGGAGGCGAACCTGAAGCTGCCCGACCTGAACTCGGTGAAGTTCTTCGGCTCCGTCGGCGGCAAGGATCTGCTGTTCGTCGGCTTGGCCGTGTCAGCTTTGGGCCTGATCTTCGGGCTGATCATGTACTCGCAGCTCAAGAACATGCCGGTACACAAGTCGATGTTGGACGTCTCCGAACTCATCTATGCGACCTGCAAGACGTATCTCGTCACGCAGGGCAAGTTCCTGTTTGTGTTGTGGCTGTTCATCGCCGCGGTGATCGGCTTCTACTTCGGCTACCTCAAAGGGGAGGCGGAGGGGTTCTCCCCCTTCAAGGTCGCGGTCATCCTCGGCTTCTCGGTCGTCGGGATTCTCGGCAGTTACGGCGTGGCGTGGTTCGGCATCCGGGTGAACACGTTCGCCAACAGCCGTACCGCGTTTGCGGCACTCACCGGCAAGGCCTTCCCATGCTATGCGATTCCGCTGAAGGCCGGCATCTCCATCGGGATGCTGCTGATCTCGGTCGAACTGCTCCTGATGCTCATCATCCTGATGTTCATCCCCGGCGACTATGCCGGCGCCTGCTTCATCGGCTTCGCCATCGGCGAATCGCTTGGGGCCGCGGCGTTGCGGGTCGCCGGCGGTATCTTCACCAAGATCGCAGACATCGGTGCCGACCTGATGAAGATCGTCTTCAAGATCAAGGAGGACGATGCCCGCAACCCAGGCGTCATCGCGGACTGCACCGGGGACAATGCCGGCGATTCGGTCGGCCCCTCGGCCGACGGCTTCGAGACTTACGGTGTGACCGGGGTGGCGCTCATCACCTTCATCATGCTCGCGGTCACCAAGGAAGAAACGCAGGTCCAACTCCTGGTCTGGCTGTTCATGATGCGCGTCATGATGGTCATCGCCTCGGGGGTGAGCTACTTCGTCAACGAGCTGCTCGCCAAGGCCAAGTACGGCGACTCCAGGGACTTCAACTACGAAGCCCCACTGACGTTCCTGGTCTGGCTGACCTCCATCGTCTCGGTCGTCGCCACCTATGCCGTGTCGTACGTGCTGATTCCCGAACTCGCGGGGGACACGTCGCTGTGGTGGAAGCTGAGCACGATCATCACCTGCGGCACGCTTGCCGGTGCCATCATCCCGGAGTTCGTCAAGGTCTTCACCAGCACCTCGTCCGCCCACGTGCGGGAAGTGGTCACGTCGTCCCGCGAGGGCGGAGCCTCGCTCAACATCCTCTCGGGTCTGGTCGCGGGGAACTTCTCCGCGTACTGGCTCGGCATGGTCATGATGGGCCTGATGGCCGTGGCCTACGGCATCAGCGGGCTGTTCCCGAGCGGCGTGATGCTGACGAACACCGAGGCCGTCTTCGCCTTCGGCCTCGTGGCCTTCGGATTTTTGGGCATGGGTCCGGTGACCATCGCCGTCGACAGCTACGGTCCCGTGACGGACAACGCCCAGAGCGTGTATGAACTCTCCGCCATTGAAGACGAACCGGAGATCGAGGACGACCTGCAGAAGAACTTCGGCTTTGTGCCGGATTTCGCGGTCGCCAAGGACAACCTCGAAAAGAACGACGGCGCGGGCAACACCTTTAAGGCGACCGCCAAGCCCGTGCTCATCGGCACCGCCGTCGTCGGCTCGACGACCATGATCTTCGCCATCATCATGGAACTGACCAACGGGCTGAAGCCCGAGTTCCTGCCGAAGCTCTCGATTTTGTATCCGCCGTTTCTGCTCGGCCTGATCGCCGGCGGCGCGATCATCTACTGGTTCACAGGCGCGAGCATCCAGGCCGTCACCACGGGGGCCTACCGCGCGGTCGAGTTCATCAAGGCCCACATCAAACTCGATGACTCGGTGAAAAAAGCCAGCACCGAGGACAGTAAGAAAGTGGTCGAAATCTGCACGCAATACGCGCAGAAGGGGATGTTCAACATCTTCCTGACGGTGTTCTTCGCCACGCTCGGGTTCGCCTTCGTCGAACCGTTCTTCTTCATCGGCTACCTCGTGTCGATCGCGCTCTTCGGTCTGTATCAGGCCATCTTCATGGCCAATGCCGGCGGCGCCTGGGACAACGCGAAGAAGATCGTCGAGACCGAACTGAAGCAGAAGGGCACGCCGCTGCACGATGCCACGGTGGTGGGCGACACGGTCGGCGATCCGTTCAAGGACACGTCTTCGGTCGCCCTCAACCCGATCATCAAGTTCACGACGCTCTTCGGCCTGCTGGCGGTGGAACTGGGCGTGTCGGTCACCCGCACGCAGGGCAGTCTCGTCACCGGCTGCCTGGCCGGTGTGTTCATCGCCATCAGCGCGTTCTTTGTGTGGCGCAGCTTCTACGGCATGCGGATCAAGGCGTAATCCCATCGAACGGGGACGTTCGTCCCCCGCTCGATGGGAGCAACAACGGCTATGCCGCGCCCACCGGGCGGCGGACGCTGTCCCCGGCCGGCCGCAGTCGCGGCCGACGGGTTTGCGCGATCGTACGCACGACCAGCGGGTCGTCCGCATTCAGGCGGTAGACGCGGGCCAAGAGGCCTGCGGCGATGCCGCGCAGGAAGTCCGGGTCGAAGCCCTGGCGGGACCGATCGACCGGCTTGACGAACAGCTGCAGCACCACCGGCTTGTCGTCGTCATCCCCATAGTTGGGGGTGAACAGTTCCAAGCCGTCGATCCAGCAACCGCCGATGCGGTCGAAGAGCTTCATGCGGGCCTCCCAGAGGCAATGGTCCTCCGCGGGAGCGTTGACGCCGGGCCGCTTGCTTTCCCAGACGACGAACGGCAACGGCTCGTCCATGCCGCCGGCCTCGGCGTGCAGGACCTTCACCATCTGCGTCATCAGTCGGGTGCCGACGCCGCGCTTGCGGTAGTGCTCGTCGACACCGAGATAACTGAGGTAACCGCCATACTCCGGCAGAAAGGAGCCATAAACGAAGCCCGCGAGCATCTCGGGGTCGTTTTCGGTCACGGATTCTTCGGGGACGGCTGTCAGCAGATGGTGGCCGGGCACACCGGGGCGCCAAGCGGCGCGGCCTTTCAGCGAGCGGGCGATCCAGCCCCAAGGAATGCGTTCCTCAGGATGCTGGGTCGTCAGGTACAGGCGTTCGACCGCTTTCAGAAGCAGGTCGTTGCCGTCGAATGCTTCACCGCAGAAGATACGTTCATTGCGTTTCATAACCCCCCACCGTCCCGTCGGTCCATTCCGACGACTTGTGGCAGCGTCATTGTAGCCCGCCGAATGCGATCGGGCGCCGAATGACGCGCCGGATTCAACGGGAAGGGCGCGAAGTTCGGATGAAGACGTCGGACGCAACATCCGGCAGTCGCAGGCTTTAGACTGCGTGCTTTCCTCCTGCTGCTTTTCCCGAGGGGTTGAGATGGCCACGTCCACGAAACCGATGTTCGCTACGACTATCAGCGGCCGGCACTGACGGTCGATGCCGTGGTGCTGACCCGGCAGGCGAAACCGCGCGTGCTGCTGATCCGCCGCTTGAAGGAGCCGTTTGCCGGAACGTGGGCGAGCTTCGCCGAAGAAGGGGAAACGTTATTGGAAGCGGTGCAACGCGAGTTGCGGGAAGAGACCGGCTTGGAGGTCCAAGGCCTATACCAGATCCATGCCGCCGGCGACACTGACCGCGAAGCGCGGCTGGACCGTCAGTATCGTGTTTCTCGGTGAGATACCGTTGAAGGATTCCAAGCGGGCCAAGGCGGGGCGACGATGCGGGCGAGGTGGACTGGTTCGTGCACCACGCCGTGCCTCTGACGACGTTCGACCACGCCGCGATCCTGGAACTTGCTGCCCAAGCGATCGCCTAGCTGCTCGCGCCCGCTTGGGCGGGCGGCTGCGGCAGATGCTCGGCCTTATGGCCGTGGATGGCTTCGTACACTTCTTCCCGATGGACGGCGACGTCCTTGGGTGCGACGATGCCGAGGCGGACCTTGTCGCCGCGGATCTCAACGATGGTGATCACCACGTCGTTGTTGATGACGATCGACTCGTTTTTTTTTCTGGACAGTACGAGCATGGCAGCCTATCCTCGGAAGCGTCAGGGGAAATCGAATCCCACGAACGACACGATGGTCATGACCCAGTCGCAGGCGCAATCCCAATCGTTGCGGCTCGGCTACCTGCCGTCCTGATGCCTCTTGCACATCATTCGTCGAATCGCCGACGGGCTTGAAAGAAATCTTTCGCTCCATCAGCGGACGAACGCTTGCGCGGCAAATCCTGAACATGCTTTAATGTAAAAGGGGGCAAATTCGTGCGTCAAGCAACAAACCGTCAATTCGTGAAATTTTTCACTTGACGCGCCTCACAGCTACCGGCCGACGGTCCGAAGAGTTTCGATGCGATTGCGGTAATAAGCCGACCAGTGCCGCACGAGCGGATCCGGGTCGCTCGCCGCCAATTGTTCCATCCAAGCGGCCGATTTCACGTTCAATTCCGAGGCCGTGCGGGCTGCACCCAGTCGCACCGCGGGGTCGACATCGCGGCTCAGCCGCTCGAGCCATGGGCCGGGATCCTTGACCAAATCCCCATCGGCCATGTCGTTGAGCAACAGCAGACGCTCGGCCGGGTCCGGGTGGGTGAATTGCCGGGCGAGGCTGATCTGGGCGAGCGTCAAACCATGTGTCCGGAGCGCGGTCGTGCTCCATTCCCGCACGCCCGCGTCGACATCGTGGAGGCTGGAGAACAGCTCTTCCGGCGACAGCACCGCGGCTTGGTCGTCCGTCATCTGGGCGACCGTCATCATGACATGCAGGCGAACCCGCGGCGACGGATCGTGGAGCAACCCGGCCGCTTCCTTGCGGAGTTGAACCTTGGAATGACTCGCCCAGCGCACCGCGGCGGACTTCGCATCCGGGGTCGATGTGAAACCGAACTTCACCAGTGCCCGCACCGACTCGGCAGCATCGGCTCGGGGGGACGTCAGCAGAGTTTCGACGTGGTCCAGAAGCTTCGTCTTGCCGGCCTCCGCGAACTGCGACCAACGACCGAGCATCGCCTCGGTCAGTCTCGCCGAGAGTTCCGGCGACGCTGCAGTTGCCGCCCATTCGGTCCACGCGGCGCTCAACAACTCCGCCCGGCCTTCATCCGATTCTTCCCACAACGTGACGAACTTCGGCACGCCCGCTTCGCCGAGCATCAGCAACGCGAAGGCTTGAGCCGTACGCTCCGCCTGCTCGGTGCGCGAGTGGAAGCGATGCACAGCCAACTTCGCCGAGAGCGTCTCCCGCAGCAGCACACCCGCTCCACCGCCGACGACCCCAAGGCCGACCGCTGCAACCGCAATCCGCCCCGCCCAAGTCTTCATCGTCGCCATGATCCTGTACTCCGAGCCGAGTGACGGAGCAGGGTACGCCGAGCCTCGCGAAGCGGGCAAGGCCAGATTCGGCAATTCGGCAGGCTGCGAATGGAAGAGGCCCTTGCAGCCGAGACGGCCGCACCACAGCCGGATCGGGATTTGCCCCCGGATTAGTGGCTCGGCCGTCTCGGCTGCACGAGACTCGGGATGCGACGAAAAACCCTTCGGTTCAGCATCTTGGGCACGCCGAACCGAGGGGTCGGATTTTGACTCAGCTTCCGTCGGCTTACCGACTTCCGGAGGCATCTTTGGACGGGCGGGTCCCGGTTTACGGCACGTTCGCGGTGCCGCCGAGGAAGGCGCTGCCGGCTTGTTGCGGCGTGAAACCGCCGTTGAGGCGTAAGGCCTGGCTCAGGTAGCGGCCGACCGATTCGCCGGGGCGTTCCTGCAGGACGAGGACATCGCCCGGCAGAATCAGGATGCGTTCGCGCGGGTCGATGAAGGCCCGGTTCAGGTCGACGCGGATCGGCACCTGCTGCGTCGGGTTCACCTTGCGGAGCACGGTGCACATACTCGGGCTGGGCGCACCGAGGCCGCCGCCGACAGCGTTGGGCACGAACAGGTTCTGCGAGAAGCCGCCGTTCAACAGCGGCCCGCGGACTTGGGCGATCGCCTGAATCACGTCCAGGTCGTAATCGCGCGGCAGGGCGAACTGGCCGCCGCCGATCAGGCCGGTCGTGTAGAAGACTTCCGTGTCCCGTGCTTCGATCAGGACCATGTCGCCGTCCTTGAGGATGATGTCTTCCTCGGTGTGGGCGAGCCGTTGTTCGGGGTAGAGCCGCAGCGGGATGCTGATGGCCTTAACCTGGCCGTTCTGGATCATCTTGCGTCGCGCGGCCGAGTCGCCCAGCGCCGTCGACCAAGCGTCATCGGTGACGGCATTCGCTTTGACCTGGCGCAGCACGGTGATTTCATTCTTGGCATCCAGGCCGGGCGGGCCGCCGGTGGCATTGAGTGCCCGCAGCACGTCGTTTTCCCCGGCGACCAGCGAGATGCTGAAGCCGTTGCCCTTGCGGTTGCCGCCGAAGATGGCCGACCCCACCTGTTGCGGCACGGGCTGCGAATCCTCGCGGACGACTGTGATCGTGTACCGGCGCTTCTGCAGCAACTGCACGCTGATCCGCTGGTTCGGCTTCAGCAGTTCCTTGCCACCCTTGGCCCCGGTGGAATAGTCGCGAAGCAGCTTCTCGACTTCCTGAACCGACAATCCCTTGACCGGGATGGGATCGAGCCGCGGAATCGACATCGTGCCGTCTTCATTCACCGGGATCGGGTAGCCGAGGGCGGAGGTATTGCTGGAAGCATCGGGCAGTTTCACGGGAGCCACCTGCGAGTCGGGAGCGATGAGGTTGTCCGCGATCACGGCCAACACATCTCCCTTGTCCAAGAGATATGGCTCGGGTTCGCGTTGCTGCAGGGCTGTCAACGGGATCGCCTTGAGGTCGGACTTGGGCCGGCCGAGGACTTCCGCCGGCAGCCTGCGCACGGGAATGCCGTCCGCGACCGGGTTGGTGATCGAGGCGCAGCCTCCCGATAACGCCGCGAAGGATGCCAACACGAGAATGATGATGCGGTTCATGGTCCATCTTCGCCGTTAAGGAGGACTGGTGCGTGTTCGGTTCCGCAAGGACTTCGGTTTGGCTCAGCGGGCATCCGGGATCGGAGCGGGCGGCAGTTGCCGTGGCGGTTCGTGCGAGGGCGGAATACTCATCGGCGGCATCACTTCGCTCCCGCTCGACGGCAGGATCTTCACATCGACGATCGGCATCGCTTCCGAACTCGGCGGCGGCAGGGGCGTCGGCGGCACGACTGGTCGCGACACCGGAGACGCCGGCACGAGGGGCTTCGGCACCTCGACCGTCGGCACGATGACCTTGGGAACCTCGGAGCGCGGGCCGTCGGACAAGCCGGGAATGGCGGGCAGCAGCGGCTTCGGTTCGGGCTTCACGCCGTCGCCGGGCTTGGCGGGAATCGGGTTGCCCAAGTCCGGCAGGCTGGGCTTGACCACGTCCACAGGCTTCGGCGGGGGCAGGGCAGTGCCGCCGGGTTGTGCGGCCGGCGTTGGGCCGTCGGTGCTCGTGTTCGGCGGCGTCGGGTAGCGAACCACGTTCAAGGCAAGTTCCGGCGGCGCATCCTTGAGCAGTACCGGTACGGTCAGGAAGTTCCGCTTGCCGGTCGCCACCGCGACTTCGGCCCCGTATTGGAAGCCGATCAGGTAATCCCGAATCAGCGCGTGGCCTTCCGGTGTGAGGTAATTCGCACGACGGTAACGCAGCGGTGGGACGATCGGCGGGCCGGGCGGGCCGCCGTTCTCCAGATGGTCCGCATAGCCGTCCGTGAAGCCGTCCGCGAACTCGGGCGTGAAGGTGCGGGCGGGGAATTGTCGGCAGATATCCTTCCAGACCGTGCGGCTTTCCGCTTTGAGGCGGGACGTCAGTTTGTGCTCGTCCACTCGGGTGATCGGTTCGTTGACGAGGTTGTGGGACGCATAATACGCGAGATTGCAGCCGGACGCCGCCAGTGGGGTCGCACCCGCCAAAAGCATCAGGATCTTGCCGCGCATCGTCGATTCCTCCTTCTCACCGACCGAACCGTCGGGACAATCGGAACTATCGGTCGTTCCGAGGCACGATATTGACCAGGAATGGCGAAGATTCCGACAATATCGATGATGCCGAAAGCGCGGGTGAGGGAGTTTGCGTCTGTTAGGAAAGCGAGAAGTTCCGTCCGAAGCACGATGGTGTGAGACGATGCCGAGGTTGATTCCTATGCTGGCATCAAGTGGCGGAATTTCCGTAACTTGGGCAAGATATCGTTGACGGGTCTCTCGACCGTTGCCACGATGGACGTTTCGTGTCGGAAGTTACTCGAAGTTTAATCATCCATCACAGTTGTTGGTCTCACCCCGGAGAATGCGTTATGGCCGCGAGCTGGTTGAAATCATCGGTCGATGAACAGGGTCGCCGTTCGCTGCGATTCGTTCCGATGTTCGTGACGCTGGAAGACCGGGCCGTTCCGGCCGTCTTTTACGTCGATCCATCGTTGGCCGCGTCGAACGACGGGGACGCGGTGACCTTCAACAACGGCAAAGCCGGGGCTGTGTCGGGGCTGGTCTACAGCTCGTCATTCAGCTACTGGAACGCCAACCAAGCCACCGCCAACACGTTCGGTGACTTCGCGACGGCCTTAAAGGTCGCCGAAGCCAGCGCCGGCGCGGATACGATCAACTTGGCCATCGGCTTGATCCCGTTGAACAACACGGGCAGCCTTACGGTTCCGGACGGCGACATCAACGCGATCCCGGTCACCCAGAGCCTGACCATCCGCGGCTCGGGCCTCGGTGCTTCGGTCGTGTTCCCGGTCCAAGACACGCAAATCGACTTCAACGACGGCAATGGCTTTGTGGACGACTCGTTCACGCCGCTGTTCCGCGTCGCCGGGGCGAACGCCAAACTCACCGCCGAAGACTTCCGCGTCGAAGGCTCCGGCCGACTCGTGGGCGCCGGCTTCCTGATCCGAGACGGCGCCGCCGCGACCTTCGACGGCGTCGGTATCTCGGGCATCATCTTCGACGCAGTCGGTGCGAGCACCGGGGCCTCAATCATCGCCATCGATTCGAAAGTCGATGTGCTGAATACGGAAATCTCGAACTACGGCCGCAACGGCATCCTGTTCTTCGGCACCACCGGCAGCATTCTGAACAGCCAGATCACGGGTCGCGGCGCCGGCATTTTCGCCAACAACGGCATCGAACTGTCCGACGGTTCGGTCGCGATGATCTCGGGCAACCTGATCTCCGCGAACAACGGCACGGTCAACGTCGGCGATCAGTCGAGCGGCGTGATCGTGGCCCAAGGCGACAGCGGCGGCGGCCCAGCTTCGGGCAAGCAGTCGATCGGCTGGGTCATCGGCAACACGATCACCGGAAACACCGTCGGCCTGAACGTCGGCGCTGTGGTCCCGGACACATCGAAGCTGGCTGCGTCCTACAACAACATCGTCGGTAACCAGATCGGGGCCTTCGGCGGCAACGCCATCAACCCGATCAGCGCGAAGAACAACTGGTGGGGCGACGTCAGCGGTCCGTTCAATGCGACCTCGAATCCGACCGGTTTGGGGAACTCCGCCGGCCCCGGCACGACGGTCGTCTTCGCGCCGGCCGGCAGCGGCAGCGCTTCGATCGTCCTGTCCGCCAAGCAGCACCCGAACCCGGAAATCGCCACGCTCGACGTCACCGGCTTTGCGGCCGGCGTGACTTCTTACCTGGCCCAGATCACGACCTTCAACGCGAACATCGACCCGGTCGGCCCAGCGGTGTTGGCTTCCAACTCCGGTACCTTCCAGTTCAACATCACCTTCGCCGCGCCCGTCCAAGGCCTGACGATCGACAACATTGTCGTGACGACCACGATGGCCGGCACGGCGATCAGCACCGTGAGCGGCTCGGGTGCGAACTACGTGCTCACTGTCAACGGCCTGTCCGGCAGCGGTACCGTCACCGCGAACGTCTTGGCCCGCGCGGCCGATGACGCGGTCGAAGGCTTCCTCACGGCCGCCTCGAACTCGTCGACGATCACCGTCGCGATTCCGAACCAGCCCGCGACGATCTCGACGATCCCGACCCAGACGACGACCAACGGTGCTGCCGTCGGCCCGCTCGCCATCACCGTCGGCGACGACGCCGGCCCGAACGGCGTCGTGCTGACCGGCGCCGGCAGCAACCCCGCTCTGGTCGCCGCAGGTTCGTTGACCTTCGCCGGCGCCGGTGCCAACCGGACCTTGAACTTCACGACGACTGCCGGCGTATTCGGCACCTCGATCATCACTGTGACCGCGACCGACACTGCCGGCGCCGTCACGACGTCCAGTTTCCTGGTCAACGTGCCGAATATGGCCCCGACGGTTTCGACCGTTGCGGACCAAGCTCCGGCCGCCGGTGCGACGGTCGGCCCGCTGAGCATCACCGTCGGCGACGACGGCGGCGCGAACGGCGTGACCCTCACCGGCACCAGCAGCAATCCGGCCCTCGTCAGCAACGGCTCGATCGTCTTCTCGGGAACCGGTGCCGCCCGCGGCATCACCTTCGTCGCTGCGCCGAACACCTTCGGCACCGCAACGATCACCGTCACCGCGACCGACGCACTCGGCGCACTGTCGACGACCAGCTTCGCGGTGAACGTGCCGCAGCCGGCCAACGGCGTGCCGACGATCGGTTCGATCCCCGCAAACACGATCACCCTGCCGATGACGTCCTCGGCCGCGCTGCCCTTCCAGGTGTCCGACCCGGAAGGCTCGGCCCTTACCCTGACGGCCACCAGCAGCAACCCGGGTCTGGTTCCGGTCTCCGGAATCAGCTTCGGCGGCAGCGGCGGCAATCGCACCGTGACCATCACTCCGACGGCCGGCGGCACGGGCAACAGCGTCATCACGATCACCGTGACGGACGCGGTCGGCGGATCGTCCTCGACGAGCTTCCTGTTCACCGTCGATCCGGCGATTATCCTCCCGACCCGCACGAGTCTGTTCGCGGTCGGCAGCGACGCCGGCGGCCTTCCGGAAGTGGCCGTCTACGGCCTCAACGGCAAGGCCCGCAACACCTTCCTGGCCTATGAAAGTGCTTTCACCGGCGGCGTGACCGTGGTCACCGCCGACGTCAACGGCGACTTGACCGACGACATCATCACCGGTGCGGGCGTCGGCGGCGGCAGCCGCATCCGCGTCTTCAACGGTATCGACGGCAGCGAAATCGCCAACTTCTTCGCCTACGACACCGCCTTCCGCGGTGGTGCCACTGTCGGTGCGGCCGACCTGGACGGCGACGGTCGGGCGGAAGTCATTACCGGGGCCGGCTTCGGCGGCGGACCCCACGTCAAGGCTTACCGCATCGTCAACGGCCAACCGGTTCAGATTCTCAACTTCATGGCCTTCGACGTCAACTTCCGCGGTGGTGTGACCGTCGCGGCGGGTCTGGTCGGCGGCAACACGGAAATCGTCGTCGGGGCCGGCCCCGGCGGCGGCCCACAAGTGCGTCGCTACACCGTGGGCAACGTGGGCGACAACTTCACCGCGACCGATGCGGGCAGCTTCCTGGCCGGAGCCGCGAGCTTCACCGGCGGCGTGTTCGTGACGATCGGATCCTTCGGCGGGACCGTCGGCAACTCGATCGCAACCAGCTTGGGTGCCGGTTCCAGTCCGGTGGTGACCTTCCGCAGCAACGGTACCAGCCTCAACGCCTACGAGCCGGCCGTGACCAGCGGCGTCCGCATCGGGTCCGCCGATGTGAACGCCGACGGCGTCGATGAACTCCTCGTCGCGCCGGGCAAGGGCGGCGGTGCCCGCATCCAAGCCCTGTCCTCGACCGGTGCGAGTGTGTTGAACTTCTTCGCCTTCGTCAACAGCGAACGCGACGGTTACTTCGTCGGCTAAGCTCCACGAAGCCCCGACCTTGCCGTAAACTGACCTCGGCCGCGCGATCCACTCGCACGGCCGAGGTTTTTTCGTACCGGAGTTCCCGCCCATGGTCGGTTTCCTGCTGGTGGCCGCGACGTTTCTCGGTGATCCGGCGTTGACTCCCGGCTCGCCCGGCGGCGTATGGACCGTCGAGCAGCAGTGGGCATTGCTGCGGGCGACGGCGCGGGTGACGGCCGGCGAAGACCAGCCGCCGTTCGGCACGGCCGTATGCGTGGCGGTGAAGAACGATTCGGCTTACCTGCTGACGGCGGATCACGTGCTGGTGCGCGGCGAAGCGCGGATCTACGATTTCTACACCGAAGCGAGCTACCCCAAGCCCTCGGAGACGATTTTCGACAGCGACGTGGTGCTGCGGATGCCGGAGTGCGATGCGGCACTGATCCGATGCAAGTGGCGGGATCGGGCGCCGGGTGTGGCGAAACTTGCGGCGTGGGAGAAGCGGCCCATACGTTACCCCGTCCAGGCGGCAGCACTGGGATGCCCGAACGGTTCGGCGCCGCAATGGCGAAGCGACCGGGTGTTGGCCCGCCGCTACGTCCGCAAATCGGAAGACCTCGGCGGTTTTTTTTGGGAAACGGAAACGAAGCCGACCGGCGGCATGTCCGGCGGGCCGTTGTTCGATACCCAGGGTCGGCTGCTCGGCGTCTGCTCGGCAGCCCATGGAACCAAGGGCTTTTTCACGCATCTCGATGAACTGCTGGCTGCATTGAAGCGGAACGGGTACGGTTGGGTGGTTGAGTAGGATGGGCGGTTTGTGAAAAATCGTCATTGTCGGGATTTATTCCCTCGCTTGTCGGATGCGGTTCGACTATAGTACCGTTGCACTTATAGTTTCCCGAGAGATGACCATGAGCAAGATGATGTTGCGCGGCGTTCCCGCCTTGGTTTTGGCCGTCGGCGGTCTGGCTTACGGTGTCGTTGCCGTCGCGGGTGGGAGCATCCCGGGCCTGACGCAGGAAGTCGTTGCCGCCGACAAGAATCTGACGGCCGGCGATCGCCTTAACCCGATCGTGTCCGGACGCGATCTCGAGCAAGTCAACGGTACGACCAGCGATACGGTCGACCCGCCGACCGGGAAAAAAGGCCGCAAAGCTTGGCGCTAAGCCGGTTTTCCCGGTTTCTTTGTCGATAAAGCTGGGGCCTGTGACCTATGGACGTCGCACGCTCGCCTGAAAGTTCCGATTTTGAAGATCACGATTCCCTCGCTGCGGCCCGCATCTCGCGTGTGCTTGGCGAGGTTGTTTTGTTGTCCACGACGACCATTTCTCCTTGGCTCTTCGGCTGTGCAAGTCCCGGCCATGAACTCCTTCCGGCCATCAGTCTCCTCGCACTCCTAGGCCTCTGGGCGTTCTCAGGAGCCGTGCAGGGGCGCATTCGCCTTCGTATCGATATCGTCACCGTGACCTTGGCAGGCTTGGTCGTCATCACCGCGCTGCAGCTCGTGCCGATGCCCGAGAGCATCGCATCGATTGTTATGCCGACACGTTTGGCGCAGCATCGCGAGTTCCAGCCCGCGATCGCGGAAAGCCTGATGGGCGAGCCGGGCGAACCGCGGTCGACGATGCTGACGCTCAGCGTCGATCCGTCCGCCACGCGCAAGTTCCTGGCACGGATCTTCGGCGTGCTGTTGCTCTACGTCGTCGTGCGGAACTGGCTGGCAACGCGGTCGAATCTGCCGCGCTTCGCCTTAGTGGCGGCGATCAACGGCGGCGTGCTGGCATTCGTCGCGCTCGTGCATCGGTTTTCGGAGTCCAGCGATACGATCCTGTGGCTGATGCCGGTCGGCTCCGGCTCCGCGTTCGGCCCGTTCGTCTGCCGCAATCACTACCCGGACTACGTCAATTTCTGCCTCGGGGCGGGTCTCGGCTGGCTGATGTCCTCGGTGCGAACTGAGCTTCAACAGTCCCAGCATACCGGGACGGCATCGTCGTCGGCGCGGTTGTACGCCATGACGTTCGGTTTGATTGTGATGGCTGCGAGCCTGCCGTTCAGTCTCTCGCGCGGCGGGATCGTGTCGACCCTGTTGGCCGCCGGCGCCGTCTGGATTCTAAGCCGACTGCGTCGCAAGGAGGAGGACGATGCCGGTGCAGGGCGCGGCCTGCGTGTCGGCATCTCGGCGGCGATTGTTGCCGTACTGGTGATGATTGCCTGGTTCGGCACGCAGGTTCTGGAAACGCGGCTCAGCACGGTTTCCGGCGGCGAGGTGTTTCAAAGCCGCGTTCCGCTATGGACCGACAGCGCGAAACTGCTGCCGTGGACGTGGCCGCTGGGCGCCGGCGCGGGCAGTTTCTATACGCTGGAACCGATCGTGCGTTCGCGGAACCCCGCGACCACCTTGTTCTATTACGACAGCGTCCACAACGAATATCTGGAAGCGCTGATCGACGGCGGTATCGTGCGGTTGGGGCTGACGCTGCTGTTGGTCGGCGGCCTGTTGTGGACCGTCGGCCGCGGCTATCTGGAACGCGGTGGACGGACCATCGGGCCGTATCTGCTGGGCTTCGGCTTTGGTGCGACGGCACTCGTGTTTCACAGTGCCACGGACTTCGGCATCCGCATGCCCGCTGTCGCTTTTCTGGCGACGACCTGTGCGGCGTTCGCAATGGCCGCCGCTGGGGATACCTCGTTTGCCCCTGCCCGCGTTCGCGTCCGAAAAACGCGCAGCCGCAGCGATGATGCCACCATGACGATGCCCGTCGATGCTCCGCAGGCAACGGCACCACCGCAAGAGCGGGTCGAACGGACGAAGATCGTCCGCGGCATTTGGGCGGCGACAATTCCCTTGGTGCTGGCGTTGGCGTCTGTCCTCGTCGTTATGGAAGTCGCCAATCGGGCCCAGGTCCGTTCGCTTCATGTGGAAGCGGAGCGATTGTTCTACTCGTCGGCCCCGGATGAGATGGAACAGCGAGCCCGCGCGTATGCCGAGCGCGCCACGCTGCGGCCCTACGATGCGGACGTGTTGACCGAGGCGGGCTTGGCCCACATCGATGTGGCGACGTACCGAACCTGGACAACGGCCGCGGCCGTGGGTGGGGCACCGCTGAGTTTTGTCGCTCCGCCGGAGCCGATTCCCGAGGGTTTGCAAAAGGACTATTTGCGGCGCGGCTTGGCTTACCTGCAGCAGGCGCGGCGCGTCAATCCGCTTTCGTTTAAGCCCCATGCCCGGCTGGCGGTCTACGCGGACTACTTCGCCAAGAGTGAGCCGGCGTCCGTTCACTTCGATCGGGCAAAGAAACTGCTGCCGCCCGACCCGGACCTGTGGCACGCCGCCGGCCGCGACGCCATGAAACGCGGCAACACGGCTGCGGCCAAGGCCGATTTCCGCCGATCCTTATCGCTTTCGCCCCTGCACCTGTCCGCGATTCTCGAAGCCTTCCGCGCGACGCTGAGTCCTGAGCAGCTTCGCGCCGAACTGGTACCGGACGACGTCCGCAATCAGTGGGTCGCCGTGCAGTATCTCTACCCGGATCCCGACCGCGATGCCGTACTCCGCCAGCCTTACCTCGCAGCCATTCGGCAAGCGATCGAACCCCGCGTCGACGAGACAAGCGGCATCGAACTCAGCATTCTGGCCAACGTCTACGACGAACTCGACCGGGCGGACGACGCCTCGGCCGTCTGGACGCGCCTGCTGGAACGGGAACCGAACAAACCCGAACTGAAGGATCGCTATGCCGCCCGCCTCGAAGTGATGGAGCAGTACGAGGAGGCCGTGCCGCTGTTGGAATCGCTGCGCCGCACGCTGCCCGGCCGGCCCGACCTCCAGGATCGCCTCGACGCCGCCCGCCGCGGCCTTCGCCTGCAGACCGAGATTCGGCTGCCGTAGGTGATGCGCCGGAGCTTTTACAATAAAAGTCGTAAAATCTTGGCGAGCCGCCGGTGGCAACCGGCGGAGTCAGGACCCGGCGCAGACTCGGCGGGTTACCACAGTAAAATCTTGGCGAGCCGCCGGTGGCAACCGGCGGAGTCAGGACCCGGCTCAGACTCGGCGGGTTAACACAGTAAAATCTTGGCGAGCCGC
>Ga0105047_10006646_pt1 | contig 19599 bp, 22 predicted proteins | sample MAT04_FD_78384 | JGI IMG/M metagenome (GOLD analysis project Ga0105047, IMG submission 78384) | Freshwater microbial communities from Lake Fryxell liftoff mats and glacier meltwater in Antarctica - MAT-04 (megahit assembly) | ecosystem: Environmental > Aquatic > Freshwater > Ice > Liftoff...
ACCCGCTGGATGTCGTTGCCGGAGCCACTGCCCGCCAGGTCCGTGCCCGCGCCCGCCCCGCGAGCTACGAACAGCGATGCGGCCGAACTCACGTGCCCCTGATCGCTCTCCACGCAGTGCCGCGCGGTCACCACCCAGCGCGCCGCTACCACCGAGCCCGTGCACATGAGCTGCTCGCGGAAGCTGCCACCCTGGCTGTCGTCGCCAAGCGCCACGACGAAGTTCGATAGCCGTCCGTCGACACCCGCCGCAGGCTTACCGCCGATCACGCGTGACGACGCTGATGCATCGGTTCCGAACAATGCTGCGGCGATACAGCCTGCAATGGTCGCGAAGAGTGCTGCGCGTACGGCGACGCGGGGATAGGCGGTTCGCATTCGGGCTCCTTGGCGAGGTGATTCCCCCTCTATGGGCCCGAATCGCGCAACCGGTTACACCCTGCTGGGAATCCGCGCAACGCGCCGCGGCGCTGCCCATTCCGTCACGACATCTTCGCCGTCGAAGCGTGTGACCACCGCCCGCAGCGTCGCCGTGCGCGGCTCGAACAGCAACCGATACGCGTCGTCGTCGCGCGCAAGGTACTCGAGACGCTTCGGATACTCGAGCTGGAACGACACGGCAACCGCAGGCGAGCCGTCTGGCAACGTCGTGTTGCGGTCGACGGAGGCCGCCTCGCCGCGCTTCGTGAACAGCGCGAGCGCATCGAACGTTGCGGCGCCGACCTTCGGCGCGAGCGGTGCCTCGGTGAGCAATCCCACGGCGAGCTGTATGGCGGCGGCGTCCGTGGTGGTCCCAGACTCCACGCGCAGTCGCTCGGCGAGCCTCGCCGGGTCGGTCGGCAACGCGGCGAGATCAGCCACGGTGAACACGTCGTTCCAGCGCGGACCTGTGGTGTTTTCGACGATCGGCCCAGCGTCCGGCGAGCTCTCGACGTCCTGATCCACGACGATCTCCGGCTCCGACACGCGCCGCGCCCACCGCGTGGCGAGCGGCAGCTCGATGGTGGAGAACTCCGCGCTCTCGATCACGCCGCGCTCTCCCCGAACATCCGGCGACACGAGCTGGGCTCCTGCGCGCTCGCGCACTTCCACGCCGTAGCGCAGCGCGCGAGCGCTGACGTCGACCGCCAGGGTCCACGGCACGAGTTCCACGAACGCGCCGGCGGGTGGGACATCACGGATATCGGAGGCGGTTGTAGACGTCGTGACAAAGCCGCCCGTAATCGGCTCGTTCGCGCACGCAGCCGTGGCGAGGCTGGCGACGACATCACCGGGCTTGGCCAACGCACGCTCGGCCACCGCGCTCGGACCACACTCGACCACGGGCACCCAGAACTCCGTGCCCTTGGGCACGAGCACGGGCGACTGCGTGCTTCGCTCGTACTGGGATCCGTCACGCGCCGTCCACGTGCGCGTCACGACACGGATGCGATCATCGACGATCTCCGTGCGCCGCGTCGCAAAGAACTGACCGGCTTTGAGCGGCGTCCACGATGCCCCGCCCGCAGCGGCGCCTGCGGTGTGCAGCACGTCAGCCGCAGCTGCATCGGGACCGAGCTGTAGCAGCGCCCCACCGCCGCGCTTGGCGCCATCTTCGCCGGGAGCGAGCAGCGCAATGCCGATGGCAATCGCCACGACTCCGGTCGCCACGAGCGGACGCAGCGCAGCCCGGCCGGTCCATCCCCGGTGGCGCGCTGGCGTCGAGCCGGCCCGCACCGTATTCGCGCCTGCTGCAATGCGCTGCGCGATGCGTTCGGTCGCTGCAGGTGACGGTGGATCAATCGCCGCGCGGATCGCACGCGCGACATCGTCGGTGTGAGGCTGCTGCGGGTCATCCACCATGGTGGCTGTCTCCTCCACTGCTTCGTTCAGGGGCGAGCACTGCGGCGAGACGCATCCGCGCCCGGTGGAGCCGAACCTTCGCTGCGCCCGACGTGCACCCGAGCACCGCAGCAAGCTCGTCGGGGCCGAGATCCCCTGCCGCCTGTGAGACGAGCACGAGGCGGTCGCTTGCCGAGAGCTGATCGAGCGCGACGCGAACCGAGCGCGCGTCTGCACGAGCGATGACGCGGTCATCGAACGGGACGTGGTCGCTGCTGCGGCTGCGCGACCCGCGAATTCGCTCGAGCGTCGCGGTGAGCCGTCGATCGCGCCGCCATCGCAGCCGCATCTGGTTCGCGGCGATCCCCAGCAGCCACGAACGGGCCGTGCCGCGCGACGCATCGAACGTCGCCCACGAAGCGAACGCTGCAAGGAACGTGTCCGCTGCGGCGTCCTCAGCGTCGTGCGACGCCAGCTGGGTCGCGCACACCCGATAGACCGCATCCACGTGCGTACGCCACAGTCGCTCCTGTGCAGGCACGTCGCCGCGACCAGCAGCGTGAATGAGCGCGAGATCGCCGCTGCCCACGTCGCCAGCGACCCGCGTCGTATGTACGACAGGCGTGGCCATGACGTGAGACCATGTCACGTTCGGTTCTCATGGGCGTAGGACGCACGTGCTCGCCCAATCTGCGAAGGTCACTCGTATGCACATGGTCCTCTTTCTCCACGTTGTCGGTATGAGCCTGTTCCTGGGAGGTCAGCTCTTTCTCGTGGCAGTCGCGCTCCCAGCGATGCGCACCGTCGAGCCCGAGTCGCGGCTCGAGACATTCACACGCATCGGCCGCGTGTTCGGCATGGTTGCGGTGGTGGTGCTCGCGCTCTTGATCGCGACGGGCGTGTGGATGATGCTCGACCGCAACCTGTCGCCCGCAGACAATTCCGCGCTGCGACACAAGCTCGAGCTCCTGAGCGTGGTGCTCATTTCCACGACGGTGCACGGCATCGCGAGCGTGCAACGCAAGCTGCGCGTCGCGCGCGTGGCATCGATTGTCACGCTGCTGTCAACACTCGGAATCGTCTGGTACGCGCTCGCGATCTGAGCGGCGCGATGTGCGTGATCGACTGCTCATCGGTCGACGTCACGCTCGAATGCGTACTGCACGTAGGCGCGGATCACGGGCCACTCGGCCGAGTTCTCGCGGAGCGGTGGCGCGTATGCCACTGGCACGTCGACCCATTCAACTCGTTGTGCGCGATTGACCGGCGGCATGCGTCGCGCGCCCAGTGGGATGGGCACGCGCGGCGCGGGCACGATGGTTCCGGAAGCGTTGGTTGGCGCAGGACGAAGTGGTGGCGGCGGCGGTATCGGGTGCATGAAGACCTCCGAGGCGCTGAACAGGGTTGGACGCAGTCACGGATGCGGTTGTGGGCGGCCTATCTGACAGACGACGACGCCGGCGGCTCGTCGCGGTCGATGTTGAGTGCGCGCATCGCAGTGGCGAGCGCCACGACCTCGCGCGTGCTTGCGGCGGGTCGACGTTGGAACACGCATGCAGGATCCTGGCCGTCCTCCAGCATGCTCACAACCGTAACGCTGTCCACGACCTCGAGGGCTCGCTGATAGCCGTGCTCGGTGGCGACGGCCGCTGCCATGTGCACGCTGCGTGCACCCCATTCGCGGAGCCAGTCGCTGCACGCGATGGTGGTCATGCCCGTGCCGATGATGTCGTCGACGACGATTGCATCGCACCCGTTCACGAGGGCCCCTGGTGCGTCACCAATGCTGCGCATGAGCGCCCCGAGACCCACCTCTGCACGGTCGGCGAGGTGGTCGAGCGTCGTCCCGTATGCCCCGTGTTGCAAGCCAAGCCGTTCCTCGAGGTACAGCGTTCCATCGTCGACGAGCATTCCCACACGGATGTTGCGTTGACTGGGGGCGTACACCGACGCAACCGGCGCGGGTTCGATTCGCATCGGCAGTACCGCGCCGACCATGTATGCGAGCGGCAGGCCCCCCTCGGTAACGCCCAGGATCACGGTGGTGGCCGGGTCGAGCTGCGCGATGTGCGGCAGCGCCGCAAGCTTGCGCCCAAGCCGCTCCCCTGCATCGTAGGCGTCGCTGAACAGGGGGTTCGGCTGTAGATCCCGCACGGGGACTCCTTCGGTGGCGCGACCCGCCGTATGCGGATCGAGGTGTACCGAAGGTCTCCCCCGGAGCTCATCGAGCTCTGGCGCGCCGGAAGCCTGAGCTTCGTATTGACGACACGCACGCTCCGGCAGGAGCCGGAGGGGGTACTCCCCTTCTGGTCACAACGATACCCACTTCGATCGATCTCGCTGCCTGAATGTCCTCCGAAACTCTCGAAAGTTCGCGGAAGCAATCCACGCCCGCGAGGAGCACGTAGAATCCGGTACATGTCGTCGAACCTGCTCGCCACACTGATCGGTCTGCTCACGATGCTCGGGCTCCTACCATCGAGCGACGCGCGCCCGCAAGTGACCACCACAGCGCTGGAACGTCCTACGAGCGCGAGCGTCAAAACTGGCGCCGCGGATGATCCACTCCCAACGGCAGGATCAGTCGATTTCGCGCGCTACGCGGGCCTCTGGTACGAGCTCGCGCGCCTTCCAGTCCGTTTTCAAGACGCCGCCAGCGTGTCCACCGCGAAGTACTCCCTGCGCAGCGACGGCACCGTGGGCGTGGAGAACACCTCCTACATCGGAGACGAGCGCGGATACCGCATTCGCGGCACAGCCGAGCCTGTCAGTCCTGGCCGCACGGATCGCCTGCGCGTGAGCTTCGGCGGATTCCTCAGCGTCATCCCGACCTCCAGGGAAGGAAACTACTGGGTGATCGACGTGGACCGCCAGTACAACATGGCGCTCGTCGGCACACCTGATCGACGCTACCTGTGGCTGTTGGCACGCGACGGGAAGCAGTTCGACGTCGATCGCGCGCAGGGCCTGCTCGATCGCGCCGCGACGCTCGGATTCGACACGGACCAGCTCGCCATCGCGGACTGGAAAACGCGCACGATGCGCGAGGAATGAGCGTGGAGCCGTTCGACACATGGCTTCAGGTTAGCGGCATGGGACTTGTGCTCGTCCTGTGCTGGGCCGCCCTGTGGAGCGTGCCGGCCTTATTGTGGCGCCGCAACGACATTGCAGACGTTGGTTGGGGTCTGACGTTCGTGATGCTCGCAATGCTTGCGGGAGGTCTCGTCGTAGCGCTGGACGTCGGCGAGTCGCCGCGCCCGGCGCTGGTGCTCGCCTTGGTGTGCCTGTGGGGCTTTCGACTCGCGCTCCACATCGGCCGACGCACCCTCACCCACGGCGAAGAGGACAAGCGGTATGCGGCCTGGCGGTCTGAATGGGGACGCACGTGGTGGTGGCGATCGATACTGCAGGTGTTTCTGCTCCAGGCGCTCATCGCGCTCATCGTGTCGCAGCCGGTGCTCATCGCGACGGCCGTATCAGGGCAATCGACCACATTGACGTGGCTCGACGCGATAGCGCTGGTGGTGTTCGTCAGCGGCTTCATGCTCGAGGCTGTGGCTGATCGTCAGCTGCGCCGTTTCCTTGTGCGTAAGCAGGCGGGCACCGCATCGACGCGGTACCTCACGACCGGCGTATGGGCCTGGAGCAGGCACCCCAACTACGCAGGCGACAGCATCGTGTGGATAGGGCTCGGCCTGTTCGGCGTATCGACCGCCGTAGCCAACGACACGCTCGCGCTCATCGTGCCGGCGCTGATCGGTCCTCTGGTGATGGCCGCGTTCTTGCGCTGGGGTTCGGGCGTGCCACTCACCGAACGTGGCCGCGCTGGACAGCCCGAGTGGGATGCCTACGTCGCACGCACGAGCGTGTTCTGGCCTCGCCCACCACGGTCCGTGGCGTAGGTGAGCCAACCCGGCTATCGTGGTGACATGCGCATGTTCCCCACCATCCGCGGCCGCAGCCTCGAACAGCGAGAGCTGACGCTCCCACGCGACCTCCCCGGTGTGTTGACCTGCGTGGTCGTCGCGTTTCGCCAGCACCAACAGCGTGACGTCGACACGTGGCTTGAGCTGCTGCGCGAGCTTGCGGGCGAGCACCTGAACTTCGACTTCTGCGAGCTCCCCTCGTTGGCCGGCCGCTGGCGACCGGCCCGCGCATTCATCGACGGCGGCATGTCGCGAGCGATCGATGACCAGTCCGTGCGCGAACGCACGATCACCAGCTACGGATACGTCGCCCAGCTCGTCGCCGGGCTCGAGCTCGCCTCCACCGACGCGATCGCCGTGGTACTCGTCGCGCGTGACGGCACGATCCACTGGCAGGGGCTCGGCCCCCATGATCCCAATGCGGGGAAGCAGCTCGCCAAGGCTGTGCGCGCTGTGCTCTGATTGCAGCTCCCGGTGCGCGACTGTCGTGGTCGTTCGAACCGCAATTCCCGTAGTCGCAACGGTGCCTCGAACTACACGTGGATCCTACGATTGGCGCAACACCACCAACCCACTGGAGCTACACCGCGAACCGCACGATCCAGATCCGGCGCACCGTTGAAGTTGGATCCGACGTCGGCAACATCATCCTGCAGATGTGCGTGAACCGTGTCCCCGCGAGGGGAGCGGAGGGGATCATGCGTCCGTCCCAACGGGGTCGAGCGACGTGATCTCCACGGATCCCTCCCAGTTGGTGTGCCGCAGTTCGATCAGATAGCGCGTGCCCTCGTTGAGCGCTGTGCATGTGAATGTGTCACCTTTGATGCGCTCGACTTCGCGCGGGCAACCGACGTCGGTGAGCGTGATGCCACGTTTGGCGCCAATGTCGGCGACGACCTGCTCGAACGTTGAGCCCTTGGCCTTGGCGATGATGCGGATACTCGGCGTGCGGCCTGCGCCGCGCGCGGTCACGCGTACGCGCTCGACGAGCGTGCCGCTGTCCAAGTCGAACGTCGCGGTGCACCAGCTGATGGCACCGGCTGCGGATGACAGCCGCTTGGGGCACTTCACCGTCGGCGCTGATGCCGCCTGCTGATTGGTCGATGCCGCCGCGAGCCGTTCCACGCTGGCGGAATTCAGCGCGCCGGGCCGCGAGGCTGCTGCATCGTCACCACATCCGGTTGTGACCGCTGTGATGAGCACGAGCGCTGCGATGGAGCACGCGGCGCGGAGGGAGCAAGAGATCATGGCTGTGCAGGCTACTGGTCGCGGCCCTGACCAGTGCTTGCACGGTTCGCGAAGCACGTACTGCAGCGATGCGATAGGCCGACAGGCCCATACCTGTGGCCTGCAAGCGCGGAGGTGCGCCAGAACTCCTCCCGGATTCCCGTGGAGTGCCGATATTGATGACTATGCGGGAAACGTTGACATATGTACGAGCGCTCACGTGGCTCACAGCAATCGCCATCTGCGCCTGCACGGTGCTTGCAACCGCAGGAACGAGCGCAGCGGCCCCTGCAAGCGCAGCAAAGCCGATCGTGACCGGTCGCGACATCAAGGACGGGACGATCAACTTCGCCGATCTGAGCGGCCAGCTGCGCTTGATGATCCGCCGGATCGCGGTTGCAGGTCCGCGCGGTACAACTGGGGCGACCGGCGCCGCCGGTGCGGCCGGAGCTACGGGCGCGAATGGCGCTGATGGCGCGAGTGGAGCGAATGGCGTTGATGGCCTGCGCGGATTGCAGGGCCTCCAGGGAATTCAAGGGCTGATCGGGGCAACGGGAGCGATCGGAGCCCGGGGCACCGACGGGACCAACGGCAACGACGGCAACGACGGCGCCGCCGGCACGAACGGCCGCGACGGTCTACAAGGGCTCGTCGGTGCGCCTGGCGAGACCGGAGCGCGGGGCGAGACCGGCATCGCCGGCGCCAATGGCGCCACTGGGCGTGACGGAACTACTGGTGCTGACGGAGCGAATGGGCTTGCTGGCCGTGACGGAATCGACGGTCAAAACGGGACCAACGGGACCAACGGGACCAACGGGCGCGACGGTGCCAACGGCACCGACGGAGCACAAGGACTCATCGGTACACGCGGTGAAACCGGCGCAACCGGCGCAACCGGCGCGGCGGGAACTCGAGGCACCGACGGCACCAACGGGCGTGACGGCAACGACGGCGCCGCCGGCATGCAGGGCCTGGTCGGTGCGCGTGGCGAGACCGGCTCGAAGGGTGACCCTGGCGACGTGGGCATCACCGGCGCGACCGGCGCGAAGGGCGACACCGGCGATGCCGGAGCACGTGGCACGACCGGCACCTCTGGCGCTCACGGCGCCGTCGGCGCGACAGGGTCCGCTGGTCCGATCGGCGCGACCGGTTTGACTGGCGCGACCGGCCCCGCCGGCGTTGCAGGCCCAGTTGGCGCTCATGGCTCCACGGGCACGACCGGCGCGGCAGGTGCGCAGGGCCCGCAGGGCCCGGCCGGCGATGCAGGTCCGGCTGGCGCCGACGCCCCACGCGTGGCCGGTAGCGATGTCGAAGACGTGATCTCGATCAGCAACGAACGCGGCACTACGACCGCCGTCCTCGCCAATTGCCCCGAAAACTCGTACGCCACCGGCGCCGCATGGGCGGTCACCGAGCGGCCGGAGGATCTCGGACTTGTCACCTTCAAAGCAGCCGTCCCGCCCGCAACGTGGGAGCGAATGCGCTGGGACGTGCAGACCACCACGGTCGGCGATGGCAAGGCCCCGACCTCACTCGTCATCATTGTGACCACAGAGGCACGCGAGGCGCTCGCAGTTCGCGTCGGAATCCGCTGCCTCAGCGGTGTCAACTCCGAGTAGTAGCCCGCCCGCACCACACGATTCACGACGGCGACGTGCTCTCGGTGATAGACGGCAATCGCGCGATGCCACTCTGGGGGTTCGTGCGCATGGTCCGGTCCGCCGGACCGACCTGCACTGCGATCAGGCCCGCGTACTTCACGCAGCATATGATCACTGCGCTCGACGACGCGACGGATCTTCCGTCGAGCGAGCTGGGCCGAACGATCACCTACACACCGCTCATCCTCATGTTCTGTCGTCGCGAACTCCGAGCACATCGCGCGGCACAGGAGCCGGCGCACACGTGCGATCCAGCTGCTCGGCTCGCTGCGTGACGCGCTCGTTACGCATTGCACGCTGTCGGCGCTCCTCATCTCACCTCACGTCAGCATGCAGTATCCTCGCGGCCATGAAGCACTGGGATCTCATGACGTTGCAGGCATCCACCGAGAAGCAGACGCCGCGCGAGCCGGGCGCCGATTCGGCTCGCGTTCCGAGCAGCGGGCGCCAGATTCCGCGCGTGCTGTTCAGCTCGCCGGAGTGCCGAGCGATCGTGCTGGATCTGGCGCAGGGCCAGAGCATGGACGAGCATCAGGTGCGCGAGCGAGCCGTGGTGCAGGTCGTGACCGGGCGCGTGCAGATCGATTGTGCAGGTACCAGCGTCGAGTGCAGCGCGGGCGGGCTCATCACGTTCGAGCCCGGCGAGCGCCACAGCGTGCACGCCAATGAGGATGCACGATTGCTGCTGCTGCTGGCGCCCTGGCCTGCACCTGACCACGTCACCGACGTCGCTGAGGGTAGCGACCGGCAGCACCTTCCTGCCAATGCGACGGTCGATCCGATCGTGGACGCCACACACCCCGCCTGACCTTCGTGGTCAACCCGCGTCAGTCGCCAGCGATCCTTGTCGGACGCAGCGCGGTGAGCTCATAGCGGAATTGCTCGGTCGAGCGCATGGTGCCGAGCGGGCCACTCTTTCGCGTGATCGCGCGATCTGACTGCATGCGCACGGGAAGTCCCGACGCGAGAAACCACCAATCCCCGCGCTCGTCACCCGTGCTCTTGTCGCGTTGCCGAGCGGTGATGCGCACGCGCATCGTGCGCACCGGGATGCCGGCAACGTCGATCGATTCGGGACCGACGTAGGTTGCCGTATACCGCACCTTGCCACCCCGCGCCTCAGTGCACGTCCAGCTCCAGCGACCACCTGGACGCACCGCAGGCTTGGCACGGAACGCCGTGTCGTCGCAGGCGTATGTGGACGTCTGATCATGTCCGAGAAATGACGTGCGACGATGGAATCCAGCATCGACAGTGCCGGCGCGCGTCGTACAGAAACGGCGCCGTTCCGTGTGCTCGGCCACGAGCACCAGATCGAGCTTCCACGCGCAGGAATCCTTCGCATCCAACTGGATAATGCCGGTGATGTGCTTGGGGAACGTGTGGGTCGAGCCACCGAGCAGCGTGATGTGCTCCGAGCCCCCGCCAACGTACGTATAAACACCTGCCGCAGGGCGCAGCCCGGGGTCAATCTCGGCTGCAGGTTCGACTGCGCCGACGATCTTGGCTGCCGATTCGGCGTTGACGACAGTTTCTGTGTCACGCGTGGTTCGCAGGTATAGCCCGGCGCCAACGAGCACCACGATGACGATGGAAGTTGCGAACAGGAGTCGTTTCATGAGGAGATCACGGGGGTCGTCGACGAGGTCACGAGCGTCACTCTCGTACGTCGTCGTCCGAGCCCGAGCCACAGCGCTCCGATTGCGAACACCAAGGCCACGAGCGTCCGAGCATCCGGTACCTCCCCCAGCACGACCACACCCAGGAAGACCGCCACCGGCGGTACGAGGAAGTTCGAGAACGCTGCCGTCGTTGCGCCGAGTGCGCGAACGCCTGCGAAATACCAGACGTAGGCGACGCCCGAGGGAAGCACACCCAGCGCGATGATGGCGAACAACGATGTGCCGGTCGGGATGCTCGAGAAGTCAGCCAGCGGCGCCGTGACGAGCGAGGCGACAGCCATGGAGGCTGCGGATACCGCGAGCGGATCCAGCCGGATGAGCGCCCTCCCGGACGCGACGTTCGTTACGGCCTGGCTGAGCGCTGCGCAACACAGCGTGAGCAGCCCGATGCTGCTCCATCCGCCGCCCGCCGGCGATGCGAGCATGAGCGCGGCGCAGGCCCCAACCGCGAGCGAGGCCAGCTGGCGCGACCGGATCCGTGGAGCTCCTCGCTCGATGGCTGCAATGAGCATCGTCAGTCCAGGGATCGACGAGAGCACGATCCCGGCCGGACCGCTGCCGACCCGCTGCATGCCGTGTGCGACCAGCAAGAACGCCGCACCACAGCCGGCGCCCGAGATTGCCGTCCAGAACCAGTCACGACCTCGCACTCGCGGGCGCACGCGACCGCTCCCAGTCGAGCGTAGGCGCGCGACCACCGCCCACGTGATGAGCACGATCGCACCGATCGCGCAGCGCCAGAACGTGACCGTTCCTGACGAGCTGCCGTCGACTGCGATCGACACGATGCTCAGGGAGCCTGACCACAACACGATCGCTCCGATGAGGAGGACCACGGCGGGAGTTCGCCCTGCTGACATCAGTCGTCGGAAGGCGTTGAGTTCAGCAGATCACGCACCTTGGGAAAGAGCACGTGATTCTCTTTGTGCACATGTCGGTGCGTGTCGAGCTCCAAGCGACGCAGCCCATCGAGCAGTGCTCGCCAGCTCGTGCAGGCCTGCACGGGCGGTTCGTAGTCGTGGGTGAGTTCTCGAAGCCGCCTGAGATGGCCAGCCGTCTCATCGTGATCGAGCACGAGCGCTCCGAGCGCGTCAGCGAGCCGCTCGTCCTCATCGGAGCGGCCCGCACCGGCAGTGATGCACAGCGGGAAGGTGTCCTGCTCCTCCTGTGCGGTGTGCGTTTGCAGCTCCTCAACGAGCGCGTTCACGACACGCTCAACCTCAAGCAAGGACGGCTCCTGCGCGCCATGCGCCTTCGCCACCTTGTGCGCGAGCGCCGCGATGCGTGGCAGCTCGGAGTCGAGGTACATGTGGTGCACCTCGACGATATTCGCGACGAGCTCGGCGATCGATGCCTCGTGCCAGTTGCGCACGTCCTCATCGTCGTTCACCGCGTCAGCAAGCATGCTCATCACAGTCGCTGGATCGAGGTTGTGATCCCGACACGCCTGTGCGAGCGGCACTCTGCCACCGCAGCAGTAGTCGATGGCGAAGCGCTCGAACACAGCCGCACGACGAGGATCCTCGGCAACGAGATCAGCGACGAGCCGATCGATCATGGGCAGATCAGCAACTCCACCGGCATCGAGTGCACGGGACATGATGGCGAATCCTCCAGATTGGATGCGTTCTCAGCATCGCGACCCCGATCGCTTGGAACAGCAGTAGTTGTGCGCAGGTGTGCGCGGAGAACCCACAAGTCGATCGCCGCGTTGCTCCTGCAGACGTCTTGGCGGGTGCCTACGACCGCGCCCAGGCCCGCGCCCGTATGATGGCGCGATGTTCCTTCACGTGATCATCGACGGGCGCAACGTGCAGCAGTCGCGTTCGCCCAACGCCGACGAGCGCGAGCTCGTCGAGGCCATTGCACGCTGGGCCACCGAGCACGCGCGCACGCCGATCGTGGCCGTCGTCTACGGCGGCACCTACGAGGGCAACGGCCCCGGCGTGTTCGAGCACGACGAACGCACCGTGGTCGTGGCCACCGAGGGCGAGCCCTCCGGCGACGTGATCGTGCGCGAGGTCGAGGAGCTGCGCTCGGAGTCTGAGCCCGTGATCGTGGCGACAAGCGACGCAGCGTTGCGCACACGGGTCGAGACGCTCGGTGCCAAGGTCATCGGTGGCGACTCGTTCCTGCGCACCGTGTTGCCCTAAGCATCATCCCGAGCCTGGCTACTCCGTGACGAGCACGTCTCCCCAGAACGCCACGCGATGCTTAATCCGTCGGGCCAACGGGCTGGGATGGCGATACTCCCAGGCCGCTCGGCGCGCGGTACGGCCATCGACGGTGACGTCGTAATAGGACGCGACGCCTTTCCAGAAACACAGCGACTTGCCACGCGTGCGCGTCAGCACGCCGGCGTTGACCGAATCGAGCGGGAAGTAGTGATGTCCCTCGAGCTGGATCGCGTCGTCGCTCTCAGCTATGACGCTGCCGCAATACATGGCGCGCATCGGGTCCTCCGGTTGATGACCCGACCCCGTGTGCGTGTCACGTCACCGTGAACGCCACGTACTGACCGAGCGAGTAGTGACCCGGAACGTTACACAGCAGCACGTACGTACCGGGTTTGAGATCGAGGGTGATGTACTGGGTCGCGCTCTTGGGTGCCATCTGCGGCACGGCTGCGATACGTCCGACTTCCTTCGCCTTGCCGCCGTCACCTTCGGGCAGCTTGTCCGCAGCGATGTCCGTGCGCAGGACGACCATCTCGTGCGGCATGGAACCCGCGTTGGTCGTCGCGAAGGTGACCTTCCCGGCCGCGACCGAGTCGACAGCGGGTCGCACGAACAGCTTGCCGTCATCCTCGCCGAGCTGGACCTTCACTTCCGTGCCTCCCACACCCGGAAGTGGTGCAGTGGTCGATGCAGTGGGCTCGCCCGTGCTGGCCTTGGCAGCTTCGGGCATCTTGGAACCGCCCTCGCTCCCAAGGTAGCTCTTCACCGGCTTGGCGCCTGGCGCGGGATCTCTCAGCATCGTCGAGACCGGACCAACGTATGCAGCCACGATGAGGAACACGAGGGCAGCAACCCACCAGCGCCATCGCTCAAGCCATCGCGGCACCTCCAGGCCCGAGACCGGCGGATCCGCCAGCGGGTACTCGGCGCGCGGATGCTCGGCGGTTTCTCGCGGAGCGCGCAACAGCAGATGGAAGACGATGCCGAATGCGATCACGACGCTGATGAACAAGATCGTGCCACCGATAGCCATCGCGAACTGGTACGGCACCCAGCTCGTCGCGAGGTCCTCCTTCGGGCCGTAGTCGATCCACTTGGTCCGGCGCGGCGCGCCGAAGAGCCCGACGGTGTGCATCGCGCCGCTCATGATGGCCATGCCGAGCACCCAGGTGTAGACCTGTACGAGCATGAGCTTGTTCACACGCGCGGTGATGCGGCGGCCTGCGGCATGCGGCACGAGCCAGTACGCCGTGCCGATGAAGGTGAGCGCTACCGCTGTGGCCACGGTCAGGTGAAAGTGGCCTGTGATGAAGATCGTGTTGTGCACGACCTGGTTCAGGTTGAACGACGCGAGGATGATTCCGCCGGCGCCTCCCGGGATGAACGTGAGCATGCCCCAGAAGAGTGCCGCAAAGCGGGCGTCCTTCCACGGCAGTGCACGCAACCAGCCGAACATGCCACCGTATCCGCGCGCACGACCGGCCTGCTCCATCGATGCCCAGAGCGCGAACGCAGTCATCAAGCTCGGGATGACCACCGCCAGCGTGATGCCGACCTGCACGAGCTTCCAGTGGCTCGCGATGCCCGGCTCCTGCAGCTGATGGTGCAGGCCGACCGGAATCGAGAACATGAGCAGCAGCAGGAACGACAGGCGTGCCAGGTTGTCGCTGTACACGCGTCCGCCGATGAGCTTGGGCATGACGAGGTACCACGCGACGTATGCAGGCATGAGCCAGAAGTACACGAGCGGGTGCCCAAAGAACCAGAACAGCGTGCGGCTCAGCAGCACATCGACACGGTCGACCCATCCGAACGACCACGGAATGAGCTGGAACAGCACCTCAACCGCCACTCCGAGCGATGCGACCTGCCACACCAGCATCGTCGCCACGGCCATGAAGGAGAAGAGCGGCGTGGTCCGCGCTCCGTACATGCGGCGCCACGTCGCATACTGCGTGAAGATCGCGGCGCCTCCGATCCACGATCCGACCACGAACAACGCGAGACCCACGTAGAACCATGGCGACGCCTGCATCGGCGCATAGAACGTATAGAGCACAGATGCAGTGCCGTTCAGCAGCGGCACGATGACGAACACGCAGCCCACGACCATAGTGGCGTAGCCGATCCACGCCAGCGTACGTGGAAGCGCGTACAGCTCGCCGTCCATGCTGACCGCCATCCCGGAGTGAAAGAACCCAAGGATGAAGAACGTTGTGAATACGAGCGCCATGAGGATGCCGTGCGCGGTGAGCAACTGGTAGTAGCCCAGACCGAACGGGATGGGTACCCGACCGGAGTGCTCAAGCGACTGCAGCAGGCCAGCAATGCCGCCCAGCAGAAGCGCGATGAACGCCGTAACGATGTGCACGTTGACGAGGCGACCATCAGGCGGTGTCAGGCGCATGGGGCGCGAGGGAAGTCGGCGCAGCTGCTCGGAGCGCGTGAGGGGCTGGGAGGACGTCATGCCTGTCACTTGCTATCTCCGTGGTCCATGCCGGCCATGTTGGACATCTTCTCCATCGCCTCAGTCGCCTCTTGGGCGTTTGCGACGGGAGTACCGTCGAGCTTGGGCGGGTTCTTCGGGTCCTCACCGCGCTTCAGCACGCGGATGTGGGCGGTCATGAAGTGGTGGCCCGATCCGCAGTACTCATTGCAGAGAATGAGATAGCGGCCCGGCTCGGAGAACGTCTGAGTGACCTCTGAGACATGACCCGGCAGCACCTCGAGGTTCACGTTCGTGGTGCCCGGGATGGTAAAGCCATGCACGACGTCGAGGCTCGCGACGTGAAAGCGCACCTTGGTGTCGACGGGGACGACGAGATCTTCGAGCGGAAGGAACCCGAACGCGTAGGCGACGACGATGGCGTCGTAGGTGCCGTCCTTCGCCTCGTACGTGCCCGGCTTGTCGAACGGCGCCGTCGACGCGACATTCTCAGTGGCGAGCTGCTGCGACCCATGTGACTGCATGGACGCGTTGTACACCGAATCGACGCCGACGACGACGAGGAAGACGATGAGCATCAACGAGCCAACGCGCAACCACCACCGCTCGGCGGTGTGCAGGCGCTCAAAGCGCACAGGTTGTGTGTCGGGCGTGGGGACGTTGTCAGACATGCGGAGTGGAGCCTTCCTTCAAATCAGCGTCGATGGAGCAGCAGCGCGAACATGCCGAGCCAGCACGCGATGAAGAACACCGCCATGCACATGACGATGAAGAACGAGCCGCGCAGCGACTCGTGTGACGGCTCCAAAGGCGGCTCGACGTCGAGGTGCTCTGGGGTCTGCTCCATGTCAGTCCCAGCCGGCGCCCGCAAGCGCGGTCTCGACGTGATCCATCGCGATGCCCAGCTCATCCAACAGCGGAGCAACGTGCAGCGGATCGGGAGTCACGGCAAGCGCGTTGAGCAGCACGAGCGCGTGATCAAGTCGCGGCAGCACTGCGCGCGCCGCGACGCGAGCGGCGTCGAGCGCCTCATGGCCAGCACCGGGGGCACCGAGCTCGGTCTTCGCCTGGCTGACGTAGGTGCGAGCGAGCTCCACGTCATTGACGAGCGAGTCGGTGTCGCGGTCGAGCGCCAGCGCGTTGTAGGCGGCATTCATCGCCTCATGCGCTCGCGCGACATTGGCCATCGTCACACCGTGCACTTCTTGGACCGGGAGCAGCTTCATGAGAAATCCTTTTGACTTCGGGCGGCGCTCAGGCGGGCGCCTGGGCGTGGAGTGACATGGTGTGGATGGGTTCGGGACTGCCGTCGATGAGCCTGTTCGCCGCGAGCATGACACCGTGCAGTGCTTCATCTGCGCCAAGTTCAACGGAGCTGAAGTGGAGCACAGTGCCGCCACTCTCGACCGCAATATCATAGTGGAAGAGGTCGCATCCCTGGCGACTACTCGCGGACGGGCGGCGCGCAACCAGCGTCGAAACAGCGGTCATGAGCTCCTGCGCCGACCACGCATCCAGCGCGAATGTTCGGTCGCCGGCGCGCTCGTCGCGCACGTCAGCGATGAGGCGGCGATCGACGCGCACGGTCTGATCCATGCCGCGTATCCCGCCGGTTCGCCGGATCGTGATAGCAGTAAATTCGCTCGGAATAATCGGTTCGATGTGCATGAGTTCCTCCCAAGGAGCGGACTGCGCTTCCTTCGGGACAACTCTGACGGGCGCGCGGTGCAGGAAAAACCGGACATCCCCGTACTCGATTGCGGCTTTTCCGCAGGCGTCGTGAGACGAGTGACGTTGACGGCGCCAGCATCCCTCGCCACGAATGCCGAAGGGCCACCCCTTTAGGGCGGCCCTTCGGCACTACGTTGTTGATTCCAAATTCGGACGCTCGGTCTAGAAATTGCGTTTCACCACCGACGTGCACGACTCGCCGCCGTCGTCATCGCGAGCGTCCCAGCACGACACGCCGTATAACGTGTAGCTGCGATTCGCCTCGGCGGTGAGGTTGACTGAACAAGGCAGTGAGCGCGTCGTGCTACCAGCGCCTCCGGACCAGCCCGATCTATTGCAGGTGTTCGTAGCCAATGGACGGGAAGTGGCGCTGGCAAAGCGATTGCGGATCTCCGCTCGCGTGTACCAGTAGTTGCCTCCGATATTGCCCTCGTAAGTGGCTTGCACCGTTCCGGTCAGCCTTGACCCCGACGTGGACGTGCATCCAGGCGCAGTGACATATCCGCCCTGCCAGGTAGTCCAGTGACGTGCAACCGTTAAGCCGTTGGAGCAACCCGATGCAGCCCGCGCAGACGCAGACTTAGCTGCGCTCTTCGTGGCCGCCGGCTTGGCGCCGCCAGAGTCCTTGCTCGACGAGGAGCCGGAGACACCACCGATGGCGCTCACGCCAACGACCGCGACAACGACTACTCCAAATGCCATCGCGGATCTAACTGCTGCTTTTCGCATGTTTCGAGCTCCTCAGCGTTCGGGTTATCGCGCCTATCGTCTGCGCGCCTCGAATACTTGAGGTCCGCGACGAAAGGTGCCGCCGATCCGCAACGAATCAGCCACCCCAGCATGTGGCTCAGCGCGCCTACACGCGCCCGCGGCGCGACGGCCACCACGCGCGCTCACCCAGCAGGGTCAGCACCGCCCGCACGATGATGGCGCGCACGAGCACCGTGTCGAGCAAGACGCCGATGGCCACCGCGATGCCCAGCTGGCGGAGCGGCAGCAGCGGCAGTGCCGCGAGGATCAGGAACGTGCCGGCGAGAATGGATCCCGCGCTGGTGATCACGCCGCCCGTCGTGGCGAGTGCATCGCGGGTCGCCTCCACCGTGTTGCCCGAGCGCAGCGCCTCCTCGCGAATTCGAGCGACGAGGAAGATGTTGTAGTCGATTCCTAGTGCCGCCGTGAATATGAAGATGAACGTCATCGTGCCGGGATCGATGCCGGGCTGGCCGAGCACACCGAGCAGCAGGACGAAGCACACTCCGATCGTCGCGGCGTAGGCCAGCACCACCGTGGCCACGAGAAACAGCGGGGTCACGAGCGCGCGCAGCAACACGACGAGCACGAGCGTGATCATGAGCAGCACGCCTGGCACGATGATGCGCAGGTCGCGCGAGTTCGTCGTCTGGGTGTCGTTGGTCTCGGCCGTTGGGCCACCCACCAGCACCCGCACATTGTCGGTGCTGGCCAGCGCGGCGCGCAGCTTCGCCCGGAGAGGACCAATGGCATCCACGGCCTCCTGCGTGTACGGACTCTTCGCCATCGCGAACGTCAGCTTCTGCCACTCCCCCTCGTCGCTACGACCTGTCGTCGACGGGAACGCCTCGCCGACATCAGGCGATTCCTTGAGCACGCCGAGCACCGTCCCCGTTGCCCGCCGGAGCTGGGCCGCGCCATCGGCGCGAACGAGCACAGTTCCCTGCGCCAGCTCACCGGCAGGAAGCTTGCCGGAGATGGCCTCGATGCCGGCAATGCTCTCGGGCGTGTTGAGGAACAGATCGAGATCACTCGTGGGATGGTTCGTCTGCGCGAGAACACCTCCGGCCATCAGTAAGACGGCCGCGAGCACGGGCACGAGCCACGCGATTGGGCGCCGGCTGATGCCACGCGCCAAGCGCCACCACGCGCCGCGCTGGACTGCCGATCGCTCGTCGGTTGCGCTCGAATCGAGGCAGCGAGGGATGAACGGCCAGAACGACCGTCGGCCCAGCGCGAGCAGCAGCGCGGGCAGCAGCGTGAGACCGGCGAGCATGCTGATGGAGACACCGATGATGAGCGCCGGGCCGAGCGAGCTCGTCGAGCGTAGATCGGCGAGCAACAGTACGAGCATCGCGAGGATGACTGTTCCCGCGCTCGACAAGATCGCCGGCGTGGTGTGGCGCACGGTCTCGCGCATCGCGTCGTGCGGGTCCGCGAAACGGCGGAGCTCCTCCCGAAAGCGCGCAACGATGAGGAGGCAGTAATCGGTGCCCGCGCCAAAGACGAGGATGAGCATGATGCCGCTCGTCTGGCCGCTCACCGTGAGATCCAGCGGGTTGATCGCGCCACCCAGCACCGCACGCGAGAGTGAGGCGGCAATGCCGACAGCGATGAGGGGAACCAGGGCGATGAGCGGCGAGCGGTAGATGCCGAGCAGCAGCAACAGCACGAGCAGTGACGTGCCGAGGATGAGCTTGCCGTCGATCCCCGAGAACGCGTCGACCGCGTCGGCTGCGAACCCAGCAGGCCCGGACACGTACACGTCCAGATCGTCGGAGCGCACGTCGTCGGCGCGCGTGCGCAGCGTGTCGACGGTCTCCGTGATCTGATCGGTGTCGGGCGACGTGAGGTTGACGAAGACGAGCAGGGTTGACCCGTCCTTGCTGCGCAGCGCATCCGCCGGCGGTCCGCCCTTGGCGAACGGCGAGGTCACCGTGGTGCCTGCGGGCAGCTTCGCCGAGTCCTGCTCGAGCTCACTCGTCCACTGCTCGATGCGCGCCACGTTGCTGTCGGAGATCGGGCCATCGCCACCACTGCTCTGGAACACGATGATCGACGGCACCTGATCGCCATCGCCGAAGGTCGTGCCGTCGCCGAGCAACTCCGCGACCTTGGTCGAGTCGGCCTGGGCGGGCAGGAAGTTCACCGAAGAGTTGGTGGACCGCTCCTCAAGCAC
>Ga0105047_10006647_pt1 | contig 19599 bp, 19 predicted proteins | sample MAT04_FD_78384 | JGI IMG/M metagenome (GOLD analysis project Ga0105047, IMG submission 78384) | Freshwater microbial communities from Lake Fryxell liftoff mats and glacier meltwater in Antarctica - MAT-04 (megahit assembly) | ecosystem: Environmental > Aquatic > Freshwater > Ice > Liftoff...
GACGGCCGCTTCACCGCCATGATGCCGCACCCCGAGCGCGTCTTGCGCAACGTGCAGATGAGTTGGACCAACCAAGACGTGTCAGCGTTCAGCCCGTGGATGCAGTTGTGGCGCAATGCCCGCAAATGGGTGAGGTAGAGGTTGCTGAGCTGGCTGCGATCATTGTCCTATGGTGATAATCTTCAGCCTCTTTTAACGCCTCCAACAACCATGCACACCATCATCGAATACACCGACGCGGTTCACCGGCGGCAAGTGATTGCGTTGTGGGAAACCGTCTTTGGCTACGAAGACAGCCACAACAAGCCGAGTCTGGCCATTGACAAGAAGCTGGCGGTGCCCGATGGCCTGTTTTTTGTGGCCGTGACGGACGGCACGGTGATCGGGACAGTGCTCGCGGGTTATGACGGGCACCGGGGCTGGTTGTATGCGGTGGCGGTGCATCCTTTGCACCGTAAGCAGGGTTTGGGCAAGGCGCTGGTCCGGTTTGCTGAGCAGGCACTCATCACACTCGGTTGTTTGAAAATCAATCTGCAGATCATTGCTGGCAACGCGTCGGTGGCGTTTTACGAGGCACTTGGGTATGCGGTCGAGCCGCGCGTTAGCATGGGCAAAAAGCTCAGACAGAACCTTCCCTAGGCGACGTATCCGTCCTAAACTGAAAAGAGGCGTCCGGGATAGGCTACTTTTTTTCAACCGAAGGAGGTTCTATGGCTACCATGATGAAAGCTGCGGTGTTTGTTGAAGCGGGTCGGATTGATGTGGTTGACAAACGCATCCCCGACGTTGGGCCAAACGACGCGCTGGTGCGTATCACCACCACCACCATCTGCGGCACCGATGTGCATATCCTCAAAGGTGAGTACCCGGTGGCCCGGGGGCTGACGGTGGGTCATGAGCCAGTGGGCGTGATCGACAAGCTGGGTAGTGCGGTGCAGGGCTACCACGAAGGGCAGCGGGTCGTTGCCGGTGCCATTTGCCCCAATTTCAACTCCTACGCCGCACAGGACGGGGTAGCGTCGCAGGACGGCAGCTATTTGGTGGCCAGTGGCCGCTGTGGCTGCCATGGTTACAAAGCCACCGCCGGCTGGCGTTTTGGCAACCTGATTGACGGCACCCAGGCGGAGTACGTGCTGGTGCCTGATGCCCAGGCCAACCTGGCACCGATCCCTGACGGACTGACCGACGAGCAGGTGCTGATGTGCCCGGACATCATGTCCACCGGCTTCAAAGGCGCCGAAAACGCCAACATCCGCATCGGTGACACCGTGGTGGTGTTTGCCCAGGGGCCGATTGGCCTGTGCGCCACCGCAGGTGCGCGCCTGATGGGTGCCAGCACCATCATTGCGGTCGACGGCAACGATCACCGCCTGGGTATCGCGCAAAAAATGGGTGCAGATGTGACACTCAACTTCAGGAATTGCGATGTGGTTGAAGAGATTTTGAAGCTCACCGGCGGGCGGGGTGTGGATGCCTCCATTGAAGCTCTGGGCACACAGCAGACGTTCGAGTCGGCACTTCGGGTGCTCAAACCCGGCGGCACGCTGTCGAGCCTGGGGGTGTACTCCAGCGACCTGACCATCCCGCTGTCGGCGTTTGCCGCGGGCCTGGGTGACCATAAGATCAACACTGCGCTGTGCCCCGGTGGCAAGGAGCGCATGCGCCGGTTGATGAATGTGGTGCAGTCGGGCCGGGTGGACCTGGGCGCGCTGGTCACCCACCAGTATCGGCTGAACGATATCGTGGCCGCCTACGATTTGTTTGCCAACCAGCGCGATGGTGTGCTCAAAGTGGCCATCAAGCCCTGATAGAGGGCGCTTGTGTGGCCAGGCGCACAGTGAAAGTGTCAGAGTGGGGTAACCTCCCGGTATGAGTACCAACGATACAAAAAAACCTTTTTCGATGATTCGCGAGTTCACCCTGGCCGACTGGTTCACGCTGGGCAATGCGGTGTGCGGCATGGGGGCGATGTTTTCGATCATGACCTATTTGCAAAACGGCGCGGTCATCCACGTTTACTTTGCCTGCGCGCTGGTTCTGGCGGCCTTCATTTTTGACGTGCTGGACGGCCGTATTGCCCGCTGGCGGCAAAAGACCTCGCTACTCGGGCGCGAACTCGATTCGCTGGCTGATGTGATTTCTTTTGGTGTGGCGCCAGCCCTGATCGCCTATGGCTGCGGCATGCAGGGCCTGTATGACCGCGTCATTCTGGCCGCCTTTGTGGCCTGCGGTGTGTCGCGCCTGGCGCGCTACAACGTCACTGCAGAGGCCCTGTCGCAGGGGCAGGACAAGGTGAAGTTTTTTGAAGGCACGCCCATTCCCACGTCGTTGCTGCTGGTGTTTGTGTTGTTTCTGGCTGCCAGGCAAGGTGCGTTGCACGAGTCGCTGTGGTTTGGGCAGGTGATGCTGGGCGGCTTCACATTACACCCGCTGGTGCTGATGTTTGCGTTGTCAGGCTCCTTGATGGTGAGCCGCGTCCGCATCCCCAAACTCTGATTCAGGCATAGGCTCAGGCTTTGAGCCGCTGGCTGAAAAAGAAGCGCAGCATCTCTCCCGTGGCGTCGGGCCCTTGAATGTCGGTGTAGGAGCCTGCTGGCAGGCCGCCCGACCAGGCGTGTCCGGCGCCATGAACCAGCCAGTGCTCGCTCAAGGCGCTGCCCTGGTCACCTTGCCGGGTGGACCGTGTATAACGGCGTCCTTTGGCGCTCACACCTTGTTCCAACTGTGCGTCACCTTCTGCGTGGCCTTGCACGGCGGCAATCAATTTCTCACCATTGCGAGGATGCACGGTTTTGTCTTCATCCCCGTGAAACACGATGGTGGGGATGGTGATGGGCGGGTGCTTTTCTGATGTAGTTGGCGTGGCAGCCTGACGGCCTTTGCGGGGCAGCGAAATGCCGGAGTGGCCGCTTTTCATGACCATCAGCGCCTGCGCCACGTTACTGGCTGCACCCGCTGGTAGTCCGGAATGCACACCTACGGCGGCATAAATGTCGGGGTAGGTGGCTGCCAGCACTGCGGCCATGGCACCACCCGCTGACAGCCCCGCCACATAAACGCGGCGGGCATCCAGGCCGTATTGCTCTACAACCGCCTGCGTCAGGCTGGCGATCAGCACGGGCTCACCACTGCCGCGCTTTTGGTGGTCGTGTTTGAACCAGTTCCAACAGGCCTGCGGGTTGGCGTCTGACGACTGCTGTGGGTACAGCACAAAAAAGCCCTGTGCCTGAGCGCGCTGGTTCATGCCGGTGCCGGCGGCGAAGTCGTCCGGGTCTTGGGTGCAGCCGTGCAGCATCACCACCAGCGGCAGCGCTTTGCCGGCGTGGCCTGGCGGCACATAGAGCTTGTAGCGGCGCGTCAGACCAGCATGGGTGTGCATGCCGCTGATGAATTCGCCAGGGGCCTGGGTGCTTGGCTGGGGGGTGTCAACGGTGTTGTGGGTGTCAATGGTTGGCGTGCTCACCTCAAAGACGCAGTCCTCCAGCACGTCAGGCGACGCTTTGTTATGGGTCGGTGCGGCGGGCACCGGGCCAGTAGCGTGGCCGCGCACTTGGCTACGCAGCAAACGCTGAATGACCTCGGTGGCTTCGGCCAAGTGGCCTGACTGCGTCAGTTGGGCGGCTTTGCGCATCAGGTTTTGTAATGGGTTGTTCATGTCATCTTTCACAGGGTGGTTCGGTTGGGGTCAATGCAGGCGCTCAGCCAACGCGGCTTTCACGGCGGGGCTGGCTTGCAGCGCGCCCAGTACTTCAATCGAGTCGATGGTGGCCAACGCCAGCTCGGGGGTCACATCGGCAGCGATGACGGCGAGCCCCAGCACACGCAGTTGCAACATCTGGTTCGCCGCCTGCATGGCGCGCAGGTCAGCGGCGCTGACGTGTTGCAGGCCCAGCACCAGCATCTTGCGCGCCACCACTTGCTTGACAGCCTCTGCATGTGTGCTGAGTTGGTTGCGAATGGCGGTGCGGATGAAGTCGGTGCGGTTGCTGTAAAAGCCCTCAGCTACGAGCAGGTCAATCTGCCCCAGATCGACAAAACCGAGGTTGATGGTGATTTTTTCAGACTCGGCAAGCTTGGTTTTGGGCGGGGTGATGGCAGTGATTTGGTTCATACCACCATCCTAACACCATCTGAATGGATGGTTTATGGATGGTTTATGGATGTTTTAGGCAATCCCTTGCGCTGAAACGTGATTGAAAAGGTGGCTAGGGCTGTTCCACCACCGCTGCGGCTGGACAGGTGCGCCAGCACCGCCGACAAGGCGTAACACGTCGCCGAACCCAGCACCGCCAGGCCGGCCCAACTCACCAGCCCGTCAGTGCCAAGGCGCAAGGCCGCCAGCACGCCAGTCAGGCCCAAGCCCAGCGCGTGTCGAGATTGGCCAGCGGCAACTCTCTCACGTCCTGGATGAACAGTGTCAACATGGTGATAGCCAGCACGCCGCGCAGACCATGCAAGTGCCAGCGAACGCGCCACACGGTCTGCCAGGTGCCGCGCCACTGTATCCACAGCACGATCAGCGGCAGCGCCACCCAGCCACGCGTGGCAGCCACCGGCAGCGCTGGGTCGTGGATGGACAACATCTTCAAAATGGTGTCCATGAACGCAAAAAAGCCGACTCCCACCAGCATCGCGCAAATGCCGCGCGGGTTGCCGTGGTGGACGGAGGTTTGCGCGGAGTTTTTGACTATCATTGAGCGTAGACTCAAAAACGATGAAGAGGTTTGTCGATGAAGATCTTGTTGGTGGACGATGCCAAGGCAGTGCAAATGGTGATGACTTCGCGCCTGCAAAGCTATGGCTACGAGGTACTGCACGCGGCCAACGGTCAGGAAGGCGTGGCCGTGTTTGCCTCATCGGCGCCCGACCTGGTGCTGATGGATGTGGAAATGCCGGTCATGAACGGTTTTGTGGCCACGAACCGGATTCGCGCCTTTGAAGCCACCCAACAATGGGCCTGGACGCCGATCATTTTTTTGACCTCGTCCGACACGGTAGAAAACCTGGTCACCGCCATTGAGGCCGGGGCAGACGATTTCATGAGCAAGTTTGTTCCCGAGTCGGTGCTACAGGCCAAAATGAAGGCGATGGGCCGTATTGCCAGCCTGCGGCAAAGCCTGTCGGTAGCCAACCAAAAGTTGCTGGACTTGGCCAACCGTGACGGTCTGACGGGTCTGTGCAACCGGCGCAGCATGGACTTGCGCGCCGACCTGCTCTGGGCGCAGGCCGAGGAAGACCACGCGCCGTTCGGGATGCTGATGATCGACATCGACCATTTCAAGAAATACAACGACGAATACGGCCACCAGCGTGGCGATGATGCACTGAGCCGTGTGGCTTTTGCCATTGATCTGGCCGTCAGCCAGGCCAGCGCAGAAAGCCTGGTGGTTGACGCCTTTGCGGCGCGTTATGGTGGCGAAGAGTTTGCCGTGGTGGTGCCGGGTGCCAGCGAAGCGGTGCTGCAAAGTTTGGCGCAACGGGTTGTTCAGGCGGTGAACGGGCTGGGCATAGCGCACACCCTGAACTCGTCCTGGGGCGTGGTCACCATCTCGGTTGGCGGCTGCCAGACCGCGGCGGCCTCGGGAAAACTGGCGGTTTTGTTCCGTCAGGCAGATATCCGGCTCTACCAAGCCAAACAGTGCGGGCGCAATCAGGCGGTGATGTCGGACTAGGGTCGGCTGGCCAAAAGTCACTTCCTTTTGGGTTTTGACGCTTTGGTAGCGCCGGTCGTTGGCACTGTTGAAATCAAAATAACCGTCGAAAAGCCGTCCGTTTTGCTACCAACACATTGCAAATGACAAATGCCGCTCATCAACCCCTTGACGGGTCAATACATATCAGCTGATCCGTCTGGTGTTCAGTCCGCGGTTGCGCTGACTGGTGTTTTCCGCAATAGCCGGGTCACCGTGGTGCGGCTAAGCTTGGATCATGAGCAATTTTCCGTCCGAACCCACGCCACCACCCTATGTGCCACCGCCCTCGGAGGCGCCACTCAAAGAAATCACCGTGCTGTGTTGGGCCGCGCCCTTGCGCTGGCTGGCGCTGGGCTGGCGCGACATGTCGACGCATCCGGCCATCAGCGGCTTTTATGGGGCAGCGTTCTGGTGCATGGCGCTAATACTTGGGGCGGTGTTTCGCGCCAAGCCCGAATACACCATGACGATTGCCTCGGGCTGTCTGCTGGTCGGGCCGTTTCTGGCCCTGGGGCTCTACGAGGTGAGCCGACTGCGGGAACTGGGCCTTACACCGAGCTTTACCACGTCACTGACCTGCTGGCGCGGGCATCTGCGCAGCATGAGCATGCTGGTCGGAGTGCTGATAGTTCTTGAGTTGCTGTGGGGGCGGGCCTCGCTGGTGGTGATTGCGGTGTTTTTCAATACTGGCATGCCGTCATCGATGGGGGTGATCGAGGCGGTGTTCAACACAGAGAACTGGGAGTTTGTAGCGGCTTATACGGTGGTGGGTGGTGCTTTCGCGGCGCTGGTGTTTGCTATCGCGGTGGTCTCGATCCCGATGATTCTTGACCGCGACACCGATGCCATTTCGGCGTCGATCACGAGCATGGAGGTGGTGGTCAACAACACCGGCGTCATGCTGTTATGGGGATCGCTGATTGCCCTGTTGGTTGCAGCATCACTGATGTTGCCCTGGGCCGTGGGGCTGGTACTGACGGGGCCACTGTTGGGGCATGCCAGCTGGCATGCCTACCGGGGTTCGGTGCGCTGGCTGTAATGTGTTGATTGGCTGCTTCACCGCCAAGCATAAAGGCATTTGTTGAATGCCGGACAGCGTCCAGCCAGTGCCGCCCTGGCGTGATTTCATCAAATGCCAGACCTCGTCAAATGACTCGTCAGGCTCACCGCTGTTGTCCCGAATCACGCTGGGTGGCAGCGGGTACCCGGTTGGTGATTGCCGGTAAATTTGTCTTTATGCGTGGCCGATGAGATTGACGGGGAGACTTGTGGTCGGTGAGGTTTTAACCGCTTCGCCCATCCCTCAAAACTTTACGAGTCTCAGCGCGGCACCCCTGTAGCGGCGAGGTCTCCGTCCCAATTCAAGTCGTTGCAGGCTTCACACGCCTCTTCCGGTACACCCATTTTGACCAGCAGCGCGTAGACTTGACAGCCGACGCAAAATCCCAAAACCGCCTCGATCCACATGAATCCAAAGCAAACCCAGACAAGAATTAGCGGAATCCGTTTGGGCATATAGTTTTAAGTGCTCGGCAGTAGCTGGTGAGCGCACAAGGGGTTGACCCAGCCTGCAAACACTTCCGGGTTGAAAAAAACCAGACACACAGTGATGAAGCTGGCACCGATGGACCACGCAAAACGCTTGGGCGTGAGCGGCTTCCACACCGGCGTTGGATGCCGGGCAAGGTAGGTGCTGAGCAGCACCGTGGGCGACAATCGTGAGGTGAAGACAAACATGCCTGCGAGCATTTCAAACAAGATGTACCACAGCACCATAGTCTCGCTTGGAGTACTCGACGGTGCGCCCGATCGCCTCGACGCTGCAAAGAATGTGACCGTCAAAGTCCGTATCGAAGGTGTCCCTGATCACATGGCCTGAGCGGGCCAACACCAGCCTTTGGGCTTAGCGCCGAGATGACACCACAATGCCGCCGACGATCAGCACAAAGGCTAGCGCGTGGTAGGCGTGCGGCACTTCCCCCAGAAACAAGCCCGATAGCACCGCCGTGAACAGAGGGGTCAGGTTGATGAAAAATCCTGCCACTGACGGTCCGGCCCGCGCTACGCCGGCACCCCAAGCGCGGTAGGCCAGCAAGGCCGGTCCAATGGCGATGAAAAGCAGCGCTGCGGCTAATTTCCAGCTGGGTGTCAGGTGACCAAACCCCAGGGTCCATTCGCCTGCCGCAAACAGCGACGACCAAATCAGGCCCAGCGAAATTTGCGCCATCAGAAAGGCTGACCAGTTGGTTCGGATGCTGCTAGGCTCGGAAGTCGGATGTGCCAACATCCAGCTGTAGTAGGCCCAGGCAGCCGACGCCATCAGGATGTAGACATCCCCAGGCACCAGTCGCACCTTCAACAGCACATCCAGCTGCCCACGGCTGAGCACAAGCAGCACGCCGCTGATCGACATGGCTGCCCCCAGCCATTGGCGCTTGGAGATGACCTTGCCGAAAAACAAACGGCCGAACACCAGCATCCATACTGGTGTAATGGCGCCAACCAGTGTCACGTTGATCGGTGTTGAGGTGTTGAGCGCCAGATACAGCAGCGCGTTGTAGGCGCCAATGCTCAGCAGCGACAGGCCCATGAAGCGACGCCAGTTTGGCCACAGCAGGCTGCTGGGGGACAGCACTGGTGCGGCCAGCGGCAAAAGCAGCACAAAGGCAATGCTCCAGCGCAATAGGTTCAGCGTCATGGGCGAAGCCAGGTCCGCAATCACACGGCCCAACACTGCGTTGCACGCCCACATCAAAGGCGGCAATGTCAATAACAGCGCTGCCTTGGGCGTGAGGTGCGGGTGGTTCACGCCAGAATTCTCCGACTTGCCATCAGCGCCTGAAAACCTGACAGGGGTGTGGGTTTGCCGTAAAAATAGCCTTGATACAGGCTGCAGCCATGTTCTGCCAGGAAGGTTTGCTGCGCCAATGTTTCCACGCCCTCGGCGATCACTTCCAGTCCCAGGTTGCGGGCCATGCCGATGATGGTTTGCACAATCATCCCATCGCTGGGCTTGATGCCGATGTTGCGCACAAAAGACTGGTCAATCTTCAACTGATCCAGTGGCAGTTTGGTCAGATAGCTCAGGGACGACTGCCCGGTGCCAAAGTCGTCCATGGCAAAACTCAAGCCCAGCGTCTTGAGCGCGACCATTTTGGCAATCGTGTCATCCACGTTGACCAACACCAGGGATTCGGTCAACTCCAGTTTCAGGCCGCTGGCCTTGATACCGGACTCGGACACCACCTGGTGCACTTGTTCGACGAAATCGGGTTGGCGGAACTGGCGGGCGCTCACGTTCACCGCCAGTTGCAGGCCAGCGGTGTCGGGTGACTGCTGCCACAGGCGCAACTGTTGGCACGCGGTGCGCAGCACCCACAGCCCAATCTGGTTGATCAGGTCGCTTTCCTCTGCCACGGCAATGAACTCCAGAGGCGGCACCATACCGCGCTCGGGATGCTGCCAACGAATCAGTACTTCGGCGCCGGTCACGCGGTGGCCCTGGGTGACTTGCGGTTGAAAGTACAGCTGGAACTCCTGGTGCTGCAACGCCATGCGCAGATCGCTCTCCAGTTGCGCATGGGCGTTGATGGTGGCCTGCATCTGTGGGTCAAAAAAGCACAACTTGTTGCGCCCCAACGCCTTGGCCTGGTACATCGCAATGTCTGCCTGCTTGAGCAATTCAGCCGCCGGCAGGCAAGGGCTGCCGAAAAGTGTGGCACCGATGCTGGCGCTGCTGTTGAGCCACTGACCGTCTTTGTCCGAGGTATAGGGTTGGCTCAATGCCGACAATACCTTATCGCCCAAGCGCCGGGCTGACTCGGCGGCTTGCAGCGAGTTGCCAGAGAAGTTCTCCAGCAGGACCACGAACTCGTCGCCGCCGAAGCGGGCCACGGTATCCACTTGTCTCACGTTGTCGGTCAGGCGCTGTGCCACCTGTTTGAGCACTAAGTCGCCCACATCGTGACCCAGCGTGTCATTGATGTTCTTGAAGTTGTCCAAATCCAGAAACAGCACAGCGCCCGTGTGACGGTCACGCTCGCTGATGCTTAGGGCGTGGCCCAGACGATCCATGAACAGCAGCCGGTTGGGCAGGTGCGTCAGGTGATCGTGGAAGGCCAACTCCTCAATCTCTACTTTGCTTTGGTGACTATCCCAGCGGGCCTGGGCCAGGCGGTCCAGATACCAGGCTCCAAACCCACCTGCTGCCAGCACCATCAGCGCAAACAACGCCGCCACCCACAGGATGAAGTTGCGTTCGCCGTTCCACTTGAGCAGCACTGCCTGCATCGGAATACTCGCAACGATCAGCACGTCGTCATACAAGAGCGATTGGGCCACCACCAGGGCATCGGCACCGGTCAGGCGCGCTGGCATGTGCTGTGCCGGAGAGATAGGCCTGCTGATGGGTGAGGGCATCACCTGGCCCAGCAGCTTGTCCTGCACTGGGGCGCTGACCAGCAATTCACCATTGCTGCGTTCCAGTGAAACCTCCAGGCCGGCAATGTCAGCGCCCTGCATGACGATGGTGTTGAACTCCATCATGGGCACCTCGGCCACCATCAGAAGGAGTTCGCCATTGGTCAGCTTCAGTCGGCGAGCCAGAAAGATCACCCGTGACGATGTCGTGGCGTCGAGTTCAGGCGCGCTGATGGCCAGTGTGGACATCGTTGCGTCCAGCGTGTGGCGCACAAACTCCGGGGGGACGGTCAGCGCCGATCTGTCCCTTGGCTGGCTTGAGGCCAACACCACAGACTGGCTATCCAGCAGCACCAGGCGGTTCAGCATCAGGTTGTTCTTCGCCATCATCTGTAGCGTCTGATCGATGGCCGGGCGGTCAAGTGTGTCCTTGTCGATCATCGACAGCCGATGAAATTCATCCACACTGGACAGCATCACATCAACGTCGAGCAGCGAACGATTCAGAGCCGAGACAGCACCATTCACAAAACGGTCGGCTTGCGCCGCGCTGATATCCACTGCACTGCGGCGCTGCTGCAAGATCAGCGTGGTTGCAAAAGCGGCAATCGCCATCAGGAAGACGACCACCATCGCAGCCAGAGCAACCAGAGCAACCAGAACACCCCTGGAGACCTGTCGCTTCATGGCGCCTTGGCTTCTATACCGGTGACTTTTCCAATGGTCTGTTGCCACAAATCCGCGCAAACTGGGCCACAACGCGCGAGCCACTTGGGCAACACCGTGTTGCTGAAAATAGTGCGCCTGAACTGTTCGTCTGCAGCGGTTGCGACCACGGGCGTCATCTGCCCCTTGCGACCCAAGCGGCACAGGCCGACGTCGGTGTTGCACTGCAGGCCCTCAGCGGTTTCACGCTCGCTCTCCGTCCAGATGGCAGCTTCCAGTTTTGGTAATTCGTGGCTGAGCAAGGCCCGCAAATCTGGGGGCAGGTTGTCCCAGGCACCTTGGTTGGCGCCAAAGACAGCCAACCCCCAGGAGATGGGCAAGGTATGGATATAGCCAGTGACCTCGTGCAGGCCCAGCGTGTTGCCCGACATGGCGCCGGTGACGGCGCATTCGGTGTTGCCCGAAGCCATGTTTTCCATGATCTGTGCAAACCCGGTCATGACTGGCTGGGCGCCCAGGGCGGTGAAAAAATCTGACTGTGATGATGATGCCACGCGAATACGCCGACCTTTCAGATCTGCCAGCTGGCGAAATGCGTTCTTGCAGAACAGCACTTGCGCTGGGTAAACATACAGCGCCAGCATCACGACCTTGTGCTGGGTTCGCAGGTCGTGTTCCAGATAGGGGCGATAGGCGGCCACCACTTTTTTCAATGTGGTCATGTCGTGGCTGAGCCCGGCCAGATCAGTGGCCGCGTATTGCGGGTATTGCGCCAGCAGTGAGCTCTGCAGCACGGTGCCAAAGGGAACCACGCCAAGCTGCAGCAGCCGCAGCATATCGCCCCCGGGCACACCCGCGCGGTCGAAAGGAACAATAACGGCGCTGTACTTGCCGTTGCTCATTCGCGCTAGTTCACGGCTCCAGAAAGGCTCTTCGTTGCGAAGGTATTGGTTCAGCCCAGCCAGCCCGCCCACAATGTGCAGCTTCAAGGCTGGCGCGGGCACAGCCGCTGCACCTGGCAGATTTTGTGCCTGGGTGCTTGCCGCCGCACAGGCCCAAAGCAGGCCTGCGGCCAGCAGCGGGCGCAAGCAGGCGTGACGAAATTTGGTGAGGGACGCGCGAAGCATGGTGGGCACAATGAACGGCAAATTTTTATTATCCGGGATTCTGCCCGCAGAACGCCTGTTTTCATTTCATGGCAACATCACCGCCACCACCCATCAGGAGACTATTCGTGACGATGCCCACATCCCGCGCCATACAGATTGATCAGCATGGTGGCCCGGAGCAACTCAAGCTGGTGCAGGTCAGCGTGGGCGAACCCGGCGCGGGCGAGATTCGCATTCGCCACCACGCGGTGGGCTTGAACTTTATCGATGTTTACCAGCGCAGCGGCCTGTACCCGATGCCACTGCCAGCACGCCTGGGCATGGAAGCCGCCGGTGTGGTGGAGGCGGTGGGCGAAGGCGTCACGCATCTGCACGCAGGCGACCGTGCGGCGTATGCCAGCAACCCCAGCGGGAGCTACTGCGATGTGCGGGTAATGCCCGCCAAATGTGTCTGCAAGCTGCCCGACACAATCAGCTTCGAGACCGGTGCGGCAATGATGCTCAAGGGCCTTACCGCGCAATATTTGCTCAAGCGCACCCAACCACAAGGCGGCCTGCAGCCGGGTGACTTTGTGCTGTTTCATGCTGCAGCCGGTGGCGTGGGCCTGATCGCCTGTCAGTGGGCCAAAGCCATGGGCCTGCGCCTGATTGGTACCGCAGGTTCAGCGTCAAAATGTGCTCTAGCCCTTGCCAATGGTGCGGAGTATGCTATTAATTACGCTGTAGAAGATTTTTTGGCCCAGGTCAAGGAGATCACCTCTGGCAGGGGTGTCAAGGCGGTTTACGACTCGGTGGGCAAAGACACCTGGGACAAATCGCTGGACTGCCTGGCGCCGTTTGGGCTGATGGCCAGCTTTGGCAACGCCTCTGGGCCGGTGGCGCCGTTTTCGCCCGGCATTTTGGGCCCCAAAGGCTCGCTGTATGTGACGCGGCAAACCCTGTTCACCCACATCGCTACCCGCGAAACCACGCAGACCATGGCCGATGACTTGTTTGCGGCGGTGACCAGTGGTCAGGTCAAGATCCACATCGACCAACACTACAGGTTAGAAGACGTGCAGCAGGCGCACCGTGACCTGGAAGCGCGCAAAACCACCGGTTGCACGGTATTGACCCTGTAACCGGGCTGACGCCCATTGGGCCAGCCAGTAGGTGATGGTTTAGCCCCGCTCTGCCCGCGCTTGATTGGCACTGCGCCATTGCGGGTATTCTGCAAGGCATGCATTCCACACAGCCTGACAACAATCATTTGGATGAGCTGAGCCCACTCACCGACATCGAGCAGATCACCCAAGCGCTGGCCGACGGCAAAAACAAGCGCGTGCGCAAGCTCCTGGCGCGCATGCACCCCGCCAAGGTGGCCGCCCTGCTTGAAATGCTCGACCCCGAGCAGCGCCAAGCCTTGTGGCAACAGGTAGATGCCGCGCTGGAGACTCGGCTTCGGCCCCACATGAATCTGGACCTGCTCGGCCAGTTTGCCGGTGATTCCGGTGATGCACCCGGCTCCGAGGCGAGCGATGCAGGGCAGGGTGGAAGGACGGCGCCCGATGCGGTCAACCAGTTGGCCGACATCCGCATAGCCCTGGAAGGCGGCAAGCTAAAGCGCGTAGGCAAAATCTTGCTGCGCATTCACCCGGCCAAGGTGGCGGGGTTGCTGGAGTCATTACCGCCCACTGAGCGCAGCACGGTGTGGAGCATGGTCGAGACCGAGCGCACAGGCAAGGTGCTGACCTACCTGCATGACGAAATCCGCATCAGCCTGGCGCGCCAGCTTGAAGTTGAAGACCTGGTGGCGACAGCGCAGCGCCTTGAACTCGATGACCTGGTCGACCTGATCCAGACATTGCCCAGCGAGTTGAGCAGCGCGCTGCTGCAGTCGTCTACAGGGCGCCGGCGCGAGCAGTTGGAGTCCATGCTGTCCTACCCGGAAGATTCGGCCGGCGGCCTGATGGACGCAGACCCGATCGAGGTGCGCGCCAATGTCAAAGTGGGCACCGTGCTGCGCTACCTGCGCTTGCTTGAGACCCTGCCGTCGCACACCGACATACTGATGGTGGTGGACCGCAAGGGCCACTACCAGGGCACGCTGCGTCTGAGCACGCTGGTCACTGCAGAGCTGGGGTTGCGCGTGTCTGACGTGATGCAAACCGATATTGCCGGCATTTCGGTGCATACCGAAGCCACCGAGGTGGCGCGTTTGTTTCAGGACCTTGACCTTTTGTCCGCCCCAGTGGTGGATGACGACAACCGGTTGATTGGCCGCATCACCGTGGATGACGTGGTCGACTTGATCCGCCAGGACTCCGACCGCGCCATGATGCAGATGGCGGGTTTGGACGACGAGGCCGACATCTTTGCGCCGGTGCTCGTCAGTTCGCGCCGCCGGGCGGTCTGGCTGGGCATCAACCTGCTCACCGCTTTTCTGGCAGCCTGGGTGATTGGCCGCTTTCAGGCCACCCTGGAGCATGTGGTGGCGCTGGCGGTTCTGATGCCCATCGTGGCCAGCATGGGTGGTGTGGCGGGCAGCCAAACCCTCACGCTGGTGATTCGCGGGCTGGCACTGGGGCAGGTGCAAAAAGGCAACATTCGCATCCTGCTCAACCGCGAGGTGGGCATCTCGATACTCAATGGTCTTTTATGGGCGGTTGTCGTGGCCTTGCTGGCGGTGGCGTGGTTTGGCGACTGGGGCATTGGCGGTGTGCTTGGCGCCGCCATTTTGATCAACCTGCTGTGCGCAGCGCTGGCTGGTCTGGCGATTCCGTTGATTTTGGATCGCCTTGGCATCGACCCGGCATTGGCCGGCAGCGTGATTTTGACCACCGTGACCGATGTCATCGGGTTTTTTTCGTTCCTCGGTCTGGCGACCGTGTTGTTGCTTTGACTGGTCACTGCCGCTTTCAGTATTTATACTCGGCGCCTGTATGACGCTCTCCATTTCCATGCCTACACCCAGTGGCGACGAGCTTAAGGCCGCGCGGATCAAGGCTGGTTTGTCTCAGGTTGAGGCTGCCACCTTGATGGGCTACCCGGTTCAGTCAGGCAGCCGGGGTGGGCAGCAGTCACGCACCTGGCAAGCGCTTGAGAGCGCCCAAGACCCGCGCAATATGGCTGGCTCCACCTACGCTTTGTTTCAACTGCTGACCAACAACCATCCAGAACTTGCCCTGTGCCGCAAAGATGCTGTGGCCAAAGTAGCCGACCCAACTGCGCCTAGCCAAGCTGACGCACCAGTCACAACCCAACCCAAGATTTTTCCGTGAACATGCAACCGAAATCCAAGCCGCGCTGGTCTGTCCGTCTGGGCCCTATCGAATGGGCCAGGCACACCTATGAGCGCCCCGCTGAAGACCCGCTTCAATTGCTGGGCAGTGCCCGGCGGGGCCTGCAAAGTGGCGCGCTGGCCAAGCTTGGCGACGAATTTGTGCTGGTGGTGGGCGACCATGTCACGCCCTTGAACCATTCAGACAACAAAGACCTGGCCGCGGCAACCGCGCATCTCAAGCCGATTGAGCAGCAGTATGAGCCACCTGCGCCACCGCGTGCCGCCGCGCCACCGGTGATCATCATCAAACGCCGGCGAATTCCCGCGCCACATTGACCCGGCCACGGCACTAGCCGTGGCGTTGCACCAGCGTCCAGGCTGACAAGGCAATCAGCGCGCTCCAGAACCACACGCCCAGCGTCAGCGGCAGCACCGTGCCGTCCATGTGGGTGCCCAGCCAGCCGCCCATCGCAAAGGCGCACAGCATCATCAAAAAACCATTCACCGCCGACGCCGCACCGGCTGCCTTCGGAAATGGCCCCACCGCACCACTTTGCCCGCACGGCTGGTGAATGCCGTGGCCAATCATGAACAGCATTTGCGCCGGCATGATGCTCCACACGCTCACCCAGCCCGCCAGCGTCAACACCGCCATCAGCGTGCCGCCGCTAATCGATAGCACCCCAGCCATGCCCACCGCGCGACGCACACCAAAGCGCGGCAACCAGTGGCGGCAGATAAACGTGCCGGCAAGGTAGGCCAGCGAATTCACAAACATCACCAGCCCATACTGAATTTTGCTCAGGCCCAGCACGCCGGTAAAAACAAACGACGAGGCTGCCAGAAAGGTAAACAAGCCGCCGTAAGAGCAGGCTGACAGGGCCGAGAAAGCCAAAAACGTCGGGTTGCTCAAGATGGCGCGCCAGGTGGCCACCAAAGTACCGAGCTGCAGCGCCTGCGGGTTTTTCTGCGGCGCAGTTTCTTCAAAGCGCAGCGCCACCGCCGCTAAGGTAAGCGCGCCAAACACACCCACTGCCAACAGCGCGTAGCGCCAGTTCAGCAGCTCAGACACCAGGCCGCCCAGCGGCGCGCTCAGACAGGCGATCACGCCCAGGCCGCTTAAGCCCTTGCTCATCACCCGCGCGCCTTGGGTGGGTTCGTACAGGTCGCGCACGATGGCGCGGGCGCACATCACCCCGGCACCCATCGCCGCGCCCTGCAGCGTGCGCCAGACAATCAGCCAGCCCATGCTGGGCGCCAGCGTGCTGGCCAGCGACGCCAGCACATAGGCGGCCATGCCGATGAGCAAGATCGGCCGGCGGCCAAACCGGTCAGACAGCGGCCCCCACACCAACTGCGAGCCGCCAAAGGCCAGCAGCAGCGCCGTTAGCGTCAGCTGCGCCTGCGCCATGGGGGCGCCCAGCTCGGCGGTCAGCACCGGCAGCGCGGGTAGGTACAAATCGGTGGTGATGGGTTGCAGACCTAACAAAAGCGAGAGCAGCAGCACGATCAGGCCGGGCGGCATGGTGGACGAATGGTTGGCGTTGGCGGGCATATTGGCCGGAATTGTCCACGAGTTGGCACCTGGCACCTGGCCCCGGCGGCTGCGCTGGCAGCGGCAGATGGGCCGTGGCGCACGCGGAAAAGCGCTGCTGGGTCATACTGGGCCCCTGTTTTGATCAATGAGGGGGCTGCATGGCAATCGGTTGGCTGTCTGTTTTGAAATTGGTGCCTTGGGGCGATGTGATCGAGAACGCGCCCAAGGTGGCCAGCGGTGCCAAAAAACTCTGGAGCACGGTTGGCAAAAAGTCTGCCGCACCCGCTGCACCGCCCATGCCCATGCCCGTGTTTGACACGCTGATGGATGTTCCCGACCCTGTGGCCGCGCTGCAAGCGCAGGTGGTGCAACTGCAGGTGTCGGTGGCCGAGCTGCACCAGCAGATGCTGGAGTCGAGCGCGCTGATTGGCTCACTGGCCGAGCAAAACACCCAGCTCATCGCCCGCGTGGAGGTCAACCGCAAACGTGTGCTGGGGCTGGCGGTGGCACTGGCTGTGCTGGTTGGGGTGGTTGTCTCAAAATTAATTTGATAGCTACTAGCGCTTTATCCGTAAGGGCTAGCGGGTGATTTGGCGTTATGTGTAAAGGGAAGGCCACCGCGCCAAACCAACCACAGCTGACGAACCACGGGCGTACAAGCGATGGCGCCAGAATCTAACAATCCACGTGTGGTTAACCCATGAAAACCGACCCGACTCGCAGCACCTATCTGTGCAAGACTGCCCATCGGGGTTCGGCGGCCTTTGACGAACGAATTTTGGCAAGACACCCCCGCTGCCGTCAGCAAACCCCTGCGCCAACAGGCAGATAACCGCCCGCGATAAAGTCGTTGCCGCATGCACCAAGCCCCTGCAATTGCAGACCAAACGCCCCACAGATGCCATGACCAGGCCAAAACACCCTTTAGCCCCCGCAGAATAAGCGCAAGCAGCTATCAAAATGATATTTGTCAAGAAATTTCTTGCCACCGGCTTACAACGCGGCGCAGCGCTGGCCGTGGTGGCTGTATTGGCACTGCTCTGGTCCGCGGTTGCCTGGAACCATCAAGACGCTGAGCGTGGGGAGCTGGATGAAATTCGCCGCGAAACCGCTACGCTGGCGTTGCTGTTTGCCAACGATGCCGATAGCACCTTTCGCAGCGTAGACCACGCCCTGCTGGAACTGCGCAGCGCCTGGGTCAATCGCCCGGCCGACTTGGGCCACGAGGTTAAGGGGTACACAGAATTTTTGGACGAAGCGTTTTTGCAGATTGCCGTCATTGGTGCCGACGGGAATTTGGCCTACTCCAACCTCGGCATGCCCAACGAACCCACGTTTTTGGGCGAGCGTGAGTACTTCAAGATGCACCAGGGCACATTGCAGGACAAACTGTTTGTCAGTCGCCCGCTGAAAGGCAAAGTCTCGGGCAAGTGGAGCATCCAGCTCAGCCGCCCGGTCTTTCGCAAGGCACAGTTTGTCGGCGTGGTGGTCATTTCGGTGGATCCCAACTATTTCGTCAAGTTTTATCAAAACGCAGGCATGGGCAAAGACGGCGCTGCGGGCATGCTGCGTGACACCGGCGAGGTGATGGCGCACTCCAGCGGGCAAGATGTCTATGTGGGCAAGGTTATCGATCCATCGCGCTACACCAGCCCCGGCGCACCGCAGCAAGGCAGCTTTCGCCACAAGTCGCAGATCGACGGATTTGAGCGCTTGTCGAGCTACTACCGTTTGCCGCAATATGGTTTGACGGTGGGTGTGGGTCCGAGCCTGGACGAGCACCTGGCACCGCTGCGCAGCCAGCAGCGCCAAACTTTGCTCGCAGCCGGGTTGATCACCGTGTTGGTATTGCTGGTGGCCTGGCTGCTGCTGCACGCCATGGTGCGCAAAGAGGCGGCGCACCAGGCGCTGGTTGTGGCCGAAGCCGCTGCACGCGACAGCAGCCAACGCCTGAATGAGGTCATCTGGGCCACCCACATTGCCACTTGGGAATGGCAGGTGCAGACCGGTGCCACCGTGTTCAATGCACGCTGGGCCGAGATCGTCGGTTGCACGCTGGCCGAACTGGCCCCCATCAGTATCGAGACGTGGAACAAGCTGGTGCATCCAGACGATGCCATGTTGTCTGCCGATTTGATAGCACGCTGCTTTAGCCGTGAGCTTGACACCTACGCGTGCGAAGCCCGTATACGCCACAAAGACGGCCACTGGGTCTGGGTGAGCGACCGAGGCCGCGTGGTGGAATGGACAGAGGATGGCAAGCCGCTGCGCATGGCCGGGACACATCAGGATATCTCAGAGCGCAAGCGGGCTGAATTGTTGCTTGGTGAGTTCACGCGCAACTTCGAGAGCTTCCTGAACCAGACCAGCGACTTTGTTTACTTCAAAGACCGGCAAAGCCGCTTTCGCTTTTGCAGCCAGACGCTGGCCAACATCACCGGTCACGCGCACTGGCAAGACATGATCGGCAAGCACGACTCCGAGGTTTTTCCGGCGGACACGGCCAAGATTTACCAAGAGGAAGAAGCCCCGATTTTCAGCCACGGCAAACCACTCCTCAACAAGATCGACCTGTACTACGCAGCCGATGGAAGCCCCGGTCTTATCGAAACCAACAAGTGGCCGCTGATGGATGAAGCGGGGAAAATTGTCGGGCTCTTCGGCATCAGCAGAGATGTCACCGAACGTCAGCAGGCTGGCGACAAGTTGAAAGAAAGCGAGGAACGTTTTCGCATGCTTTTCGACAGTTCACCGGATGCCTACCTGATCATGCAAATGGACAACGCGGTGATCACCGACTGCAACCATGCGACTGAGGTCATGCTGCGCGGCGAACGGGCGCAAATACTGGGCAAAACCCCGGATCAACTCTCGCCGCTGCATCAGCCAGACGGTCGCCTCACAGCCGATGCC
>Ga0105047_10006648_pt1 | contig 19598 bp, 18 predicted proteins | sample MAT04_FD_78384 | JGI IMG/M metagenome (GOLD analysis project Ga0105047, IMG submission 78384) | Freshwater microbial communities from Lake Fryxell liftoff mats and glacier meltwater in Antarctica - MAT-04 (megahit assembly) | ecosystem: Environmental > Aquatic > Freshwater > Ice > Liftoff...
GGTGGGTCACCAGTCACGAGGATAGATATAAACAGATTTATGTCACCAAAGCATATGGCGAGCCTCAGCTATTCTTTGCCTTTTACGCCAAATGGGATCCCATCAAATACCAAGCGGAGAACAAAAAGCTTATAGAATATGAGAGTCTAGGCTACCCATGGCTAGATCAACTGCCAGAGTATTCAATCGGCAAATATACTTTTAGAGATATCAACTGGGCCAAGGATAATGGCCAGAACGAGCGTTTATTTATCGGCAAAGGCGATGATTTTTGGGGAGACACTCCTCTAGTCCTCAAGGTAAAATTTCCCGATGATACGACTGCCTTTGGCGTTGCAGAAGGGAAGTAAGATATACTATTGCTATGGAACCAATTACCAAACAACTTTCTGTCGCTTTAGCTGTTTACAACGAGTCCGAGAATTTGTCTCCCTGCCTAGCCTCCATTAAATTACTCGCAAACGAGATAGTTATTGTTGATGGTGGCTCAAGTGATGACACAAGAGCTATAGCTGACAAATATGGAGCCAAAGTATCAATCGAAGAGAACCGCACCAACTTTCACATCAACAAACAGCACGCTATTGATGCCTGTCAAAGTGAATGGATCCTGCAACTAGACGCTGACGAGCGAGTTAGCACTATGCTTCTTGAGGAAATTAGACAGGTTATAAACGGAGATCCTCTTTTGGCTGCCGACGCTTATTATCTCAAACGTCGTAATTATTTTTTGGGTAAATGGATGAATAAAGGTGGCATGTATCCAGACCCTGTCATTCGCTTATTTAGAAAGGGAAGAGCTCACTTGCCTGCCGCCAGCGTCCATGAGCTTATGAGCGTCAATGGCACGACTAAATGGTTACAAAATGACCTACTCCATATCGCCGATCCCAACTTTTCTCGCTATCTCATGCGGTCTAATCGCTATACCACTTTGCAGGCGCAAGATTGGCTCAAAGAGAACCAAATTGGAGTAAGTTCTGCCTCAGTCCTGCTATATATGATCTGGAAGCCGATAATTAGATTCTTTGAAATCTATCTTCGTCACAAAGGTTTTATGGACGGATTTCCTGGCTTTGTTTTTGCGTGGTATTCAGGACTACACATTGCGAGTTCCTATGTCAAATACTACGAACAAAAAATAGGCAAAGGGACAGTTTAGCATGATGAAAATATTTGCTAAATATCTTGGTTTAGTCATGTTAGTTCTAACTGGAATTTTTCTCATCTTTGCTATTTTTCATAGTGGGTGGTATACGTCCCACGATGGCATTTTCCATATTTATCGCACCGAAGAAGCCTTGAGCATGCTCAAGCTCGGGCAGTTACCTCTGCGCTGGGCAGGCAATTTTGACCAAGGATTTGGGATTCCATTATTTACTTTTGTTTACCCTTTGCCATATTATTTGAGTGCAGTGCTTAGCTACGTGATCGGCGCTACCTGGTCGCTCAAAGTCTTGATCGTGACTGCTTATTTAACTGGTGGCTTGGGGATTTACAAACTTTTTTACAAAAAAGATCCCTTTGTCGCGATTACCCTCGCCTTAATCTACCTCATGACTCCGTATCAATTCCTCAATATATTCGTGAGGGGTGCAATCGGAGAGATTCTAGCCTTAGGATTGATCCCTTGGGTACTTGTGAGCTTTAGTTCATTTATGTACAAGTCTAGTAATAGTCTCAAATGGTATCACCCTTTGCCTTTTGCCCTACTCTTACTTTCTCACAATTTTTTGGGTATTTTGTTTGGAGTTTTTCTTTTTGGATATATTTTGACTCAAAAAATTTCCAGACGTCCTGCACTTCTTAGTTTTGCCATCTCTTTTGGCTTAGCTAGTTTTTTTATTCTCCCAATGGTTGCCGAGAAAAACTTACTTTATTCATCGCAACATCCTGATCTCAATTTTCGCTATGATCAGCACTTTGCCACGCCCAAACAACTACTCTATAGCAAGTGGGACTATTGGTATAGTATGCCAGGTGAGGCAGACGGTATGTCCTTTCAGTTAGGATTTGCCCAGATCGGACTTTGTACAGTCGCTATACTCTATCTAATCCTCAAAAAACGTCAGATGCCCTCTTTTTATTTGATTGTTGCCTACGGCGGATCAGTTTTTTTGATGATTTCAAGGTCTAGTTTTATTTGGGAGTTGGTCCCCATTCTTAAATCAATTCAATTCCCTTGGCGTTTCCTTTTTATGCCAGCCGTACTCACACCCTTACTCGCATTTACTTGGTTATCTCAAATAAAAAATAAACAACTCAAATATTTAATTCTTATTTTCATTTTGATCCTAGGCTTTGTGAATATCCGAAACTACCGAAGGCCCATGAAGAACCTTAGCTTAACAGAATATACCGATTTGTACCGACTTTATTTAAATAAAACCTCGACCACTTTCCGCTCAGAAATATTACCTAAGTGGAGCGTCCCCAACGAGCGGTATAAATTCGAAGATATTCTAGTCAATTCCGGGAACATGACAATTGATAATTTTACCTCTGCCCCGTTGTCCCTTACTGCCACGATCAACAACAAGCCAGATGATAGTGTCGGTCGTCTTACCATCCTTCGCAACTATTACCCAGGTTGGGTCGCCACTATGGACGGGAGTTATCAGGTAGCACTCACGCCCACCAACGAAGGTATGATTAGTCTTTCACCAGTAATTGGAGTCCATACCTACAATATTGAGATGAAAAGTACTATGATCGAAAAAATTGCCAATCTTATTTCCCTTATATCATTGATTATAGTAGGTTTAATATGGCAAAAATCTCACAATCAAAAATAACTATCGACTTAGTAGCCAAAACACCATATCCTGGTTCTGGTCCTCGTGGAGTCGATGTGTATGCCAGGAGCTTGTATCACAACTTGTCTAGTATTTTGGGACTGGGTAAAGTTTTTTTGTCTCGTGACCAGGGTAGTCACCACACTGCAAATCTGACTCACTATACTTTTTTTGACCCTTTTTTCCTCACCCTTTGGGGCAAAAAACATGCCAGCAAATTTATCGTAACTGTCCATGATTTAATTCCGCTTGTCTTTCCTGCCAACTTTAAAACTGGTTTACGCGGTCGCCTGAAGTGGCTGTTACAACGTCAGGCACTTCGTGGGGCATCAGCGATTATTACTGACTCTATTAGCAGTAAGACCGATATCGCAAGATTAACCAGTATTAGTCAAGACAAAATTCATGTCGTACCATTATCTGGCGGGCACAACTCAACGACGACAAATTTGGTCAAAGTCGTGAGACGCGAGTACAAATTGAGCGAAAAATATATCCTTTATGTCGGAGATATTAACTGGAATAAAAATGTGGTCGGCTTGATTGAGGCATTCGCCAAACTAGAATCAGATATTCACTTGGTATTGGTGGGCAAGGCTTTTGCTAGTAGTCAATCCACGCCAGAATACCAAGTTATCCAGGACGCAATCGCCCATTCTGGCAAATCAGATCAGATTCATATTCTTGGGTTTGTGCCTTCTCATCATCTCTTGGCAATTTATCGTGGGGCTCATCTCTACGTTCAGCCATCTTGGTACGAGGGATTTGGTTTCCCTATACTTGAAGCACTCGAGCAGGGGACTCCAGTAGCATCTGCCAGGTCTGGTAGCTTGCCAGAAGTTGGAGGTGAATATGTGCACTATTTTGATCCCAGTAGTAAAAAAGATTTTGTCAAAGTCATTTGCGATTTACTTAGAGACACAGATTTCAGGGAGAAATATGTGGATAGTGGCCGGAAATGGGCCCTATCATTTAGTTGGGAGCGAGTAGTTAAAGAAACATATGCCGTCTATGAAAAAGTTCTTAACTAATTTTCCTTTACCAATTATTTTTGTGATTATTTGGGTGCTCAGTATCTGTCTCGCTGGTTTATGGTCGATCAAAAACTTACCATTTGCTCCTACTTTTCCCTATTATCATGATCTAAGTGATCACTATAGTCGGTTTGTCTCGAGCTTTTCGCATTTTGATGGAATTCATTATTTGAGAATAGTACATAAAGGTTATGATGACACCGGGTCTCAAGCATTTTTCCCGCTTTATCCTCTGCTTATAAAATTTTTGACTTTTGGATATTTTGATCCTCTTTATGTTGCGATTATTCTAAACTTTGTTTTGACGATCGCTACTTTATTTTTGGTTATCAAAAATCTAGCCCATAGCGAGCGACTCAAGTTTCTCTTGCTATTTCTGAGTTTTCCCACTAGTTTCTATTTACTCGCCAATTATACGGAGTCATTTTTCATTTTCTTGCTCGTTTCATTTTTTATCCTGCTCAAGAAAAAGCATTACCTGTTTGCAGCCATATTGGCGGGACTCGCTAGTGGAACTAGGCTAGTTGGGTCTTTCCTTTTCCTTAGCTTACTAATTGATTTTATTAGGGTTCGTAAGAATATTTTTTATTTGCTTGCCTTGTCCTTAATCTCAATTTCTGGGATTCTCGGATACATGTATTTCCTCTACTATCGCTTTGGTGATCCACTCATGTTTATTCATGTTCAATCGCTCTTTAGCAATGGTAGATCAGACGGTGAAATTATTTTATTACCCCAAGTAATTTTTAGATATTTAAAGATTTTAGTGATCAATTCTCCCACAAGTTTTGCCTATTTTCGTTCACTGTTTGAATTAGTTACTTTTTCTGCTTCGCTTATTCTCCTCTATATCTATCGTCGCAAAATGTCTCCTTCAATTCTAGTTTTTGTTCTTTGTGCCATTATTCTACCTAGCTTATCTGGCACTCTCTCTTCCTATCCCAGGTATTTACTGGCAATTATTCCGCTTTTTAGCACTTTCGCAATTAATTCTTCACTTTTCAAGATCTCTCTAATTTCGCTAGTACAATATGTTATCCTTATACTATTCGTAGCCTTGTTTGTGCAAGGTATTTTTATTGCTTAATATGAAAATAATTGCAATTTTTATTTTTAGTCTCACTTTGCGATTACTCTATCTGGGTAGCGTGCCAGTCTCACTATCGCACGATGAAACCGACAATATTATTCAAGCTCACTCAGTGATCCAAACAGGGAGTGATATCGAGGGCAAGTGGAAGCCATGGAGTTTGTTGCCCAATAGTGGGGTTATGGCTGAGCTAGGTCCACTAATTAACGTCCCTATATTGTCAATCTTTCCTCAATCTCTTTTTAGTGCTAGGCTCACAACCGCTATTCTATCTAGCTTATTCCCAATTCTTATTTGGTTGTGGCTCATAAGTATTAAAGTTAACTCTCAGGTGTCGCTTGTCTCAGCTCTACTCCTCGCCATTTCGCCTTGGCACCTAATTTTCTCTCGCACAGCTTTAGAACAACCCACCTCATTGTTCTTTTATATGCTCTCATGGGTATTTTTAGCAAAAGTTTTTCAAAAAGGGAGGACTCAAACCAACTTTATTCTATATTTTATATCCTTTATTCTTGCTTATTGTGTTGGATATTTTACCTATCATGGCTACAAATTCTCCTTCCCGATCCTTACCCTAATTTATCTTGGCTGGTTGAGTTATTACGCTTATCCTCATAGATTGATCAAAGCCAGTATTATTGGATTATTTATCATTGGGTTGGTGATCCGCACTTTGGTGTATTCTAGCTATTATGGTAGTCGTAGCGGGGAACTAATTATTGCTGATCAGACAAAATTTTCAATCGAGGTCAACAATGAGAGGCGCAAAAGTATCGCGCCAGAATATCTCAAGTCTCTGTTTGTAAATAAACCAATAGTCTTTGCCAGAGTGATCAGAGATAAATATATAAATGCAATTTCACCTGACATGCTATTCTTACACGGGGAGTCCAACGGCACATTCTCCGTCTCTCTAGCAGGCTACTTATATCTCTTTACTCTACCAATCCTCCTGATTGGACTAGTTTCGCTTTTTCGCTTTAGTAATCCAACTAGCTCTTTGATTTTGGCACTACTTAGTGTTTCTCCACTTGCCACCATTGTCCATATCAATAACTCTTATGCATTTCGCTCTGCAATATATTTTGTGTTGCTCAACATTGTCCTTGGGTACGGCTTAATCTATCTCTTTGAGCTTATCAAACAGCATGTACCCAAATTATGGCAAGCAAGTCAAATCATCATCACAATCTTGTTTATGTTTGGACTTGCTTCATTTTGTTATATTTTGTACTTTGTAACTCCAGTTAATAATGCCAACGATTATTTTTTCTCAGATCGATTGATTGCCAATTATGTCAGACTAAACAATGATCACAAAGTTCTGGTCATCGCTCCTCAACCTCGATATATATATTCTGCAATTTTGTTAGCACAGGCAACAAAATCAAATCCAGATATCCTTAGTTTCAATAATAGATATAGTCCTTCTGAGCTAGATATATATGAATATAAAAATATTTATGTTACGAGATCATGTCCAAATCTCGTAGACACTACTCTCTTTGAGACAATCATTATTAATAAAAATCTCATAGCTGGCATTGATACCGCATGCCCTATTTTCCAAAGCCTAGTTAAACGATCAAAAGATATTCACCCACTATCACTAGTGGCACCACGTGATTCTGGCGAAGAGCATCGTATAATTGGAGATAGCCTATGTCAGGGCCTCGAGCTTGGAAAATACGTTCACCCCAAATCCATGAATGATTTCAATCTAGAAAAGATGTCTAAGGAGGAGTTCTGCACCAAGTGGATCGTAGCTCAATAATATATGAAAAAAATCATCTTATACCTACTAGCTACCCTCACAGTCGGACTGATTGTGATCCCTCGCTTTTATAATCTTGGTACTCAGCCACCAGGTCTTCATATTGACGAGGTTAGTTTTGCCGCTGACGCCAAAGCTATCGCAGAGACGGGGAGAGACACCTGGAACCAGCCTTATCCGCTCATTTTTAAAGCCTTTGGAGAGTGGAAAGCGCCTGGGCAAGTCTATAGTATGGCGTTCTGGACCAAGATTTTGGGTGTCATGAACAATACGGTTGCACGACTCCCCTCCGCGATTGCAGGTCTTGTGATTTTATTAATTATTGGTTTAACGCTCAAAGAACTTATACCTCACAAAAGTCATATATTGATTTTATTTACCGTATTTATTGTTGCCTTTAGTCCTTGGCATTTTGATATGTCGCGTATTTTCTACGAGGCTTTTAGTGCGCTTGCATTTTTTGCGATCAGTCTATATTTTATGACCAAAGCTACGCTCTCACCTAATCGCAGTTTAAAACTGTGGATTCTTTCGGCCATATTTGCCTCGATATCAGGTTACTGGTACGCCTCAATCCGCTATATCGTGATATTCTCTCTCGCTTTTGCCGTGCTTATCCAAAACTGGTCATTCAAGCTTAAAGTTAAAAATGGCTTTTATTTACTTGCGATTCTGTTTTTTGTAGGAATTGGCTGGGTAGGCGATCTAGTATCTGACAAAGGCTTAAATAGATTGCACTATTACCAAACCAAATCCAAAGAGGGTGCGACCCTAGAAATAGATGAAAAACGCCAATACTGTTACTTGTCTGTCGATCGCGATAATGAAAAAGTAAAACCCTGTTATTGGATTTGGAATAAGCCAGTTTTAAAAATGACAAATACAATCAAAACATACTATACCTATCTAGGTTCTGATTACTTGTTCTTAAAAGCGCAAAGTGAATTTGGATTTGATAGTGAATATGGTGCCTATCTTCCCCCAGTCTTACCTATTTATCTTGTTGGATTATTTATCGTTTTAGCAGGAGCTGTTTCTCGCAAAAAAAATCCAGTTGGTCGGGTGTATGCCATCTATATAGCAGTTGCCCTTGTCTCTCTTGCCCCAGCTTCAGTAGCCAACAACGTCAATATGAGAATGGGCTTGATCTCGCTCTACATTGTTGCCTTGATTGTTGGGATTGGCTTCCAAACCATCCATGTGTGGGTCCGCAATTATTCAAAAAAACTGAGTTGGTTAGTTTATCTAGGATATGCTCTAATTATCACATTTTATATTATCCAATCGCTTATGCATTACTTTCTAGTATTTACAAGGAGTAACGACTTGATGTGGACCAGTGACGCAGGTACTGTATTTGGTCAGATCAAGGCCATCTCCAAAGATTATGATCACATCATCGATTCAGAGTTGCATGGCCCCCTTGCTCCCTATTTCTATGGCGATTTAACAACTAGTGAAGTGCAAAATGGCAACCATAGTATCCCTGACCCCTTTGGGTTCACTTATCTTACGCACGCTGGTAAATACGAGCTTCGTCATGTCAACGCCACCGATCTGGCTTGCGAAAAACTAAGTCATAGGGACAATCGCAAAATGCTCCTAATTACTAGTCCCATTCCCCAGTTGTCTCAAATTAGTAAATTTTCTGGTCGGTCGTGGAGTGGTGCACTCCTGCTTCGGGAGGTGTACGATGTGGATGATATCATTGCGCACGAGACAAGAGTAAACGCTAGTTTTAATCAAAATTGTACTCCTAAATAAATATGCAAAATATTTCCAAATTACTTATAGCCATTTTAATTATTGCAGGACTTTTTCGCTTACCATATCTCAACACTCACATGCCCTCGCTTTACGGCGACGAGATCGCCATCGGCTACAATGCTTTCTCTATCGTCAAAACTGCTCGTGATGAATTTGGGAGATTTATGCCACTCCAATTCGAGAGTTGGGGTGACCAGAAAAATCCGCTCTATATATATGCGGTGGCACTTGTCCAGCTCATTGCCGGTGCGACTCCTGCTTCCGTTCGTTTGCCATCTGCTATTGCTGGTATATTTGCAGTATATCTCACCTACCGCCTTGTAATCCTGCTGAGACTAGGACAAGGAGTGGCCTTATTTTCCGCCTTGCTCCTGAGTCTGACCCCTTGGCATATCCACATTAGTCGCGGGGGATACGAGGCCAATCTAGCCCTCACGCTCGGTCTTGCCTCAGTCGTCTATTTATTACAAAAGAAAAATTTACTTTCGATTATTATGCTCGTGCTTTCTACCTATACCTATTACACTACCAAGATCTTTGCTCCGGCCTTGCTCATGTTTACCTGGATCTGGATAATTCAGGGCCAGAATAAACAAATTTGGCTCAAACCTTTTATAAAATATTGGGTTGGGGCTTTTATCCTTGCCATTCCCTTGATTTACTTGGCTCTATTTGCCAATGGTCAGGCCAGGTTTAAAGCTATCAATATTTTTGCAGACAAAACAGTTGATGCACGAGTGATCCGTGATCGAAATTTTTTCCCCGATGCACGCACCATGAGCGCCAAGTTATTCGAAAACAGGTATGTCTATCATTTTTTCGATTTTGCCACGTACTATTTCGACAATTTTTCCGGTCAATTCCTTTTTGTGGGTGGTGACAGTAACCTTCGGTACGGTCAGGCCAATCACGGTATGCTTTATTTAATTGATGCGTTTTTGATTACCGCCGGGATTCTCATGCTCTACACCAAAAACCGTCGCATTTGGATTTTTCTCCTGGTTTGGTTAGTTCTTGCTCCACTGCCAACTGCGTTAGTGGGTAGGGCTTATGGTTTGCGTAGCTTAGTTATGCTCCCAGTTTTGCAGATTTTTGCCGGATACTCTCTCTATCAAGCTTATCTTTGGTCTAAACAATCAAAAATACGAAAGATATTCTTTGCTCTAGGCTGTATGTTGTATGTTGCCTCTGTCGCCAACTGGTCCATTCGTTATATCTACCAATATCCCTCATATGGTCGCTACTGGTACGATTCGACCATGTTTGAAGCACTCGACTATGCCAAGGATAGGGAAGCCAAATATGACCACATCATTATTACGCAATCATATGGGGAAGAGTCTATGTACTATGCCTTTTACAACCAAATCGATCCGCGAGAATATCGCTACGCCAAAGATCACAGGCTCACAATAGACGGTGTCCCCATGATTAAAATCGGCAAATACTATTTTGGTGATATTCGACCCCAGGGCCCCATCGAACAGATGGATTTGCCAACCAACACCTTACTCATAGTCCAGCCCTTGTTCGAGTACGGGGAAGAGGATATTTTGGCCCGGGATGATGGTCGGGTCATTTTCCGCACCTTTGGTTTCCCTACTGTGCTAATGCAAGCCAAAAAATTGGAACAGCCATGAAAATTGTGACGATCGTACCGGCGTACAACGAATCTCGATATATTGGCAAGTTTTTAGACAAGTTGCTCGCCCATACCAATCAAATTGTTGTAGTTGACGACGGCTCAACAGATAAAACGACTGCGATTTGTGCGCAAAAGGGTGTTGTCTGTCTCTTTCACATGGTCAATCTCGGCAAAGGAGCAGCACTCAAAACTGGGTGTGACTACGCATTCAAAAAAATGGGGGCAGAAGCAGTCATTATCATGGACGGAGATGATCAGCACTTGGTCAAAGATCTCACCTTATTTGAACGTGAACTAAAAAAAGGTGCTCAGGTAGTGCTTGGTGTACGGCAAATGGATGCCAAAATGCCCATGATGCGTATACTCGGCAACAAGAGCATGTCTATCCTCATCAATCTCCTCTTTGGTCGCTACATAGCCGATATTCCATCTGGTTTTAAAGCATTTAGTCGCCGTGCATATGCACAGCTCAAATGGCATTCTTCCGGATATGAGGTAGAGACAGAAATAGCTGTGCGACTAGCCAAGTTCAAGCTCCCTTACGTAGAAGTCCCAATCTCTACCATCTATCACGACAAAGAATATGGCTTTAATTTGCTCGATGCCGCCAAAATACTGGTAAAATTACCGTATTGGTTGTGGAGCTAAATTTATGATGGGCATTCAAATCCTCTCAGTCACCTTTATCTTAGTCATGTTGTATGTTGTACGCATTCATGTAAAAAAGGGTGAACTACCCAAAGTCGAGGCGACTGCTTGGTCACTTGGACTGATAGTGCTAGGGATTGTGGTGAGTGTGAGACAATCCGCAGATTTTGTCCGCAATCTTTTTGTCGTATCACGCTTGCTCGATGTGCTAGTGATTATCGCTTTGATGGGCACCTTTTTTCTCCTCATCGAAAATAGGATCCAAATCAACAAAATGCGTACTCGTCTCGAACGTCTTGTCCGTGACCGTGCAATCGAGAATAAATAGGCAATTTACACCAAATGTACATTTGCACTAAATATTGACATAGTAGTCAAAAAATGCCATGATTATTCCAGATGCATATCAAAAATGATAAAAATATGGAATACATTGGCCTAAAAATAGCAATATCATCACCATATATTACGCGTCACGAGGTAGAATTTGCTGGACTCAAATATTCTCATCAACAACTTTCTCGCTGGACAAAACAAGGGCTAATTCGGAAAATTAAAAAAGGTCTTTATGTATTTGTTGATACGGAAAAAGAATTGATAGTTCAAGAATTATCCTCATTGATTATCGAACCGAGTTATATTTCACTCGAAACTGCACTCTCTATGGCGGGTCTTATCCCCGAAATGGTGTTTACCACTACCTGCGTGACTACCAAAAAGCCGATTTCATATGACACATACCTAGGGAAGGTTGACTATCGCCATGTAGGGCAATCCTTATTTTTTGGGTATAATTCAATTCAAGGGCCAAATAAACCATATTATTTGGCCGAGCCAGAGAAAGCATTGCTTGACTATATTTATCTCAATGCAAGTATTGATAATCGCGATGCAGTCACAGAATTGCGTCTTGACCCCGAAGGATTTAGTAAACTAGATCAAGTAAAAATAGATGAATATCTTCAAGTATTTTCAAACATTAGAATGACTCATATAATTGCCCAAATGAGAAAAATATATGCTCTCAAATGATCAAATCTTGCAATTTGCGAAAGCAAATACGCTCACTAAGCATATTCTGCAGGAATATTTCCAACACGAAATATTAGATAGTTTTTTCAAGCAGAATGGAAGTATCAAATATTCTTTTATTGGAGGAACCGCCGTCAGAATTATGTACGGTGGTCAGAGATTTTCAGAAGATTTGGATTTTGATACCACCGACCTAACTAGTCTTGACAACCTATTGCAGTTAGTAATCAAAGATATGAAGAATAAAGGAATCGAACTAGAGTTTAGACTTATTCACAAAGGTGCCTATCATTGCTATATTAAATTTCCAGGAGTACTCCATACTCATGGATTATTTGGTTACGAAGAGGAGAAATTATTAGTAAAATTTGACGCAACATCGACTAATAAGCTCCGCACGGTATCCAAGACGCTCAACAATTATGGTATTTTTTGCAGGATTAATGTTGCAGACTCACAAGTATTGCTAGCCAAAAAATTACTGACAATTGAATCACGAAAAAGACCAAAAGGGCGCGATTTATATGACGTAACTTTCCTTTGGGGTATGGGAGAGCCGGACTTAGAATATCTGATGGATAATTCTGGTAAACTATTAAAAGTAATTCTCCAAGAATTATTAGTTTATGTCGCGACGCTAAATCTACCAGATCTAGCACAGCAAACAAAATCATTTCTCATGAAAGACGACGATGCTGATCGGATCCTCCTCTTCCCTCAATTCATCAAACAAAAGCTAGAGTCACTATGAATCTACCCAAGATCTCGATTATCACCCCTAGCTACAACCAGGCACAGTTCATCCGCGCGACAATCGATAGCGTCTTGTCTCAGGACTATCCCAATCTAGAATATTTTGTGATCGATGGGGGGAGCACTGACGGCACAATCGAAATCCTGCAAAGCTATGGCAAAAAGATCCAGTGGGTGAGTGAGCAGGATAAAGGGCAGACCGACGCAATCAACAAAGGTTTGCGACTCGCCAAAGGCGAGGTCTTGGCTTATCTCAACTCGGACGATATCTACCTCCCTGGAGCATTAAGAACGGTTGGTGAATGCTATGCCAAGACAAAAGCCGACTGGATCACTGGCGATTGTCTCACTATTGATGCTCTTGGCAAAGTCAGCAAGGCAAATGGAATTATCTCTTACTACAAACGTTTCCTTATGTCGATTTATTCACCCCTTACTCTACGTATCGCCGATTCCATGTTGCCCCAGCCATCTACCTTTTGGTCGCGCAAAGCTTGGGTGAAAATAGGGGAATTTAACGAAAAATATCACTACGTGATGGATTATGACTATTGGTTGCGGATGGCAAAGTATTTCCGTCCCCACGATGTAAAACGTGCGTTGTCAGGTTTTCGATTTCAGCAAGATAGCAAGTCTCAGACTGGTCGCTTTGAGCTGATGGCCGAGGGCAATATTGCGCTCAAAGCAAACGGAGCCAGTTCACTCGAGTTATGGCTACACGACCGCCACAACAATCTAACATTATTTGTTTATAAATTAATCAAATGATTTATCTACTTTTACTTTCCATATCTTTAGCTACAGCGAGTATCGAGTCAATATCTTATTTAGGTTTTATAGTCAAACACACGGGTATTTCACCATATTTGATATATCTAACTAGTCTATTTCTTGCTCCTTATGCTCCCAGACAGAGCAAGTTAATAGGTAGGGTATTGGGCATTGTCTCGGTTATTTTGTTATTTATACTCTTCTCTTTGTCATTTGCCGAAGGGGTTAAGTATCCCAACTATGTTTTTACACACACTCATATTAATTTAGTCAGTTTTCAATTTTTGATTGTAGTTGTAGTCACGCATGCTGTTTTTTTATTAAAAAATAATTTAGAAAATATCCAAAAAATGGGACTAGGATTATTAATTGGTATTTTAATTTGCACGGGCACGAGTGGATTGGGGCGTACTATGGCATTCGTCAGCTCAGGGGTTTTGGCTATTACTGCCAATCCTTGGCTAACCTACGAGCAGAAAATGATCAAAGTATATCCAGGTTTATATCCCGCGCTACGTGAAGTAGCTCGTCTGACTCCCGACAATGCTACAATCCTTATCCCACCTCAAGCTAATCCTTGGGAGTTTGAGGGTAACGGGGCAATAGTTACATACTTTGTGTACCCTCGTCACGTAATAAATCTCCCTGTTGACGGAAATATTCCACTCTTGGTTGGTCCTGTATATATTCTGATTGCCAGGGGTTCCTGGCCTAACTTGATTAGCAAAACGCAATATGGGTGGCCAAAAATTGCGGTAAATGCCAAGCGTATTTGGCAATTCAATCTTGTCCAAAATAATACAATAGAATATAGTCGCAACTACGATCCATCGAGTGATATCTGGGATTGGGGTTTGATTGAGGTTCTATATGACTAGTTATATTGTATTAACATTAATTGCTTTTATATTTATCTTAGCAGGTACGGGTTACGCCAATTTAATCTCCAAAATTACTTTCATCGAAAAAACTGGGGTCAGGTTTCTATTAGGTAGTGGATTGACTACACTAGTTTGGTTTGTTCTTTTTCGACTCGGAATATCCTTTAACATTTCAAGCTTTTTATTATCATCGGTTATCGTCTTATTGTTTGGATTGTTATTGAGTGGTTGCATAAAATCAGATCAAATAATACTTCGCGTTATACTGAAACATACCTATGAAAAAGTACTTGCGTGGCTGATAGCAATATTGGGAATTTGCCATTTATTAATCACTAACTACAATCCAATTACATCCTGGGACTCAATAGCGTTATATGACTTTGTCGGGAAGGTGGTAGCTGTCAGTGGTAATTTAAACCATATAATTTCAAGCAGCTATTATATGAGCTATCCACTCTATGTTTCACTTTCTCATGCATCTATGTATATATTTGGAGCGATTAATCCGCAAGGAATACACTCGCTTATCTTAATTTCTTTGATGGCTGTTATTTTTGGCCGATTATCTAGCTGGACGAGCACTAAATATGCCTTACTGGGAACCCTCCTAATCCTCTCTAGCTACCAAATCTTCTATCATGCGAGTTATGCCTATACTAATATTCCATATGTCGCTTTCTTAATCATTGGGTTTTTATACGGTGCATCAGCGCAGAAACAAGACAAAACACGAGGGTATTTGCTTATGAGTGGAATATTTCTTGGCTTATCAGCTTGGACTCGTTCTTCCGAGCCCTTCTGGATAGTGGGAATACTCCTACTGATATGGCAGGGATTAAGATTCAGACAATTCAAGCTTAGCTTCATCGCGGTCATCATTGTCTTCGCCATTCGCGCTGTATGGTCTAGCTATTACGCAAGCGTATTGCAAGCTTTAAATATAGAACAAGTCGCACGTACTTCCTTGCTGAGTGTCAGTACCATTCAGTCCATATTACACAATTATTTATCAATTACCTGGTATATTCTTCTGAATGTAATCCACCCATATCTTGGAGTTTGGCTGATGTTTGTGCCTAGCATTATCATTGCTATTCGCAATAAAGATATTCGCCTATCTCAACTATTATTTATCTCTTTGATAATCTTTGCGATGGTTATTGGAGGTATTGCAGTCTTTAGCACTTATTACACGACTTGGAACGAGATCGGAGATTCCGCCAGAAGGATGGTCTTATTTATTATACCGCTGAGTTTTGTAACAAATATCTATGCACTCTATATCGTGAACAGTGGGAGTAGTCATGACTAAAATATATCCAGTAATATTTTTTACTTTTAAACGTAGTGCAACTACAACCCAGTTTTTGGAGTTGATGAAAGATGCAGGTGTGAAGAAGATTTATATATTTTCTGACGGACCACGAAACCCAATCGAAAAAAAAGCTACTGACTTAGTTAAATCGATTATTATGCCATTTCAATCAGCCAATCCCAGTATCGAAATTATTACCAATTTCTCTGAAGATAACCTAGGACTTAAAAATAGTATTATTAGCGGGCTAAATAAAGTATTTTTAAAAGAAGTTGCAGCAATTATCATAGAGGATGACTGTCTCCCACACAGAGACTTCTTCCACTTTTGCAATGAGATGTTAGATAGATATAAAAATAATTCTGATGTAATGTCAGTCAATGGGACGAGCGTGGGTGGGGATAGCGATTATAGTTACGATTTTACGCGGTATGCCCAATGCTGGGGATGGGCCACTTGGGCACGGTCATGGAAGCTATACGATGCGCAGATGCCAGATCTTGGGACCAAGTCCTGGACCCAATTGGCACGCAACCTTTGGGGCAATCCAGTTCTGCGTTGGTATTGGAATAGTATGCTCCAGCTTGTCCAAAATAATCGAATTAACACATGGGATTTTCAGTGGAGCTATGCGCATTTTCTTTACGCTGGTTTAGCTATCGCACCTAGTAGTAATTTGATCAAAAATATTGGCTTTGATCAATCCGCCACCAACACCAAAACACGTAGTTCCGTCGCCAATCTAGAGACTGCTTCACTGCAATTCCCACTTACTCATCCACCCAAAGTGATCGAAAATATGGATATCACGAATAGTATCGAAAACAAGTTCTACAATAACCCTATCGCGATACTGGGTATGTTGCGACAATATTTTTATTGGATGGTGGATCGATATGCGCATCGGGATTAATATTCTTTATCTGATACCAGGGCGGGTCGGTGGTACCGAGACGTATGCTCGCGAGCTAATTCCGTATTTGGCCAAAAAACACGAACTTATCATTTTTTGCGGTCGCGAAGCCGCCCCTACTTTTTCTGGTCCCAACATCCAGGTTGTGACCTTGCCTATTTACTCCGAGTCTCGCGCTATGCGCCTTCTTGCCGAGCAAACCATACTTCCGATATTATGTATTACCAAGAAAATTGACGTGCTATTTTCCCTTGGTTATAGTGCCCCGTTTATCCACCCTTGTCCTTCAGTGGTCACTATCCACGATCTCAATTGGTATTACCACCCAGAGGATTTCACTTGGCTCGAGCGTACTATCTGGCAATTCTTAGTTCGCGGTAGTGCAAAGTTTTCCAATCACATTATTACCGATTCTGCTTTTTCTGCAGATTCGATCCAAAAAATATTGGGAATTAAAAAATCTAAGGTCACGTCCATACTCCATGGTGTGCCCAAAATTATAAATACCATGCCCACCGATCTTGGTTATCCATATCTCTTTACCGTCATGGCAGACTACCCACACAAAAATTTTAGTACACTCCTGCAAGTATTCGCTCAACTCAAACTCAAGTTCCCAACTTTGCACCTAGTCGTCTGCGGATTAGGTAGAAAAATAGTGGATCACAAAGAAAACGTCAAAATTCTCGGCTATGTCACTAGGGCAGAGCTTGCTAGTCTCTATCGGGGAGCGAAAGTATTTGTCTTTCCCTCTGCCTACGAAGGGTTTGGGTACCCCGTGCTAGAGGCGATGAGTTATGGGACTCCAGTGGTTAGCTCCTCCTCATCTTCCCTAACCGAGGTTGTCGGCGACGGCGGGATTCTAGTAGAATCATACGCAGTTGCGCAGTATGTTAAAGCGATTTCTCAGTTACTAGACTCAGAAAGTCTGCGCAATAAGATGATTGCTAAGGGCAATAAACGTGTCAGTGAGTTAAAATGGTCAGATACCGCTACAAAAACACTGGAGATACTATGACCAATTATTTAACGCATATGAAAAAAGTAGGTGGAAGTACGGCATTAGATCGAAGAATAGGATATATAAAATATAATTTTTCAGAATACCTGAGTAAGATTAACAATCAACAAAGCGTCCTAGAAATAGGTCCAGGCAATGGAGAGCTATTATCCCTTCTCAACAAACAGGGCATGACTAATATTGATATCGTTGATAACGACAAAAGTGTTCTAGATTATTGCTCCAAGAAATTCGAAATTAGAAATGCGATTTTGAGTAAGAGTTTGGATTTGACCAAATCAGTCAAAAACAAATATGACCTTATCGTCCTAACTCAAGTATTCGAACACATTCCCAAAAGCTCATATCTCAACTGGATCAAGTGTATGTATTCTTCTCTTGTCCCAGGAGGATGCATCATTATCACTGTCCCCAATGGTGCCAATCCACTAGTTGGCACCGAGCGTTACGGCGATCTTCAGCACGAGAATGTATTCACAATCTTTTCATTCTCCGAGCTGATGACTTTTTCGAATCTAAAAAATTCTACATACAAAATCAAAGGCTTCGAAATTCCGCCAAATTCTATAATAAATATCATCCGAATTATCTTGCAAAAGATGCTTCACGCTGTCTTTATCCTGCTTATGATCATCAACGGAGCGATCTATCAAACACTTATGACTCCCAACATTACCTTGATAATAACAAAAGAAAAATAACATGAATTATTTTGTCACGTTTTACGAAACAATTACTCACCCATTCAATAGAGATCACAAACTTAAAACAATTGCTCGTATTATATATTGGAAAATTAATCAGTTGTTTTTTCATATTCCAGCTATCATTAATATCGAAAAAAATATCAAATGTATTTGTTATCCAGATAGCTCCTATGGCAGTATGGTAGTTTACAATCGATGGCCGGAATATGGGGTAATAAAGAATATTATTAGTAATCTTTCTGGAAGAGATGTATATGTAGATGTTGGAGCAAATTTTGGAGATACGACTTTAGTTGCGGCAGCACATACAAAGGGTGAGATATATGCCTTTGAGCCGTCTCCAGTTGCATACCCGCGATTGAAAGAAAATATAAGGCTAAATAATTTGTCAAATCAAATAATTGCAGAGCAAATAATTTTATCTGATCATATTGGCTATGCTAATTTTGTTGACACATCGACTTCGGAAACAAGTCATTTATCAAGCAAAAAAGACACATCTGACTATATCAAGATAAAATCTTGCACACTTGACGATTATGCGAGAGAGAAAAATATTAAAACCATCAAGTTATTAAAAATAGACGTAGAAGGCTCTGAGTTAATTGTTTTAAGGGGAGCTAAAAAATTGCTCGCAGAACATAGGATAAGGAATATTTTAGTTGAGCTAAATACAGACGCCGCTAATTATGGATATAACAATTCCGACACAGTTAATTATCTAAAAAGTTTTGGGTACAAAATACCTGTACTGCCAATTGATATGGACAAAAGGATCATAAATATACATGCAAAAATTTCTCGATAAATATAGAAACTTAATGCTCCTAGGAATAGGTACGCTTTTCATACTTTTGTTTTATGCAGTAATGATTCATCCGTTCGAAATTCCCGACGAACAGGCTCATTATGCCTCGCTGCATTTTTTGCATAATGAGGGGAGGATGCCGACTGCAAAAGACAAAGACAATCTATCCCTCGAAGAAGCCAAAACAGAAGAAATTTTCGGTATCTCCGAGGGGAAAAATAAATATTCATACCACCCAGAGTTCCGCCTAGAATATGTAACAGGATTAGTTGGCAAATACGAAGAGCAAATCCAGTCATTCAATACATCAGAAGATAGACTGACATATAGCACGCACCAGGCGGCCCTATATCCTCCACTTCAATATTGGCTGACACTCCCATTCTATTGGCTAGTAAAGGATGGCGACATCATTCTCCGCTTATTTAGCTCTCGCTTTGCTTCGGTGATCATGACAGCTCTGATGATTGTTATCTCTTATCATATCGGGGTACTAATATACGATAAAAAATCTTATGGCATCACATTGGCACTGATGACACTATTTTTCCCCATGACCGCATATATCGGCGCGGCGGTAAATAGTGATAATTTGCACAATCTTTTTTTCACAATTTTTATTCTCCTCACTCTACGTTTGA
>Ga0105047_10006651_pt1 | contig 19595 bp, 16 predicted proteins | sample MAT04_FD_78384 | JGI IMG/M metagenome (GOLD analysis project Ga0105047, IMG submission 78384) | Freshwater microbial communities from Lake Fryxell liftoff mats and glacier meltwater in Antarctica - MAT-04 (megahit assembly) | ecosystem: Environmental > Aquatic > Freshwater > Ice > Liftoff...
CCGGTGATGGCCTTGTCGCAGCTCTCCCGCCAGCTCGAGAACCGCCAGGACAAGCGGCCGATCCTGGCCGACCTCCGAGAGTCGGGGTCGATCGAGCAGGACGCCGACATCGTGATGTTCATCTACCGTGACGAGGTCTACAACCCCGACACGTCACCCGACGCGGGCATGGCCGAGATCATCATCGCCAAGCAGCGCAACGGCCCCACCGGTGTGGCCCGCCTGGCCTTCCTCAACCACTACACCAAGTTCGCCAACATCGCCCGCACCGTGTAGGTCGCGGGCCGCGTTCGGGCGTCACGGCGCTGCCGGCAGGTCGTGCTCGAGCCAGGCGATCAGGTCGGCTGGGGCCAGGCGGGCCAGCGCCTGGTCGTAGCGCCGCTGTCCGTCGTCGTCGAGGAGGCCGCGCCACTGGCCGCTGGTGCCCTTGTTGAAGAACTGCTCGTCGCTGTGCCACAGGTGCTCGGTCGAGCCGGGCACGATCGCCGAGGCGTGCTCCTTCATCCGCGCGAACGTGGCCGCCTCGACGAGCGCCGGCCAGAGGTCGTCGGGCACGTCGATCGCCAGGCGCTCGGCCAGGTGGTGCATCTGGCCGTCCAGGTCGTCCAGTAGGTCGGCGTAGTGCAGGAGCACCACGTTCGGTCGGTCGCGCACCTCCCAGAACGAAGCCAGGTGCTCGACCGTCCGTCGGAGCGACGACCCGATCTCTGTGGGTGGCACGGGGCTGTCCACCCACAGCCAGAAGCACTCCTCGAGGGTGGCCTCGCCGGGCGGCGGTGCCTGGGGCGGACCGGTCAGGTCCGTTGGCCTTTCGATGGACGCGGACTCCTCGATGGCCGTCGCGAACGCTCGCAGGTCCATGTTGGCCTGGTGGTGCGCGAAGGACAGGGCAACGTCGCGTGGGTCGCGGGCGACGCACAGGTACGTCACCTCGTCGTCCCACCGCAGCCCGTCGCGCGGGGTGTGCGTCTTGATGACGCGCCGGTGCTGCTGCGCGTCGAGGTCCGCGACCACCTGGGGCAACGGCCGGGTCCGCATGTCGATCCACGGCGAGATGGTGGCGAGCGGCTGGTCGAACGTCGGCGTCTGCAGGATCAGCAGTGCGCAGATCATCTGCGTCCAGGTCGTGCCGCACTTCGGCGGCGTCGTGATGATGATGTCGTCGGGCCGGAGGGCGAAGCCCTCCCACCGGGCGCTGTCGTAGGCCATCGATCGGTATCGCACTCGGGCGCCGTCAGTCATCGTGCCTCCGTGGTCGACCCTAGACCGACGACGGTTCGGCGGGCCGGGCGGAACCGTGCGCCTAGCCTGACGGCGTGCCCGTGCTCTTGGTCCTCGGCGTCGTCGTCCTCCTGCTCCTCGGGGTGGCGGTCTACGACCTCGTCCAGCACCGACACGCCGTGCTGCGGAACTTCCCGGTCATCGGGCACCTCCGCTACATCCTCGAGTCGTTCGGACCGGAGACCCGCCAGTACCTCGTGAGCAACAACGACGAGGAGCGCCCGTTCAACCGCGACCAGCGACGCTGGATCTACTCGTCGGCGGGAGCCACCAACACGTCGTTCGGGTTCGGCACCGACAACGACATCGAGGGCGCCCGCGACTACCTCATCATCAAGCACGCGGCCTTCCCGCTCTCGCTCGGCCCCACCCACCCGACGCTCGACCTCGCCGTGCCGGCCGCCAAGGTGCTCGGCCGGTCGCGCGATCGGCGGCATTCGTTCCGCCCGGCTTCGATCGTGAACATCTCGGGCATGAGCTTCGGCGCGCTCAGCGCTTCGGCCATCGAAGCCATGAACCGTGGAGCCGGTCTGGCCGGGTGCTGGCAGAACACGGGCGAAGGTGGGATCTCTCCCCACCACCAGCATGGTGGCGATCTCGTGTGGCAGATCGGCACCGGCTACTTCGGGTGTCGTGACGTCGATGGTGCCTTCGATCTCGAGCGGCTCGTCGACGCCGTGTCGGCCAATCCCCAGGTCCGGGCCATCGAGCTCAAGCTGTCACAGGGCGCCAAGCCCGGCATCGGCGGAATGCTCCCGGGGGCGAAGGTCACCCCCGAGATCGCGGCCATCCGTGGGATCTCGGTCGGCCTCGATTGCAAGAGCCCATCGCACCACACGGCGTTCCATGACGTCGACGGCCTGCTCGACCTCGTCGAGTCGATCGCGGATCGAACCGGTCTGCCGGTGGGCATCAAGTCCGCCGTGGGCGAGCTGGGCTTCTGGCACGACCTGGCCACCCGCACCGAGGCCACCGGCCGCGGCGTCGACTTCGTCGTCATCGACGGGGGAGAAGGCGGCACGGGTGCCGGTCCGCTGGTGTTCACCGACCACGTGGCGCTGCCGTTCCGCTTCGGCTTCACTCGGGTCTACCGGGTGTTTGCGGAGCGCGGGCTTGCCGACGACGTCGTCTGGATCGGCTCCGGAAAGCTCGGCCTGCCCGAGAACGCCCTCCTGGCCTTGTCGCTGGGCTGCGATCAGATCAGCGTGGGCCGAGAGGTGATGATGGCGACGGGGTGCATCCAGGCCCAGCGGTGCCACACCGGCCGCTGCCCGACCGGCGTCGCCACGCAGTCCGCCTATCTGCAGCGGGGACTCGATCCCACGCTGAAGTCGGTGCGGGTCGCCAACTACGTCTCGTCGTTGCGGTTCGAGCTGGTGCGCCTGGCGCGAGCCTGCGGTCACGTGCATCCGTCGTTCGTCCTCCCGTCGCAGCTCGAACTGCTGGAGTCCCACTACGGGTCGCAGCCGATCGACGAGGTGTTCGACTATCGGCCCGGGTGGGGGCTCCCCCCAGAACGGGATCGCGCCGAGCTCGAGGTGCTGATGGGAGCGACGGCATGACCGGTACCGCAGCGGGCGACACCGAGCGCGACGAGCTGGCCTCCCACGAGGAGGTGCTGATCGCCCGGTCACCGACGGACCTCCTTCGGCTGGTCGTCTCGGTGGTGGTGATGCTTGTGTTGCTGCTGTTCGGTCTGCTGTACGACACCGAGATCGTGCGGGCCACGGGCGAGCTCACCGTCGGCTTCTCGTCGTTCCCCTCGTGGTTCATCACGCTGGTCGGCAGCGGGGCGCGGATCTTCGCCCTGGTGCTGCTGGGCGTGGGGGTCGTCAGCACGGTCCTCACCCGCCGACTGCGACCGGTGGCATCCCTGGCCACCGGCGTGGTCATCGGCGGCGTGCTGTTCGCGCTCCTCAACCCACTGATCGACGCACGAGCAGCGGCCATCATCGAGGTCGACTCGTCGGTCAGCGTCGTCGGGCACCCCGAGTTCCCCACCGCCATCGGGCTGGCCGTCACCGCTGCCGCCGTCACCGCCGTCGGCCCGTGGGCGGCTCGGTCGTGGCGTCGGGCCGGGTGGGCGCTGGTGCTCGTGCTCGCCGCCAGCCGGTTCGTGGTGGCGCCGCTGTCGTTCGAGACGACCGTCGGCCTGCTGGCCGGTTGGGTGGGCGGCTCGGCTGCCGTGGTCATCCTGGGTGCCCCCGTGCGCCGCCCGTCGGGCACCCAGATCAAGGCCGGGCTCACCGCCGTGGGCGTCGACCTGGCCTCGATGCGCAAGGCCGGCGTCGATGCCCGGGGGTCCACGCCGTACTTCGCCGACGACACCGACGGGAACGCGCTGTTCGTGAAGGCGCTCGGGTCCGACGAGCGCAGCGCCGACCTGCTGTTCCGCATGTACCGCTCGATCCTCCCCCGTCGTCTGGGCGACGAGCGGCCGTTCTCCTCGCTCCGGCGGGCGGTGGAGCACGAAGCGCTGGTGGCGCTCGCCGCCCGCGACGTGGGCATCCGCACCCCCCGCCTGCGGGCCTTCGCCACGGCCGAGGAGCTCGGGTTCGTGTTGGCCTACGAAGCCATCGCCGGCCGGTCGTTCGACCGACTCGAGCCGGTCGAGGTGACTGATGAGATCCTCGGCGCGGTGTGGTCGGCCCTGGTCGAGCTGCGTGCCCACGGCATCGCCCACCGCGACCTCCGCCTGGCCAACATCTTCCTGTCCGACGACGGCGAGGTGTGGATGATCGACTTCGGCTTCAGCGAGCTGGCCGCGTCCGACCTGCTGCTGGCCACCGACGTGGCCGAGCTGCTGTCATCGTCGAGCCTGCAGGTGGGTGTTGAGCGGGCCGTGCGCATCGGTGCCGCTATCGCCGGGCCGGACGTCGTCCGCTCGAGCCGACCTCGGCTCGACACCAAGTTCCTGAGCGGCGCCACGCGCACCGGGATGAACGAGGACCCGTCGGTCCCCCCCGCCCTGCGGGCCGCAGTCGATGCGCTCGTCGGCGGTGACTCATGACCGCCGCACGGCCACGCCGGTTCCCGTGGGCTCGCGTGGTGGTGGGCGCCGTCGGGTTGGCTGCATCCACGAAGGCCGCCCGTGCCGAGGTGGTGCACCCGGTGGAGGATCGGGCCTTTCGCTCGTTCAACGGCCTTCCCTCCGCCTTGCTGCCCCCGTCGTTCGTGCTCATGCAGGCCGGCAGCTACGTCGCGCTGCTGGGCGTGTCCGGGGTGCTGGCCGTCACCGGACGGCACCGGGCCGGCGTGGCCGCGGCCGCGGCCGGCACGTTGTCGTGGTTGGGATGCAAGGCGGTCAAGGCCCGGATCGGTCGGGGGCGCCCGCCGGCGCACCTCGAGGACGTGGCCACCCGTGGCCCGATCGACACCGGCCTCGGCTTCCCGTCGGGCCACAGCGCCGTGGCCTTCACCATGGCCGGTGTGGTCGCCCCCCAACTGCCGCCATCGCTGCGACCGTTGGTGCACGGGTGGGCCGTGGTGGTGGGCACCTCGCGCATGTACGTCGGCGCCCACCTGCCACTGGACGTGGTGGGCGGCGCGTCGATGGGGCTCGCCGTCGGCGCCGTTGGCGGCTGGCTCGCGGCCCCCGATCCCGTGAACTGACCCGGCCCGTGCGACCCTGAGCGAGGACCCTGTGAGCGACGACCGCAACGAACCTTCCATCTCCGCCCGTGCCAGCGGCCCCTTCGTGGTCCGAGGTCTGCCGGTCGTGCGCAAGCGACCGGTCGAATCCGAGCTGGGCGAACCGTTGACGTGGCAGGTGGGCGATCGCGTCGAGGTCTCCGCCACCGTGCTGCTGTGCCGGTGCGGGGCATCGTCGACCAAACCGCTGTGCGACGGCGCCCATGCCTCGATCGGCTTCGACGGCACGGACGGCACCTCGGACGACACCTATGCAGAGCGCGCCAAGCCCTACGACGGCGGTCACCTCCAGGTCCGCGACGACCGGTCGATCTGCATGCACGCCGGCTTCTGCGGCAGCGCGGCCACCAACGTGTGGAAGCAGGTGAAGCACACGGAGGACACCACGATCCGCGCGCAGGTCATCAACATGATCGAGCGTTGTCCGTCGGGTGCGCTCACCTATCGCCTCGAGGCCGAGGGCGACGACGTCGAGCCGGACCTGCCGCGGCAGGTGGCTTTGGTCGACGACGGGCCGCTGTGGGTGACTGGTGGTGTACCGGTGCAGCGCGCCGACGGCACCGACCTCGAGGTCCGCGCTCGGGTCACCCTGTGTCGGTGTGGTGCCTCGGCGCGCAAGCCTCTGTGCGACGGCTCCCACAAGGAGGCCGGCTTCACCGACCACTGAGGGCGACCGCGCGCTGGGTGGCCTGCAACGCATCGACGGTGAGATCGGCGTTCCGCTCTCACCCTGAGTACCGACGACATCACGGCGGGTGCTCACCGGCGGGCGTCGGTGAGCATCGGCTTCGTACGTTGCCGCCATCGCCTCCGCCATCCACCGTCTTCGCCCGTTGCGTCGGGCCGCACGCCTCGCCGTGGTCGTGGCCTTGGCCGCGTCCGTCGCTGTGGTCAGCACCACCGTGGTGAACGTCGCCGCCCGCACCGGTGCTCCCGCCGCCACGCCGAACGAGGCCGGCGCGGCTGAGGTCGTGGAAGCCGACCCGTCGGTCGTCCCCACCACGGTCGTGCCCGCGGCGGCCCGGCCCACCCGCGTGCTGTTCGTGGGCGACTCCCTGCTCCACCAGGCCCGCCCGCTGTTGGACAGCCGACTGTCGGAGCTGGGCATGGTCACGTGGTGGGTGGGCGGAGCGGGCGAGGGTCCGCTCTCCGACCAGCTTGCCTGGATCGACGAGGTCCGACGGGCGGTGGCCGAGTTCCACCCCGATCACCTCGTCCTCGAAGCGTGCTGCAATTACCCGGGCGGCGGTGGGGGGTGGCTCCGCCTGCTCGATCGCACCTACGTCGTCCCCGACGCTCCCCAGATGGACGAGCTGTGGCTGCAGGCCACGGGCACCATCGTCGACCTGGTCGATGTGCCCACCGACCTCGTGCTGGTTCCGCCCCCGCGCCCCGACGGCATGTGGACCGAGCTGCAGCCCCGGATCGAGCGGCTGCGCGCCGGCTACGCGCGCCTGGCCGGGGCCGACACCCGGGTGCAGCTGGTCGACTGGGCACCGGTGGTCCTCGCCGTCGAGGCCCGAACCGGGGCGTCGATCCGCCATGCCGACGGCCTGCACCTGTCCCCCGCGGGGAACGACCTCGTCGTCGCGTCGACGCTCGACGCTCTGCTCGCACCCCAGCCGGTCGTCCGGTAGGGGTGCGGCGCAGGGGAGCGAGCCGGTCAGATCACGGCGGGCGTGCGGGCTTCGTGGAAGATGGCCGTGGGTGTGGTGCTCATGGGTGGGGCCGGGTCGACCAGCAGGCGAGCGGCCTCGGCCCAGTCCTCGTCGTTCAGCGCCCGGGCATCGGCGCACCACTCGACGAGGGTGCTGTTGGGGTCCATGGCGTAGATCGAGACGCAGAACCCGTGGTCGATCTCGAACACATCGATGCCGTTGCGTTCTCGGTCGGTCCGATCTGGATCTTCACGAGCTCGAAGCCCATGACGTCGGTGTAGAAGCGGTGCGTTGCCGCCAGGTCGTTGGTGGCCAGCGCCACGTGGTGAAAGCCCATCGTTCCCCCCGGAAGGTGTCGTGCCGTCGTCGGCTCGCCCCCATGCTCGTACGCGCCGTCGCCCGGCAGCGTCCCGACCCGTCGTCGGCGCGGCGGTGAGGTGCCCTAGCGTGGTCGTCGATGTCTCCTGTGTTGCGCGTCGTGAGCGCCGCGGTTGCCGGCCTCGTGGCCGGCCTCGCCGTCGGCGCCCTGCTCTTCGTCGCCGACGTGCTGCCCCGCCAACAGCAGCTCACCGGCGAGGTTGCGGTGCAGGAGCTCGTGGACGCGTGGCGCCGCTACCGCACCGGCACCTTCGTGGTGGACGCCGAGTGGTCGCGCACGAAGGCGGGCTCCGACGAGTCGCTCCGGTCGGGTGTCCTGCTCGCCCAACGGCCGCCGGATCGCGTGCTGGAGCAGTTCGGTGCGATCCGCGGCTCGTTGAACGGTGAGGAGATCCGGTGCTCGACCGACCCGGTCGGCGTCTACCGCTGCTACCAGTCCGATCGCCCGGCGCCCGACTACGCCGCCGAGGTCGAGTCCGAGTTGGCCGCGTGGCGCAGCTACGTCTCCGGTCCGGCACCGCTCTATGCCATCACCGGCGACGGCGCCGGGTGCTTCGATCTCGAGCTCCTCCGGGCTGCGCCGGATCCCCCCTACGGCCGCGCCGCGCGCCTCTGCTTCGATCCGGACAGCGGCGCCCTACGGCTGCTGCGACGCGACCTGGGCACGATGGTCGAGGAGCAGTCGGCGTCGAGCATCCGCACCGATGTGCGGACCGCCGACTTCGACCTCTCCGTCGACCCCGGTGCGGCTCCCGAAGGCGTCCCCGACGTCGATCCGGCAACCATCACGCCCGCCCTCGGCCCCACCAGCACCACCATCGCTGTCCCGGAGGCCACCACCGGCTCGATGCCGAGCACGCGCTGACGGGTCGTGCGAAGAGGTGAGGGGTGGGCGAGAGCCACATCCCGAAGCCCTTTCGGACCACGGGAGGCGATGCGTTGGAGGGAGTTGCTGCGACCCCCGCCCTTGCCCCTCTGCCGACGGGGGCGAACCGCCGACCTCTGTTGCTTCGACCGAACCGTGGGGGTCCTTGAGGAAAACTTGGGCCGTTCGGCTCAGGCCGTTGTACCCAGGCGGTTGTACCCAGGTGCGATGGCTACGCTCGGCGGTTGGCTCGACTCCCGGATACCGGCGAAGCTGGCCGAGGGCCGAGAGCCGGCCTGACGCCAGCGAGGTGCCCGTGTTCCTTGGTGAAGACCTGCTTCCGTGGTTGACCTTGGCGCTCGGCGGCGCCCTCGCCGTGGGCACGCTGCTGGCCCTGGTGCGCCCGCCCGACGAGCTCGACAGCGGCGACCTCGATCGTCCACCCTTGGCCCGCAGCCTCGTGATGATCGCCCTCGGCACGTTGGCCGCGGTGTGGGGTGTGGCCTCCCTCGCCGTCGGGTGAGCCAGGTGGTCGACGGGCGAGCGAACAGCGTTCACCTGAGGGGGTAGCGTGTTTGGACCACCGGGGACCTGAGGGGGGTGCGTCGACGTGGCCGAGCCGGCCGAACTCCAGATCGAAGACCTCCAGGTCACGTTCGGCGGCGTGCGCGCCGTTGACGGCGTGTCCTTCCGCGTCGGCGAAGGCGAGCTGGTCGGGCTGATCGGTCCGAACGGTGCGGGCAAGACGACCACCATCGATGCCATCACCGGGTTCGTGCCCCATCGGGGCTCGGTCCGCTTCGGTGACCTGGAGCTCCGGGACCTCCCGCCGCACCGTCGCGTGGCCGCCGGGCTGGGCCGGACGTGGCAGTCGCTCGAGCTGTTCGACGACCTGACGGTGGCCGAGAACTGCGCCGTCGGACTCGGCTCCGACGCGGCGACGGCCGTCCTCGGCGCGCTGGTCGGTGTCGCTCCTGCGGGCAGCGACACCCGGGCCGTGGCTGCGCTCGATGCGCTCGGCCTGGCCGCGGTGGCTGACCGCTCGCCGTCCGAGCTGTCCCTCGGCCAACGGAAGCTGGTGGCGGTGGCCCGCTCCCTCGCCTCGTCGCCTCGCATCGTGCTGCTCGACGAGCCCGCCGCCGGCCTCGACACCGCCGAGAGCCTCGCCCTGGGGGAGGTGCTGCGGGCCCAGGTCGACGCCGGGCTCGGCATGCTGCTGGTCGACCACGACATGGGCTTGGTGCTCGGGGTGTGCGACCGCATCGTGGTGCTCGAGTTCGGTCGGGTCATCGCCGACGGCGCGCCCGAGGAGGTCCGCGCTGATCCCCGAGTCGTCGAGGCCTACCTCGGTGGCTCGGCCCCGTCAGCCGGGGTGGGCTCGTGACCGCGGGTGAGCTGCGGCTGCAGGCCACCGGACTGGTGGCCGGCTACGACGGGGTCCCGGTGCTGCGGGGGCTCGACCTCGAGGTGCGGGCCGGGGAGGTCGTCGCCCTGCTCGGGCCCAACGGCGCCGGCAAGACCACCACGTTGCTCTGCATCTCTGGGCTGCTGCCCGTGCTCGGCGGGTCGCTCGACGTGCTCGGCTCGGCACCGTCGACCCGCCGCCCGGTGTCGGTGGCTCGTCGAGGCGTGGCTCACGTGCCGGAGGACCGCTCGCTGTTCGCGCAGCTCACCGTGCGCGAGAACCTGCGGCTGGGAGGCCACCGCTCGGGTGCGGATCCGCTGACCGTGCTCGAGTGGTTCCCCGCCCTCGAGCCGCTCCTCGATCGGCAGGCCGGGCTCCTCTCCGGTGGCGAGCAGCAGATGTTGGCCGTCGGGCGAGCCCTGGCCAGCGAGCCGAAGCTGCTGCTCGTCGACGAGATGAGCCTCGGCCTCGCCCCCATCATCGTCGAGCGCCTGCTGCCGGTGATGCGGCGCGTGGCCCGAGAGACCGGTGCCGGGGTGCTCCTGGTGGAGCAGCACGTGCACCTCGCGCTCGAGGTGGCCGACCGGGCCTACCTGCTTCGCCACGGCGAGGTCGTGGCCAGCGGTTCGGCCGATGACCTGGCCGAGCAGGCCCACCTGCTCGAGGCCAGCTACCTGGGCGCGGACGCCCCTGACCACCTCGACCCCGAGTCCGACCGGAGCAACTCATGACCACGACCGAGACCGCAGCCGCCAGCGCCGACGCGGTGGCCAACCTGAGCAGCCACTTCATGCTCGACATGGCCACGTACCAGCGCGGCGGCGAGCTCGGCTTCGCCGGCATGGACTTCTACGTGGCCGGCCGGGGTGGGGTGCTCGGCGAGGTGGATGCCGACGTGGTCAGTGCCGCCTTCGTCTTCTTCAACCCGGTCGCCGTGCGTGCCGGGTGGGATGGCGCCTCCGGCGTGATGCCGCGACGGGAGGCAGCCGAGGCGTTCGCCGCGTGCGGGCACGAATGGGCGCGTGCCCACCTCGACGACGGACCCGACCTGGGACGGGTCGTCGAGCTGACCTCGCGCGTGGTGGCTGCCGCCAGCCCGGCCGGCGCACCCGTGTTCGCCGGCTGGCGCCTCCTGGCGTCGCCCGGCGACGACAAGGCCGCCGTCGTCCACCAGATGAACGGGCTGCGCGAGCTGCGCATGGCCATGCACGGCTGCGCGGTGCTGGCCTCCGGCCTCGCGCCCGTCGAGGCGCTCTTGCTCAAGACACCAGCGATGGCCCCGGTCTTCGGGTGGACCGAGGATCTCCCCGATGTGAACGGTCGCAAGCTGGTGTGGGACGCCGCCGAGGCCGCCACCGACGTGGCCTTCGGCCGCGCCCTCGCCGTGTTGGATGAGACCGAGCAGACCGAGTGGGTCGGCCTGCTGGCCGAGGTCACCGCCTCGGTCTCCTGACGGTGGCGCCCGAGTCCGTCCCGCGCCGGCTCGAGCGGCGAGACTGGGGCGGTGTGCGACCTTCCCGAGTCCAGACGCGCGCCGCATCCGGCTCGGCTCGACCGGAGCCGACCCGATGCGTCCGCCATCCTGGCGGCCCACGAGGCCTCGCTGCGCAGCGGTGCGGCGGGTTACCTCGACCCGTCGACCGGCCTGTTCGTGATGACCGCTAGGACGCTGTGGCACCAAGGCGCCTGTTGCGAACGAGGATGTCGACACTGCCCCTTCGTGGAGCGATGAGCACCAGCAGACGGCGGCGACCGTGAACGATCCCGTGGAGCGGTTCGTCGGGCGGGAGCGCGAGCTGGACGTGGTCCACGCCGCGTTCGACCTCACCTGCTCCCGCGGCTCGTCGCTCGTGCTGGTGGAGGCTCCGGCCGGCTTCGGCAAGTCCACGCTGCTGCGCCGCATCGAGGCCGACCTCGTCGGGCGGGCCACGCCGGTGCGCGTCAACGGCTTGGAGGACGAGCGCGACCTTCCGTTCAGCATGCTGGCCCAGCTCCGGGCCGCGCTGGCCGTGAGCGTCCCCTTCGTGCCGTTGCACGGCCTCGAGCTCGTCGACCCATGGGAGGCCGGCGCCGAGCTCCTGCGACTCGCCGCCGATCACATCGGTGGTCCGGTCGTGCTGCTGGTCGACGACCTCCACTGGGGCGACGCAGATTCGATGAAGGCATTCACCTTCGTGTTCCGTCGGCTCGGTGCGGCGCCGCTGCTGGCCGTCGGCACGCTGCGTCCAGGGTCGTCGAACGCCGATCCCGTGGTGCGCATGGCCCAGAGCGACGGGACCATCCTCCGCCTCGAGGGGTTGCGCGCCGGCGAGATCGCCGAGCTTGGGCGGCGGTGCGGGCGGACGTTCTCGACGGGCGTGGCCGAACAGCTCCAGCGGACGACTCGTGGCAACCCGCTGCACGTCCGCGCCCTGCTCGACGAGGTCGACGACCAGGACCTGGCGTCCGATGCCGTGCCCGCCCCGCGCGAGTTCGGCCTCGTGGTGGAGGCCCAGCTGGCTCGGATCGACGCCGAGCCCCGGCGGTTGATCGATGGTGCCGCCATCCTGGGATCCGGCTGCCGACTCGACCACGCCGGACTCGTGGCCGGAATCGACCCGGCGTTGCTCCCCATGGTCGCCGACGTCGCCGTGGCCGAAGGGGTGCTCGAGCTGGTCGTCGGCTCGGACGGGCTGGCGTTGCGGTTCGAGCACCCGCTCGTGTTGGCCGCCGTGCGTGATCGCATCGCGCCGGAGTGTCGCCTCGAGTTCCACCGGCGAGCGGCCGACGTGCTCACCGGCCTGTCCGCGCTCGACCACGCGGTGCTGGCCAGCCTCGGCCCCGACCCCGAGCTGGCGACGCGGGTCATCGAAGCTGCCGCCGCCGACGCCACTGCCGGCGCCTTCACCTCGTCGGCCCGCCGTTCTCGCCAGGCCGCTCGGCTGGTGGGCGATGACCCGACGCGCGCTGATCTGCTCCTCGACGCCGTGGAGCAGTTCCTGCGCGGCGGCGACGTGGCCAATGCCCGGGAGGCGCTCGACCTCACCGATCCGCAGGCCTCCGCCCGACGCCGGCTCTACCTCCGTGGCACGCTGGCGTTCTTCGAGGGCCGGGTCGATGCCGCGGTGTCCGACCTGACGACGGTGTGGACCGAGGCCGAGCGACCGGTTGAGGGCTTGTTGGCCGCGCAGGCGGCCGAGCAGATGACGAGGATCATGGCCACGTCGGGGCAGGGCGCGCCCACCGCTCGCTGGGCGCAACGATGCCTCGACGAGCTCGATGGGCCGCCGCAGAGCTGGGACTTCGTGTCGGCCGACGCCGGGGTAGCGTGGGGCAACGCGATGGCCGGTCGTGTCGAGGCCGCAGAGGCGGCCATGGCCGTGTGGGGCGCCATGCCGTCGGTGTCCTCCGAGCGTGGACCGCAACGGCGGTTGGGTCGGGGTCTGGTGCGGCTGCTCAGCGACCGTCCCGAGTTGGCGGCGCGGGACCTGCGCGTGGTGGCGGAGGCCTCCACCGTCGTGCCCTTGCGCGACCGAACGGCCGCCATGATGTTCCTGGCCGACGCCGAGCTCCGGCTCGGTCGCTGGGACGACGCCCTCCGACATGCCGAGGTGGCGCGTTCGCTGGCCATCGAGGGCGACCTGGCCTCGGTGCGCCCGATGACCAGGGCGGTGATGGGCGGGATCCTGGCCGCGCGCGGCGAGGTGGAGGAGGCGCTGGCCATCCTCGAGCACTCCGAGCGCGACGAGCACCTCGATGTGATGACGGCGTCGGCGTGGGCGTGGGCGGTGGCCCTGGCCGGTCTCGGCGTCGGCGACCACCGGGCGGTTGTGCAGGCGTGCTCGTCTATGCCCGTGGCCACGCCCGGGACCGATGGGGACGAGCCGCCCTCGCACGCCTGGCCGCTGCTGCTGTGCGAAGCCCTGTTGGCCTACGGGTCGGTCGACGCCGCCGAGGAGTGCCTCGAGCGCTTCGTCGACGTCACGCCGGCCGCAGCCCGGCCGTTGACCCTGGCCGTGGCCACGAAGGTCCGTGCCCAGGTGGCGGATGCGAACGGCGACGACGACGCCGCTCGTGAGGCGTTCGCGGCGGCGGCGTCGGTTCTCGATGGGTCGCCGGTGCCGTTCGAGCGGGCTCGGTTGGCCGAGGCCCGGGGCCGCTTCCACCTGAAGGCGGGAGACCGAGCCGAGGCGGCCGCGCATCTCGACGAGGCCGTCCGGCTGTACGACCTGCTCGGTGCCGTCCGGTTCGGCGATGCCGCACGCCTGACGCGAGACGAGCTGCACGGCACGACCACGAAGGCGACCTCGGGGACCCTTCGCCTGACGCCCAAGGAGGTGGCGGTCGTGACCCTGGTCGCCGTCGGGCGCAGCAATCGGGAGATCAGCACCGAGCTGTTCGTGACCGTGAAGACGGTGGAGTACCACCTCGGCAACGTGTTCGCCAAGGTCGGGGTCCGGTCCCGCACGGAGCTCGCCGCCTGGTGGCACGCAGGCCATCCACAGGTGCGCACGTCCTCGTCAGATCGACAAAAGTGAACGATGTTCGCAACTAGGGATTCCCCTAGGGCGGACGACCGATCCTTTTCGTATGTTGGCGCTACGACCTCCTCATGGGGAGGGTTGCCATGCTCCTGACATCAGCTGCCCGGTCCCCGAGCCCGGGGCGTTGCGTCTGAGCAGGCCCGAGACCCGCAGGTGTCGCCCCACCTGCGGGTCTGGCGCTTTTCGGAGTCCGTGCCACCGCCGGAGTCAGGGCCGGCGGCCGAGGTACTCGAACCCGGCGGCGAGCCGGTCGAGCGATGTGGGGCTGAGCTCGCCGAACGTCGTCCACCGCTCGTCGTCGCGGCGTGACGGGTCGCGCCAGAGGTCCGAGAACACGCCCATCGGGGTGGCCCGAAACCGTTGGGCGGCGGCGTCGGACACGTCGGTGGCCAGCGCCGCCTCGGCGTCGGAGGCGAGCCAGGCCAGCGCGTGGCCCGGGTGGAAGTTGTCGGACACGACCAGGTCGACGGTCTCGAACGGCTCGAACCACGTGGCCACGCCGAACCGCGTGGCGTTGAAGTAGTGGTGCGGAGCCTCGTGCAGTGGCTGGAGGAAGGCCGTGTGCACGAAGAGGAGCCCGCCCGGGCGCAGGACGCGCTGGAGCTCGAGCACGGCCTGGTCGGGGTGCTGGTAGTGCTCGAAGGCGTTCATGACCACGACCAGTTCGAACGACGCGTCGGCGAAGGGCAGAGCGTGCACGTCGCCGACGATCCCGGTGTTGGCGAACACGGCGTGGTCGAGCTCGATCACGCGGTCGCCCCCGGCGCGCGTGCCCCCGCCGCTGAGGTGGAGCACCGGGCCTCGTGCCGCCCGCAGGAGCTGCACGGCGCGATCGGGAAGCGGGTTGCCCACGTGGTCGTGGGGCGCAGGGCGGCGCGGGTGGCGGTCGCTGGTGGGCGGCTGTTCCCGCGGCTCGAGGGGCGTGGTCGAGGCGGTGGCGAGCGCGGCCGTGGGCACCTCGTCGTCCCCGTCGGGGTCGAGGTCGAGCCACGGGTGCTCGGTGGTGACGGCCGCGTGCACCTCGGCGATCCGTCCCGCCGCATGGGTCACCGTGTGCAGCATCGATCCGGTGTGGACCCGATAGCGGGCGAGGTCCTCGGCCACCTGCACGCCGAGCAGGCCCTGCTCGGCGAACCGACACCACAGGTCGTAGTCCTCCCAGCCGGTGAGGCCGTTGCGGTAGCCCCCGACCGTGGCCCACGCGTCGACGCGCACGAGGGCCATGGCGTCGACGTGGTTGCTCCCCACGAGGCGTTGCGGCTCCCAGGGCAGGTAGCCCCGAGCGAGGCCGGCCGACCCGAGGTCGGTGGTGTCGCCGAACTGGACGATGCGGGGGTAGGCGAAGGCGCCCTCGCCACCGCCGATGGCGGCCAGCAGGCGCTCGCAACTTCTCGGCAGGAGGGCGTTGTCGGCATCGAGGGGCAGGACGAACGGGGTCTCGGCCAGCGCGAACCCGGCGTTGCGGGCGCAGGCCACGCCGGCGTTGGCCGAGTGCGTCACGAGCACCGTCCGGGCGAAGCGCTCGCGGTGGGCGGACATCCACGCCTCGACCCGGGCCAGGGACTCGTCGGTCGAGGCGTCGTCGACCACGACGAGGTCGAGGTCGACCAGTGTCTGGGCCGCGACCGAGTCGAGGGCCTCGACGACGACGTCGGCGTAGTCGTGCACGGGCACGACGACGGTGACGCGGGCGGGGCGCAGCCGGTCGTGCACGGCCACGGTGCGCCACGGGGCCAGCGCCGGCGGCGGCCCGGCGGCCCGGTTGGCGCGCTGGAGCTCGAGGGCGAAGGCATCGGCTCCGACGTGCGTGCCCAGGACCTGGTCGAGGATGGCCTTGACCTGCTGTTGGCGCCGCAGCGGCCCGAGCGGCCAGCGCACGTCGGCACGGGCGGCGTCGGCGACGCGCCGCCGGAGGTCGGCGTCGCCCACGAGGGCATCGATCACAGTGGTCCAAGCGTGCCCATCATGGGCCAGGAAGCCGTTCACGCCGTCCTCGATGACCTCGACGAACGGCTGGGTGGGGCTGGCCACCGTGGGCACGCCTACCAGGGCGGCCTCGAAGAACTTCAGGTTGCTCTTGGCCTCGCAGAAGGGGTTGCCCACCTCGAGCGGGGCCAGGTTGACGTCGAAGCGGGCCAGCTCGTCGGGCAGGTCGACGTGGGGAACGATCTCGCGCCACTCGATCTGGTGGCGATGGGCGTCGAAGGCCGGGAACTCGTCGAGGTCGATCGAGCGCCGGAACAGCACCAGTCGCACGTCGCTCCGGCGGGCCAGCAGGGCGGCGACGGCGGGGGCCACGACGGCGAAGTCGCGCTGGTGGGTGAGCGATCCCGAGGCGTAGCCGAGCCGCACGAGGCCGTCATCAGGCGAAGCGTCGCTCACGCGGCGAGCCAGGCGGGACTGGACCCAGGTCGAGTCGTCGAACCCGTTGGGCAGCTCGAACACCGGGGAGCCGAACCGGCGCAGGGCGGTGGCGAGCTGGCGGGTGGTCGTCGTGCACACGTCGGCTGCTCGGGCGGTGATCCCCATCCGGGCGAAGTAGTCCTGGGCGTCGGCTTCGGTGAGCCCCTGTGACCGGATGCCGTCGATGGTCTCGTGCACGGCGAGGCGAGGATCCACCATGAGATCGTCGACGTCGAAGACGATGGCGGCGCCCGATCGTCGGGCGCGGTACACGATGCGCTCCACCTCGGTGCCCCACACCGTGCGCCACAGCCAGACCACGTCGGCCTTCATGACGTCAGCGAGGCTCGACGAGGCCGCCTCGGGGACGGTCCGCACCAGGGCGTGTCCGCCGAGGGCGCGCACGGCGTCGGCCACGTGGTCGAGCCGATAGCGGTGCCCGGGGGTGCCGGGCTCGCCGGACACGAACACCACCCGTAGGGCGGTGGAGCCGTGGGCCCGGGTGGGTCGCGGCCGCGGCCGGCGACCGTCTCGGATGCCATGGACGAGGAAGTGCCCGAGCGGGTTGCGTCGGGCGGCGCGGACGTCGGGGTTGGCCTCGAGGTAGTACGCGGTGTCGAAGCCGGGCCCGGGGTCGCGGCCCTCGGCGGCGCCGAACTCGGCGTAGTGCACCAGCGGATTGACCCCGGCGCGGGCCACGTCGGGATAGGTGGTGAGGTACCACGCCGTGTCGAACAGCGGGTTCGGGGCGAACCCCTGGCCGGCTCCGTGCTTCACGTAGTGGAAGAGCGGATCGCCGTCGGGGGCGACGCCCGGATAGGCCGAGCGGTACCACGCCTCGTCGAAGAGGGCAGCGTCGTGCACCGCCTCCCATGCCGTGCCCACCCACCAGCGGTCGGGCACGTTCTCGGGGGTGAAGTCGAGCAGGTCGGACATCGGGGAACCTCATCGTCGGATCGGCGTCTGCTCGACGTGCGCGTGCGTCCGAGCGTAGGGCGGCAGCTCACGGCCTAGCGTCACCGTGGTGCGCGTCGCGGTGATCGGACCCTCGGGGGCGGGGAAGTCGAGGCTGGCACGCGCCGCCGCCCAGCAGCTCGGCGTACCTCACGTCGAGCTCGACGCCATCTTCCACCAGCCGGGGTGGACCTCGCCTTATGACGAGGAGTTCCGCGCCCTCGTGCGCCCCCTGGTGGCGGGCGACGCCTGGGTGGTCGACGGGAACTACGGCGCCGTGCGCCCGCTGGTGCTGGCCCGGGCCGATGTCGTCGTGTGGCTCGACTACGAACGTTCGCTGGTCATGCGACGAGTGATCACCAGATCGGCGCGACGGGCGATCACCCGCGAGGAGCTGTGGAACGGGAATCGGGAGACGGTTCGCTCGTGGGTGCGGCCCGACCACCCCATCCGGTGGTCGTGGAGCCAGCACGCCCGCAAGCGCAGGAACTACGGGCAGATGCTGGGCGACCCGGCCCACGCCCACCTCGAGGTGGTGCGTTGTCGGGTGCCGGTCGAGGCCGAGCGTTGGCTCCGATCACTCGACCACCTGGGGTGATCAACCTGCGGGTTGCGCCGGCGCCGACTTACGACCGGGCGGCGGTGGCGGCGTCGCGCACGGCGGTGCGGACGTCGTCGACGGCCGACTGCACGCCCCGTCGCAGGTCGCCGACCATCTCGTTGGCCGTGTCGCCTCGCTTCTCGACCTCGCTGCGGGCATCGAGGAGGCGGGCCTGGAGCTTGTCGACCACGGGCTGGAGGCGATCGCGGGCGTCGAGGGTCAGCAGGTGCATCTGCACAGCGAGGTCGTCGACTCGTCCCTCCCACAGCTCGATCTGGGCGTCGAACAGCTGGGTGCGAACGTCCTTCTGCTGGGCCTCGAGCTCGCCGAGGCGAAGCTCCAGATCGGTGATGCGCTCGGATTCGGTCATCGTTCGATTCCCCTTCGACAGCCTTGCCGCCCGCGGCTGCGGTGGCTCCGTCCTGTCGCGCCATGGTCCGCCATCGCCGTCTCCGGTTCCAGAGGACAAGGTCCCGTGGGGAGGTGCGATCTGCAAGGGTTGGGCCATGGCTGGCGACGAGCACCTTCCGGCTGCGCTCCCGGCGGCCTTGGTCGAGACGCACATCTCGATCGTGTTCTTCGTCGGCGACCGGGCGTACAAGTTGAAGAAGCCGGTCGACTTCGCCTTCGCCGATCAGCGCACGCGCCAGGCCCGCCAGGCCCTGTGCCACCGCGAGGTCGAGCTCAACCGCCGGTTGGCGCCGGACGTGTACCTCGGCGTGACCGATCTCGTCGGGCCCGACGGCGAGCCCACCGACCATCTGGTCACCATGCGGCGGATGCCCGCCGACCGACGGCTGTCGGTGCTCGTCGAGGCGGGTGACGAGGGCCTTCCGGCCGTGATCGATGAGCTCGGCCGGCTGTTGGCCCGCTTCCACCGGACCGCCGAACGCTCAGCCGCCATCGACGCCGTCTCGTCGGTCGAGGCGGTGACGTCGCTGTGGCACGACAACTTCACGGAGATTCGACCCTCGGTGGGCGAGGTCATCGACGAGGAGACGTTCGGCGAGGCCGTTCGGCTGGCCGACGAGTTCCTGGCCGGACGAGGACCGCTCTTCGCCCGGCGTCAGAGCGAGCGGGCCATCTGCGACGGTCACGGTGACCTCCAGACCGACGACGTGTTCTGCCTCGACGACGGCCCGCGGGTGCTCGACTGCATCGAGTTCAACGACGCCTTCCGCTTCGGTGACGTGGCCAACGACATCGCCTTCCTCGTCATGGACCTCGAGCGCCTCGGAGCTCCCGCGCTCGCCGACCAGCTCGTCGCTGCTTACGAGGACGAGGCCGGGGCACAGCTTCCGCCGTCGCTCCTCCGGTTCTTCGTGGCCTATCGGGCTCAGGTCCGGGCCAAGGTGGCGTGTCTGCGTGCCGAGCAGTTCCCTGCCGGTGACCTGCGGGCGGCGGAGGCGCAGACGCTGGCGGCGCAACACCTCGATCGCTGTGTCGAGTCGCTGCGCGCCGCCGTGCCGCGCCTGGTCCTCGTCGGTGGTCTCCCCGGGTCGGGGAAGTCGACGCTGGCCCGCGGGCTGGGCGAGGCGCTGGGGGCCACGGTGGTGCGGTCGGACCTGGTGCGCAAGGAGGGTGCCGGTCTCGATCCGTCGACGTCGGCGCCCGACGGCTTCGGGCAGGGCCTCTACTCCCCGTCGGTCACCGAGGCCGTCTATGCCGAGCTTTTGGACCGGGCGGCCACCGACCTGTCGCTCGGGCGATCGGTGGTGCTCGATGCATCGTTCACGAGCGACGCCCACCGCGTCCTCGCCCGATGCCTGGCCGAGGAGTCGCACAGCGCGCTCGTCGAGATCCTCTGCGAGGTGCCGGCCGACGTCGCCGTCGCACGCATCGAGCGACGGAGGGCCAAGGGCCTCGACGCCTCCGA